>Ga0315309_1001753_pt1 | contig 12896 bp, 10 predicted proteins | sample TDP4_MG_FD_203080 | JGI IMG/M metagenome (GOLD analysis project Ga0315309, IMG submission 203080) | Freshwater sediment microbial communities from Lake Towuti, South Sulawesi, Indonesia - TDP4 | ecosystem: Environmental > Aquatic > Freshwater > Lake > Sediment | place: Indonesia: South Sulawesi...
CCTGCTACCTGGGGCAGGCGGCGCGGCTTCCGAGAGGTTGAGAGAGCGCAAGGCATCCATCGCCTCGGTTGCAGTGACATCAAGTATCATCGGCGTCAGGGCTACGTATCCGCGGACCAGGGCCCACACGTCAGTGCCTTCTGTGTCGTCCTTGAGTTGTTCCCACACGGGCCAGAAGTAGAGGCGACCTAGGGGACTCACACGACGCTCGAAAGTCTGGGGTCTGGGCGTTGTGCTCAAGCGCGTGACACGCACGCCCTTCCATTCGCCCCCTGGGAAATTCAGGTTGAGGAAGAATCCGGGCTTCAGAAGCTGCTTTGCACGAAGTTGTTCAACCAATCGTCGAACATAGGCGGCCGCCGCTGCGTAGTCCTTGTCGTCATCGCCTCGCAACGAGACGGCGATAGAGGGCAGCCCCGCCAGGGCCGCCTCGCGCGCCGCTCCCAGAGTCCCGGCGTGGTATACGGTTGTCCCGAGGTTGTCTCCGCGATTGATGCCGCTGATGACCAGGTCCGGTCGGCGGGGGAGCAGCGATTCCACGGCCAGTTGGACGCAAGTGGCTGGAGGGCCTTCGATGGCGTACCACGTCACTCCGTTCGGCTGCTTCCTCTCATTCACCATGACAGGAGCGCGAAGGACGAGCGCATGGCCGATGCCACTCTGTTCTGTCGCCGGAGCGGCCACGATGACTTCGCCCAGCGGTTGCAGCGCCACAGTCAGCGCTTTCAGGCCGGGAGCTTCAAATCCGTCATCATTAGAGAGCAAAATGGTGAAACGATCGGACGGCCTCTGCGCACTCAGCGACGCGGCAAACCAAAGTGCGGTCAGCACCAGAAGAGTCGTTCGCCCCCGGTTTCTCATGTCGCCCTCCTTGGCGTGAGCATTACGGAAATAGCGTTGGCCAAGCATACCATGGCGAGTATTGCAGAAATACCGGGGGGACGTGGTGGACATCGTTGCGATTCACCGGAAGCGACATGGCGCAGCGGCTTGAGTACCCCGTGCAGTAGCGACAGTACGCCGTGCACCTGTAAATGCAAAGGGCGCCCAGAAGCGACGCCCGACGACGTAGAGACGGCCCGGTGGGCCGTCTCGAAGACCCGAAGACGTTCCAGCGGAACGCCTCTACGTGATGTTTACGAGACCGTCGCCATTTGAGGGCGCGCCTTTCGCGGCTTTGAGGTCGAACGGGACGGAGAACTGCTTCTCGACTTTCTCGCGGAAGCAGGGGCCGGAGTTGTAGGTGCAGAAGGGATAGACCATGCCGCCGGGTGTAGAGTAATGGATGACGCAGCGTTTGACACGCTCGATGTCGTAATTGTAGGCGTCCATGAAGTGCATGCCGGCGAGGAGCAGGGTCCTGTAACCATACGCGCCGGCGCCCTTGCGGCCGTAGCGGTGGTCGGTCATGCCTTGGAGGGACTGCAGGTAGCGCTCAAAGGTGAGGCCGGGCGGCGCGAATTCCGGCTTAAACCGCTTGCGGAGTTTCTGCCAGGCATTGATCTTGGTAAACATCTTGATGCGGGCCGTCTGGGCGTCGCGCGCCAGCATGTCGATATCCCGCAGCATGCCCGGCATGTCGAAGAATTTCGTGATAGGCACGGCCTTCTTTGACACCGGATCCACGTACAGGTACGTTCCCATGCCGCAATGTGGATGACAGGTAATGTTCGGCCGGTTGTAGTTCTGGAGCCCAGTGAGCAGCTTCGAGAAGGTCGAGGTGCAGGAGAGCGGGAACCAATCGTCGTACTTGTCCGTCAGGCCGGTCTGATCGGCGACGGCGTGCGCCAAGTCCGACTGCGTGAAGCGCTTCGCCTCCAGCTCGCGGCGGTTGATGCGCCCCGTGAAGCAGACGGGCTGGAAGCTGAAGCCACTGACGCAGTCCACGTTGTCGATGGCCAGGCGAATCATGGCGCCGATCTCGTGGTCGTTGACGCCCTTGATGATGGTGGGCACGAAGATGATCTTCAGGCGCGCCTTACGGCAGTTCTCGATCGCGGCGAGCTTCTTTTCGAGCAGCCGCACGCCACGCGTGCGCAGATAAACGTCGTCGGAGACGCCGTCAAACTGGAAATAGAGCGTGTGCAGGCCGGCGGCGTGTGCTGCCCGGGCAAATTCGAGGTCGGCGAACAGGATGCCGTTCGTGGCGCACTGGATGTGCGTGAAGCCCATCTCGGTGGCCAGGCGCAGGATGCCATGGAAGCGCGGGTGGAGCGTCGGCTCGCCGCCGGAGAATTGCACCACGCGGTTCGGCACCGGCCGCTGGTCGCGCAGCGTCTTGAGCATGCCGCGCACCTGTTCGAACGAGGGCTCGTAAAGATAGCCCTGGACGTTGGCATTGGCGAAACAGACCGGGCAGGTGAGGTTGCAACGGTTCGTCAGATCAACGTTCGAAAGAACCGTGTGGGAAGTGTGCAAGGAGCACATGCCGCAGTCGTCGGGGCACTTGGTGGCGTCAGGGAACTGCGGGTTCTCCAGGCCGCGGTTGTCGCCGAACTCGAACTCCTCCATCTTCAGATAGAGCTTGGCGTCGGAGTAGATCAGGTCGCGGAAGTAGCCGTGTGCCGCACAGGTCTTCTCCATGTACACGGCGCCGTTTTCTTCAAACAGGCGCGCGCTGATGACTTGGAGGCATTCCGGACAGAGCGACTCGGTCGTCTTCGGCAAACCCTTCACCAGGGCCTTGATCTGCGAGCCCGCAAAAGTGGTCTTGGGCTGCAGGATTTTGAATTCAGATTCCCGGCGAGTTTTCGACCTATCAACAATAGTCAGCGTGCCCACGTTTCCCCCCGATGATGGCGGTACTAAGATAAGAATGACGCGCGCATCCGCTCCCTGGCCTCAAATGGAATCAAGCGCGGCGAAAACAGGTCGTCCGCACCAAATTGGAAAGCCGCTGCCAGACGCGAACCATCTTAGCCAGATTGAAAGGCGAGGAGCAACGATGCAGCCTCGAACGGGCAATCTGAGCCAGCGAACGGTCGCGATTCGGGGCTGAACGGGAACGGCCGAATTACTGCGAGAAAACTCACCAGCGACACTCTGTCCCGCGTGCGTTGTCTCTAGTTGTCTTTTCAGGGAGAACGACCCATCACGGATTTGTTACTTCTTGAACAGGCTCTCGAAAGCACTCCGGGCATCGAGGGGTTTCGAGGTGGAGGTCTCCCGTTCCACCGTGGTGCGGATGGCGTAAAAGGGGCAATCGTTCCGGGCGTCCTTCCTCGTGATGCGCTCCTTGATCGGTTGCGTGCACTCGAAGCGCGCCGAGGTGTCGAAGTAAACGCACTGCTTGCAGCTCCGCAGCTCAAAGCCGCACCGCAGGCACTGGCCCGTCAAATCCAGGCCGGGAGGAAGGAGGGTAGCGCAGGAGGCGCAGCGGATCACTTCCCGCTTGCCGGGCATGGCCGGAGTCCGCGGGCCGAACGTTTCGGGCCGCTTGGCCGGTCGTTCTTTCCGCTCTTCACGGCCCGAGTCCTGGTAGCCCCGTTGCCGGTATTTTCTGTCTCCCATGAATCACCCCTATTGCCAAGGCAGTTTTCGGGCCAGTCGCTGAATTCTGATTGGCTCAATCATACGCCCTGAACACAACCGAAAGCTAGTCGCGATTGGCCGTCGACTTCGCCGCTATATCAACCGCCCTTGGCCTGGAGAGAGCTCTCGTGGGGAAAGACCAAGCTTCTTTCCGGCTCCCAGGAAAGGAAGACCTTGGCTCCTCGCAGGCTTCCCTCCGTCGGCAGGTCAGCGCGCGCATTTGACCCGCGCACGACCAAGCGTTGCCCGCTCGCCACCTGCACTGCCCAGCGCCGGCTGCCACCTTCGTAGATGACCTCAATCACTTCACCGGCCAGGAGGTTCCGCGGCGTCGGCTCGGGGCGCGCGAGCGACAAGCGCACTTCCTCGGGGCGCACCGCGAGCGTGGCCAGTGACCGTTCGGCCACGCCACCAGCATCCTTCGCCCAGAGCGCGAGGCCTGCCGGCCCTGCAAAGCGCATCCACTCGCCGGACTTTCCCGCCGCCGTGACCTCGAAGAAGTTCTCGATACCCATGAATTCAGCCACAAAGCGGGTGCGCGGGTTCTCGTAGATTTCCTCGCCGCTTCCCACTTGTTCGAGGCACCCGCGGTTGATGACGGCGACGCGGTCCGACATAACCAACGCTTCCTGCTGATCGTGCGTGACGAAGAGGAAGGTAATCCCCAGGCGTTCGCGCAGGCGTTTCAACTCCACCTGCATCTGCTTGCGCAGCTTCTCGTCGGGCGTGGCGAGCGGTTCGTCGAGCAGCACTGCCGGCTCCAGCACCAGGGCTCGCGCCAGCGCCACCTGCGCGCCATAGCGCTTGCTTACGCCGCGAAGTTCAACGATGGGATCCATCGACGGCTCAGGCTTTCAGCCACAGGTTCACCGGGATGTCGCCCGGTCTTTTCGGCTTATAGGGCCATGTAATCTTCTTCCCCGTTCCAGCCGACTCGTAGGCCGCGTAAATAATCTCGAGTGTGACGCGCCCGTCTTCGCCGGTTTCCTGCGGCGTCTGATCGTTCAGGATGCAATGGATGAAGTGGCGCATCTCATGCGGGAAGCCGTAGAGGTGGGCTTCTTCAAAGACGGTGAACGTCCAACCCTTGGTTTCACCCGCCTTTTCGACGGCGTAGCCGTAACCTTTCAGGCTGTAAGTTTCCATCGAGCTGCCGTGGAGCAGGTCGCAGTAAATGACTCCCTCGGTGCCGTAGAGCTCGATGCGGTCGTCCATGCCGCCATGGCGAGCCCAGCAATCCTCGATTACGGCGATACCGCCCCCTTCAAATTCCAGGATGATGACGGAATTGTCTTCGCCCTGCGTGCGGGCAGTGTGGAGGACGCGCTGGCAGTGAGCGAAGACACTCTTGGGCTTCGGTTTCCCATACATCCACCGTGCCCACTCGATGCCGTGGCAGCCCATGTCCATGATGGCGCCGCCGCCCGAAAGCTTCACGTCGTAGAACCAGTCGGAGTGCGGGCCGCTGTGCTTCTCGCCCTGCTTGATCATGTAGAGCTTCCCGATGCCGCCTTCCTCCACCAGCTTCTTCGCCCGCACATACTTCGGCGAGAAGCAGATGGTCTCCGCATACATCAACTTCACCTTATGCTTCCTGCACGCCTGAACCATCGCGTCGGCGTCCTCCAGCGTGTGGCACAACGGTTTTTCCGTGATGATGTGCTTCCCCGCCTTCGCCGCGGCCGCCGTCACCTCGCGATGCAGGTAGTTGGGGATGCCCAATACGATCACGTCCACGTCCTTCCGGTCGAGAATCTTCCGGTAGTCGGTGGCGCTCGTCGGGATCTTCCACTTGCGCGCAAACTGCTCCAAGGCGGACTTGTCCACATTGCAGACGGCCACCAGCTCCGCCTCCGGTACTTCCTGGAAAGCTTCGGCGTGAAGCTCCGAGACGAAACCGCCACCAATGATTCCCACTCGGACTTTATCCATGGCTGTCTCCTCGTAAGGGATTGACAGACGACGATGCAGGATAGAAAAGAACTCGGGAGATAGCGGGCATCTATTCCTTCTTGCTGCTCAGAGTGCGAATGTACGCCACGATTGCCTGGATCTCCTCATCCTTCAGCCCCGCCACGGAAGCGGCCGCCTTAGGACCATCCCGACGCTCCTTGAGCTTCACCACATAATCCGCGGCTTTAAAGGAGGCCTGCCACTTCGGATCGGTGAAATCCGGCGTCTTCTTTTCTGGCAAACCCTTGCCGTCTGTGCCGTGGCAGGAGGCGCAGCGCTTCGCGAAAAGCGCCGCGCCGTCGGGCTTTCCCGCGCCGGCCAGCGCCAGAGCCCCGGCCAGCACAACTGCTCCCGCCGCGACAAGCTTCAAACGGATTCGCACTGGTGACCTCCCTCGGATGCGAAGCGCCATGTTACGAACTGACTACCCAAAAATCAACCAGCGTGCAGGACGTGCCGGAGAGTCATAGAATAAGGCGCGCTGAGACTATGGAAACAGGAGGAAATATGGAGAACCCTCGGCCCTTTGTCCTTCTCGCCCTCGCCTTACTCCTGGCGATTCTCGCTGGCTCACCCTCAAGCCGGGGCCGCGCTGAGCAGGCCGATGCTGGCCCTCCGCCCACGGCATATGTTTGGGGAAGCCAATTGACAGTCTATTACCCGGCGCAGAAGAAGATCTACGTCTACTCCGAACTCGGCGGCAATTGCGTGCACGTCTACACTTTGAGCACTCCGGGCGGCCACATCACCCGGGAGAACTGCAAGTGACGTATCGCCGAAGGCGGAGCTTGTAGCGCATACCGAGGTGTGGGTGTGCGGCCTTTTAAGAGATAATGGGGTCTTATACCCGACACCTGATACCCGCCCCTGCCTTTTTGGTGTACACTCCCAGTTACCCGAGAAACCCGAAATGGAAACCTGGTTAATCCCGGATCCCAACCTGGAAAAGCTGCAATCGAAACCAAGAGGTTCCCCATGAGGTCAAATTCCCTTTACCTGTTGAGCGTAGTTTCAGCCATTCTCTTTGCTACTTCCGCGTTCGCCGAGCCCACCGTCAGCGCTTTTCTTTATAACCCGACGGCCGATGTCCTGGTGTTGAAATATCCCTACGACAAACCCACGGAAACCGAACCGCTCAAGCCCACGCTCACGTTGCTTGGCAAAGGTTTCCCTAACGGCGACTTCACGCTGGCCTATCGCATTGAAGCCGGCGGAAAGGTGCTTCATCAGGGAACTGCCGACATCAAAATTGAAAACGGTTGGTTTGAGTCGGGCGTGGAACTGAAGGAAAAGTACCCCGATGCGAAGGGCGTTTCCTGGGAACTCTCACTGCCAAATGCCGCTCCTATCAAAGGCTATGCGCCTCTCGCCTGGTCACATTTTCATGGCCGGGTCAAATACATTGATGGTCACTGGGCCTCAACCTACATCAACTTGGTCCCGATCACCTGGCGGGCCCCATGTGAAATAAACATCCCCGTCGCTGAGGACGGCACCTTTGACGCGCTGGTGCCCGCACGCGTTTACTCCGTAGTGAGGGTCGATGGTACGGGATACGGGTACGACTCGCTGGAGCGCTGGGCCTGGGATTTCGACCTAACGCGGGACCGCGAAGAAGTCTTCACGATCGGACGCATGGAGCTTTACGGGATGCGGGCCTTCGACATCAAGGGCGGCCCGCCCACGCTGCTGGTTCTCTTTCGTCCCACTTCGCTGACGCGCGTGCTCAAGTTCGACGCTGACCAGGACGGCATCCTGAACAAGTCTGAACGGGAGGCTCTGGAAGCTGCCTTGAAGGATTCACCCACCACGATCGGTCCCGAGCTTAAAGCGGATGACGTCAAAGTCTGGCTCGATGGGAAACCGGTTCGCATCGCTCAATTCAACCAAATCCCGGAGGCCATGGGCGATGGCGGCTGGCAGGTGCTCTACCTTCTCCAAATAGTTCGGGCTCCGGGACTCCAGCGTGGCGTCTGGCACGAAGTCAAACTGGAAGTTGAATCCCAGGAAGAGCTGCGCGGGAAAAAGATAACAGATTTCGGCGAGGGCTCCGCGGGTTTCTACCGGCCATGAATCAAAGGTCGATCGGCTACAGCAGGTAGCCATCTCTGAAAGCGCGGTGCCGTGTCAAGCAGGGGTTAAGAGATACGGGGCCGCCCGCAGGACACGTGACACGCGCTGCGGTTTACTGGCTTCGAGACTCGTCGTGGCCGGGCGTGGCACGCGGCCTGCCCAGCGGCGTCCTCCACGTTCTGGTACTTAGCCGACCGCGCCCTCTTACCGGGTCATAGGGCGCGGGCGGCCTCTCCCCGCGCGGGTTCGGTTCCAGTCATCTTTCCAGGGTCAGAGCCCTCATTCGGTTGTGCGGGAGCAGGTCCTCATCACGGCACGGTCTTGGTGGACCTAAGGCTACCTCAGGCTTGTTCCTGCTCCCCACTCCGAACCCCGTTCGGGCGTTGACCCCAACGCGCTTCCTGGTAATCGCCCCCGGACTTCACTACCCCGTACACGCAGCGGGCCAGCGAGCGCGCCACGGCGGTCTTAGCCACATTGGCCGGCTTGCGGCGCCGCAGCCGGCGATAGCGGTGAGCGAAAGTATTCCGGCCCTGAATCGCCCCGTTGGCCGCGGCAATCAGCGCCCAGCGCAGCCAGGCCGAACCTTGATGCGGGATCCCACCCCGCACCGACACCTCGCCGCTCTGGTAGAGGCTGGGCACCAACCCCGTGTAGTTCACCCAGGCATCGGCCGCGCGGAACCGCTCCAGCCTGCCCCTCTCACTCCACAGCAGCGGCGCCAGGATCTCCCCCACTCCGGGGATCGTCCGCAGCCGACGCACCTCGGGAAATTGCGGCTCGACCTGGCGCAGATACCCCTCGCTGATTCCTAGTTCCTGGCGGAGAAAGTCGTGCAGCCGCAGAATCTGCTCCACGCTTTCCCGCGTGGCCCCGGGCAGCGCTTGCTTCGCCAACCAAGCCCGCCCCTGCACTCCGAATACGTCCGTGAGGGGTGGGCGCAGCCCGTGCATCTGCAGCAGGCTTTGCAGCCGGTTCTTCCCCTGCGCGCGCAGCACCGCCAGCCAACAGCGCTGGCGCGCCCGCAAGCGTAGCTCACGAATGTCGCGTGGCGGAAACCAGGCTTCCGGCAAAGGATCCCGCTCGGCCACCGATAGCTTCCGCGCCAGCCGCCGGGCCTCCAGCCGATCCGTCTTCTGCTTCCGCAAACTGTCGATCCCCGCCGTGTGCACCCAGTGGGCCCGCCCCTGCCAGCCTGCTTCTTCCAACACGCTCATGGCAAAGTAACCGCTGGTGCTCACTTCCAGGGCAATCTCCGCCTCTGGCGGCAACACCGCCAGCAGCCTCAGCCACTCCTCCCGCGTGTTGGCCAAGGGCCCAAAACTCTCCAGCTCCCCGTTCTCTAACTGAATCGCCAGCGTGCATTGCCGCTTGTGTACATCCACGCCTACCGCTATCATCGTCCTGCCTCCTCGAAGGATTCGCTTCCTTACTCTCCGACCCAGTTTACCTGGGTCCGAGGAGGCATCGCGCTTTCATAACATCACGGCCCTGCTCTCCGTGCCGTGGGCTGTTGACGCCCTCGCGCCAAAGAACCCACGGCAAGAAGGGCTTTTGCCGTGGCTACTTTTCCGGCACGTAGCCGGGAGGGAGTACAGTTCCTCCGCCAAAAAAGAACTGTTCCATCTGCTGCGCAATGATGTCCTGGTGTTCCTTGCGGGCGGGGCTTAAACGATATTCGTTGATGAGTATCCGCAGGCGGTCGACCCAAAGATTCCAGGCTTCTTGGGAGACGTTCTCGTAAATCCGCTTTCCAAGTTCGCCCGGCCAGGGCGGCTCCTCGAGACCAGGAAGCTCCTTCTTGAACAGCACACATTTCACCATGCGCTGTGCCATAGTGATGTCTCCCCTCTCTGTCCTGTGTCGAGCTGGCCCAGCGAACCGTCTTGAATCGTCCCGCGTTACCCCTTGCGGCACGCAAACGATTATACAGGCGAGCGACGCCAGATTCCTCATCGCTGCCGAAAGTCTCAGGAATCCTGGCGCGAAGCCTTAGCCAGCCGGCCTACTTCAGCCACAGGGCTTGCACCGTCCACGTGGTCCCCGCCGGTGGCTCGCCGACCAGCTTCAAGCGGAGCGTCTGGTTGATGTCAGCGGGCGCAACCTTATGCTTGAAGACTCCCCAGGAGCACTTCGACCAGATGTCGGTGCCTTCTCGGGGAATGGATGAGAATCGGATGGGCCCACTGGCAGTTTCACCCGTGACCTTCATGATTTCCTGCGGCCGGTCGTAGGAGCGGTCCGGCTCCCCGCCCTTCTGGTATTGGATGATGACCGCCAGCGTCTTCCCTGCTTGCTGCGGTGCAATCTTCAACTGCGCTTCCTTTCTTCCGGCGAAGGGGTCAGCGATCGGAGTTGCCTCGTGATACTCCCGCGTAGGCGCAGGCAGGAGAAAAAGGGGCGAGACCTTTTCCCGCGTCCCGAGAGCGTAGATGCGAATCTCTCCGGGAATCAGCTTGCCGCTAAGAACACCGGTCACCGGCCGGATCTCTTCCCTGGCCTGGCCGTCATTCGAGAAGACCAGCTTGCGGAACCCGCGCGCAACCGCCGGGCTGCCCACCGTAATGGCGAAGGATTGCGCATACAGACTGGGATTGACCAAGGTCACAAAGGCCAAGTCTTCGTGCTGGGCAAGATAACCGTAAACCTCGCCCTTCCCTGGGATGCCCAGGATCGGCTGCGTGTGGGCGAGAACCTTCCCCTGGGTGCGCAGAAACCGGATCGAAGCAGCGAGGAATTTCTTATCGTTCTCGGAGAGCAGCCGCAGGTCGCCGTAAAGGATCGGCGAATGGGCGCCGCGCATGATGTTCAGAATCCAAGAGTCGGTGAAACCTTCGGCCCCGAGATAGTAGATGGTGGAGGTCTTGCCGATGATGGTCCCGCAATCGTCAATCATGAAGAGCGGCAGCAGCGACCGCGCAAAGCCGCGAAAGACGTGGTCCTGGTACCAGTTGGAAGAATCTCGCAGCGAGGTCACCGACGGCACTTCCGACGGCCGCGAATCGCCGGAGTAGAGCGCGTCAAACCACAACAGCCACCACGGCGAGACGGCATAAGCCTCGTCGTAGCGCTTCGTGCTCTCCATCATTTCCACCAGGCTGAAGGTATTGAAAGCCAGGATGACCATCGCCGGATTGGCGCGGCGGGCTTTGTCGCAGACTTGCCGCAGGCGGTCGGCGTTCTTCTCCAGGACGGCGAGAGAAGGACTCTTGCCGGCCTCGTGCTGGCAAAAGAGGTTGGCGAAATCGAATTTGAGAAGGGAGAGCGCATGGTCGCGGACGTGGACCTCGATGGCGTGCTCAAGCAACTGCGCAAATTCCGGGTCTGAGAGGCAAGGCCTGTCCGGACCTTGCCAGCCGGGTGTATTCTTCAGGTCGAGCGTTCCGCCGCCCAGGTTGAACCACAGGCCGGGCTTCATCCCCAGCGCCCGCATGCGTTGGAGAGCCGGCTCATAGCCGCGCGGCCAGTTCGGTTGCTTGAAACTTACATACGCCCCCTTCGGGTCGTACCAGAAAGCGTCCAGGACATAGTAATCGAGTTGGGTGCCGTAATTGGTCTTCATCACCTGAAGCACGTCGAGAAGCTCGCTCGTGAGTTGCTCGGTGAGTTGGGGTTTGACCAGCGTGCCGAGCTCATCGTGAGCCCCCCAGTCGTTGTAGATGGGCTCAAAACTCGGCGGTCGTCCGGTAGCGTTCACGAGGTAATTGCGAAAGGCATCTTCGACAGATTCGCCGGGCTCGGCGGCGGTGCCCAGCACGGCGCGTTTGCTTGTCCAGGTGTCGGCGGGCGCTACCTCAGTATCGGGATAATGAGAGAGCGTCATCCCCTTGGCGCACACTTCGTTCGTTGCCGCCGGGTGCTCGATTCCCAGGAACAATTCGTTCTTCAACACAATCGGCTGCCCCACACCGCCGCGCAACGGCTCAGGGCCGCTCGTAACTTCCAGAGCGTCCACCGCAGCGCGCAATATGCGGACAGGCTGGCTGCCGCGGTTGGTGATTTCGAGCCACTTGAAAATGTAGGGCCGCTCGCCGTCCGTCCTGTAGATGACCCGAATTTCCAGGGCGGGCGTTTCCGACCACCAAAGCAGCACCGCCTCTGCCCTGGAAGGCGAGACCGTAAAGCCCCTCGGCCTAGTGTTATAGCGGCTCAGTACCACTTCCTGCTCGCCGGCGAGGCAAACGACCTCGAACTCTGCCGAGGTCACTGGCGTTTCGGTCCTCACCTTGAGAGCCCGGGTGGAAGGCTGACCATTTTCTGCTTCGAACACCCTCGCGATGGCTCGGTTGCCAATGAGAAATCCGCTCTGCCTGTTTTCACCCTTCGCGAGCAAGCAGGGAAAGAATCCGATGCCGACAATAATGGCGACTGCAGCGAAGCGGATCATGCGCCAAGGCCGAGAAGTTTCTTCTGAAACAACAGACATTTGACGATGCGCGGTGTGAGGGTAATCCCTCGGCTCGGAAGTGGTGGTCACGTCAAGATGTCGAATCGAACTGAAAAATGCACGCTTAACTTCGCTCGGCCTGAGAAGCGACCATCAACTAACACCCCTGGTTGGCATTATACAGGGAAGCGCGGCGACGGGGGCGGATTTCGCTTGACATTTCGGAACGGCGTTGCTTGGCATATCAACAGCGCCTGGGTGGAGACGCTACGCGCCTCGCGCAAGGCCGTAGGGCCTTGCCCCAGGCGCTATTTTCATGTTCCTTTGCTACCTCGACGAGAGCGGAACACCCGATCCTGGAAGGGGGACGAGTCATTTCGTTCTTCTGGGCTTCTGCATCCAAGCTATCTACTGGCGAGGTCAGGACGCGCAAATCTCGGCAGCGAAGCAGGCTTACGGGCTCCAGGACGAGGAGATCCATACCGGCTGGATGACCAGGCGGTATCTTGAGCAGGAGCGTATTCGTGACTTCGCGGCGACGGACTGGCCCACTCGCCGCCGTGCCGTCGAGCAAGAGCGGACTGCCACGCTGCTGCGTGCGGCTGCCTTGAAAGGAAGGGCCGCGTTGGATGAAGTGAAGAGGAATTTCCGAAAGACGCAACCTTATGTCCATTTGACGCGAGACGAACGGTTCGCCTTGCTGAGGCAACTGGCAGACATCATCGGCGCTTGGGGCGCCTGCCGCCTATTTGCTGAGGCGATCGACAAGAGGGCATTCCGGTCCCAGGCTCCTGCTACGCCTCCTCTGGAGGAGGGGTTTCAGCAAGTTGTCACTCGCTTCCATCGCTTCCTAGAGACCAGAGGCGAGGATGCCATAGGGCTAATCATTCAAGACAACAACCCGACGGCGGCGCGCCGCCTGACTGAGTTGATGCGTGACTTCCATCGCCGC
>Ga0315309_1001754_pt1 | contig 12894 bp, 15 predicted proteins | sample TDP4_MG_FD_203080 | JGI IMG/M metagenome (GOLD analysis project Ga0315309, IMG submission 203080) | Freshwater sediment microbial communities from Lake Towuti, South Sulawesi, Indonesia - TDP4 | ecosystem: Environmental > Aquatic > Freshwater > Lake > Sediment | place: Indonesia: South Sulawesi...
TTATGCCGCAGTCAATGAGTATCCTGCTCTCATTTGTCGTTATGAGCAGAGAGGACCTCCCCACCTGGCAAGCTGCGCCGAGTGGCGTCATGAGGACCGAATCCGTGGACTCTACAGGCGTCCTGAAGATCCTCTCCCCTATGTCCCTCAATATCCTCGATCGCTCCTCAGCCCTCAGGTCCAATAGCTGCGATATGTGGACGAGTATCTTGGACTCCATGGGCGGCTTCCTGCGTATGTTCGGCCTCCAACCTGTCTCCTCCACAATCCTCTTCATCAATGCCCCATCATCCGCTTCGAGTATTAGGGGCATCTCAAGTTCAAGGAGAACCTCCCCAAGTGCTGGATCGAAACTGATGGCCGAGAATCCGCATTCCTTGGGCAGTATTCCCCTTATGCGGGTTTCCGCGATCTTCTTGTCGGTCCTTGCGGCCGCGCTAGTCCTCAGCACGATCCTCTTCCTAACTGTTCTTGCGAGCTCAGATGTGAAATCTGAACCTTCGAATAGGAACTTTGGGTTCTTCGTATAGAGTGCCAACCTAGGCCCTTCGAACTCAACCTGGGTTATGGCTGCGTCCGATGGGGATTTACTCAGCACTATCTCCCTTATCATGTCCTTCGTAGTCTTACTCATTTACACCACTCTCCTACTCTAGACGAGCCTTGCGTGCTGGGTTGATTGTGACGATTTAGTGCCTCAGTCACTTTTCACCGGTTGAGGCAAGATAAGCCTCCTTTGCTTCAGTAGATAGCTCCACGTAACCTTTCTTCGTTATGGTCGATACATCGAAGTCATTTCCTGTCGCAGTATTTCTCTTCATCGCGACATTTATCGCCTGGATGCTCAGCGGAATCGCTTTCTCAACAGTTGTCGTCCCCTTGGCTACCGACTCCAAGTAGCCGATGGCTACGGGTGAGCCCGATCCAGTTGAGACGAAGCGCTCGCGCGTGATCCCACCGAATGGATCGATCTGGTAGACGCTCGGTCCATAGCGGTCAAGCCCTGCCAGGATGAGTTGGACTTGGAGTGGGTTCATCCTATTGTTGAGGAGTACGTTTGATACTAGCGATGCCGAAGAGCGGACTGGCATCGGGAAACCCCTGTTCATCCTGTGAAGCCTTGCCTGAACCCTCAGAAAGTCGACAATGGCTTGAGCGTCCGCGACGCCTCCCGAGATTGTCACAGCCACGTGGTCATCGATCTTGTGGACCTTCTTGCCATGTTTGTGTGCGACGAAGAAGTAGCCTCCGACGACCCGCGTATCGGTCGCCAGCACTACTCCCTCTTTGCACTCTATGGCGACCGTCGTTGTTCCCCACAACGCCTTGTCGTCCAGTTGCGAATTGAACCTCATGTCAGTAGACACGCTCAATACCTCCAGAACGAAGACCGTCTTCTCAGCGGTGATAATACGGAAATCGGCCTTACGTGGTAGGAAATAAATGTTTTGCTCGGCCTTCGGGCGTTGTTGTCGTCGTCGCGCACATGACAGTTTTTCAAGCTAATGTCGTTTCGCGAACGGATCTTGGCCTTAGTGCGAGCTTCGGTAGACGGACGGCATCTCGATCGATTGAGATGACGCTCTGGATCGTGAGATCGTACCGGGAAATTTCGCGGGGGGTTATGGATGCCATGAAAGGGCGATCCTCCGCCCAACAATTAAATACATTGGGTGGCCCTACCATCGTGACATGCTGTCAAGGATTCATAGGATGGAGCTTCCGCGGGTTGTCGTCATAGGCCATGATGCGATCAAGATCCTTGGCAAGGAGGTGCGAGCCTTAGGTGAGAGACGGGCATTGGTCGTTTCAAGTGAGACGCCCCTAATGATCGCTGGACCCGATATCAAGGCGGCGCTTGAAGGGGATGAAGTCGAATACGAGATCATGCGAATAAAGAAGCATTCGCTCCCGGACGATGTCGACGAGATAACCTCGCGTCTGAGATCGGGTGGCTTTCAACTCATAATCGCAATAGGAGGTGGCAGGGTTATAGATGCTGCGAAGTTCGCGGCCTCGAAGCCGCCCGCTAAGCTTTTCAGCGTTCCGACCACTGCCAGTCACGATGGAATCTGCAGCCCTTTGGTGTCCCTCCCATCATCTGAGAGAAGGTACTCGTTCTATGCTGTAACGGCCATCGAGATCCTGGCCGACACTAGGCTCATAGCCGGTGCGCCATACCGGCTGACTGCGAGTGGGTGTGGCGACATCATTGCCAAGTACACCGCCGTTAAGGACTGGAAGCTATCGCATCTCCTGAAGGGGGAATATTATGGCGAATATGCCGCTTCTTTGGCCGAGGCGTCGGTCTCCAGAGTAATGGAGAATGGGGACCTCATCAGAACCGGGAGTGAGGCGGGTGTTCGCGTCGTCGTGGAGGCCCTCATACACTGCGGGACCATCATAAGCATCGCGGGAAGTAGTAGGCCTTGTAGTGGCTCTGAGCACCTCTTCAGCCACGCACTTGACATGATTGCCGAACAGCCCGCCCTCCATGGGGAGCAGGTTGGCGTGGGCACTATTTTGATGGCCTATCTGCATGGCGCAGATTGGAAGCTCATCCGGGATACCTTGCGGAGGGTTGGCGCTCCCACAACTTGTAGAGAGCTCGGCATAGATGTGGATACGGCTGTCAGGGCCTTGGTCGCGGCCCACACGATCAGGCCGGACAGGTACACTATTTTGGGCGAGAGGGGTCTTTCGGTCGAGGCGGCGAAAAATCTCGTCATCGCATCTGAGGTGGCTGGTTAGCCTGTCTTGCCCTTGAATTAACGAGGGGTTGTGATCACCTCAGCGTATCCTTGCCTTGCCAACATACGGGCATTTGGCGTCGGCATGGAGACTATGTCCTCCACCTTGTATGGACCCCTCTCCTCCCCATCGACGCCCACGAAGGCTGGCGTCTCCCTCAACATCCTTACAGCGGTGAACGTCCGTTCGTTTAGTTCCCTATTGACAGTAAGCTCCCCGTGAACCACCCGTTGCAGGATCTGCTCGTGAATGTCTATGGCTTCGAAGAGCTTCTGTATCACGAACCAGTCATCTGTGAACCGGTAAAGGTCCTCGACACGTCCATATGGCCTCATGCTGATCTTCCTGAATCTGATCGCCATCAGGTCACCGAGTATATACTCCAGCAGATCAAGTTCCTTGGTGACGAGCCTGTACCGGAGGGAGCTCCTCTCGAGCAAGCCATATCCGGATCTCAGTTGCGCTATGTATTTCGAGTTCTCTTGTAGGAATCCTTCAGGTAGATTTGCAATCTTCGCCTCCGACCTTTCCTGAAGCCACATCCTGTATGTCTTCTGGATCAATCTGAGACCTCAGCCACTCCCTTACAGATCAAGAGGACGGCCACTTCCTGGGGAAGGGCTGCATCTTCATCGTGGTAGGGCCCGTACCATTCGTCCAGAAGCCTGAACTTGGGTGCAGACCGTATGTGGACGTCCCTGACTTCGCCCTTCAGTACTACGGCATCCGTGAGCGGATCGAAGCTGCCCAGCCGTTCTGCTGACGCCGTCCTCTTCGATAGGCCGGTCTTGCCATTGAGCGTCTCTGGGAGCCTGAATAGCCTATGTATGTCCGTCGTAACGACCGGGTCAACCCTAACCGTGGCCCTATTGATCGCCGAGGCAAGCAATGCATCGAATCCCTTCCTGTCCGTCATTCGAGAAAGGGTCTCGAGGTTTCCCTGCATCAAATCCTCCAACATCCTCTGCCTTCTCCCCTCATAGACGCCCTTCTCAACCCTTTCCATCCCCTTGAACTGCGCAACTTTGGCAATCTCGTAAATGGACCTGATGATCCTCGTACCCCATCCGGCGGAGGGGCGCGTTGTTGATCCTAGCACCATGCCGTATGACAATCCGTGGAGCGTCGGATCTATCCCCGTCCCCGTCAAGTAGTCGACTATCTCCTTCCTCGCGGCCTGATCGATCGATGATAAGCTCTCCTGAACTTGGACGTGGTAGCCCCTATGGCCGCTGAAGAAGATGCTGATCTTCTCCTCAGTTATGCCGAAGTCTTCCTGGAGGACCTCAGTTAGCTTGTATGCCTCCTGCTTGGCCAAACCGAGGCACTTGTCACATATCCAGGTGACCTCGGCTACGTCCTTATTCTCACAGCCCGGGCATCTGGTTGGTTTGGGCCCCTTTCCTTCCTTCTGGCAAGCCCCGCAGATCCAAATGTCATGCTCCTCTTTACACTCATGCTCAAGGTGATCCGCATCTATGTCAAACACGATATCCGCATTCCTCCAGCCCTTCTCGCTCATCTCCTCTTCCGGGCGATCGTAGGTGGCCACCGAGTAGTAAACGTCGAAGGGGGCCTTTTCGATGAGGAAGTTCGATAGCTCTTCCTGGCTCTTGAAACTCCTGTGCCTCATCATCACCTTCTCCCGCCCCAGGAAGAATCCGAATTCCCGCTTCTCCATCTCCCTCGGGACCCAGATCCCCCTCGACGAATAATAGCCCTTGAAGGCTTGTCTGAGGAAGTTAAGGCTCCTCTCATCCAACGCCTTGCCAACCACCTCCCCTTCGTCTAGACTTTGCCAGAGGATATTGTAGGGGATGTCTGATCCTCTCGCAGACCTCGTCGCCGTCCGGGCATATGCCCTGCGTCTTCATCGTTGCGCATTTTGGGGGCTTGTACTTTGTCCTCGAGCCCATCTGTCCAGCCAAATGCCTTACCTGGTATTCAGTCCTAGCTGGATTGAAGTCAGGCGAGGCCGAATAGAGGCTCAATATCTCGTCAATCGTGCGACCCGAGTTGGCCAGATAGGTTGTAAGGGCGAACCGTTCGGGGTGGGAGAGGTGTTCTCCCTTCTCAAGCCTTGCGACCATGCGCATCACGCACGGGGGCCTATTGGCCTTATCGTCGACCGAGGATGCCCTAAAACCCATAGTTTCCCTGATTTTACCCCAACGCCTCTTAATCGCCTCGATCTCCGCGATGACCTGTTCGGGGAAGTCCTCCACCTCTATCCGGGCAGCGGCCTTTTGGTAGATGTGCCTCTGTATTGCTTCCTGCAATATCCTCGCGAGTTCCTGTTGCGCTACCTGAACCATGCCATGTCTGAGAGTCCTGTTGACAGGCTTCCACTTCTTTTGGTGGAAGTTAGTGGCGTATCGGAGGTAGTCTGCCAAGTTCAGGTTGAAGTCCGAGATGGTGCCTGGAATCGGTTCGGCCTTAATGCCCAATTCCCTACTTATCGCCAACACCGTCTTCGGGTCCTCCTCCCTCAAGTTGCTGTATGCAGCCTTTGCCTCGCTGAGGGCGTATACGCTTTTCAGCTGGGGATCGTTTATGGCCGACACCATGGCGACGGCCGTGGGGAATGAGAGCACTTCACATAGGTAGTCGATGAGTGCTGCGCTGCTCGTAAGGACCCTTCTGTGGGTCAGCGCCTGCGATATCCTCTGCGCTGCCCTTTGCACTACGGGCTTGAACTCCTCCCCTCCGAGCTCATGAAGCTGTATGTCCACTTGGTCAGAGATAAATGCAGCCGCATCCTTGAGAAATGGGTACTTCGCATATCGCAGGACGCTCAAGTTGGCTGCGCCTTTCTGACTTCATTGAAGGCTCATGCAGTAGCTATATATTCTTGTATCCGCAGGTTGGCACGTGATGAACTGTGAGGCTTGTCTTCGGTGACGCCAAGCTCCTGAGGGGCATTCTTGCTGCAGTATCAACAGTAGTTGACGAAGTCACCCTGAAGGCCGATGCGGATGGGGTGGGCATTAGGGCACTGGACATGGCGGAGGTTTCAATGGTTGATCTCTCGATGCCGAGGTCCTCGTTTGAGACTTACGAAGTTAGCGATGGCGAACGCATAGCGTTCAGGGTAACCGACGTTCTCAAGCTGCTCAGGAGCACGGTTCCAAACGAAAAGGTTAGGATCGAACCCCATGAGAATCAGCTCTGGTTCTACTTGACTGGGACGTTCACAAGGTCCTTCGGAGTTCCGATCTTCGGCGGTGAGGCCAAGGATCTCCCCCTCCCAAAGGTCAACCTCAGGAGCTCCTTCAGCGTCCCCATCACTGTAATGGATCAACTGGTCGAGAACGGTAGGCATGTATCGGATTCAGTCCGTATAGAATCAAAGGAAAATGGTGTCGTGCTTGCTGTCAAGGGGGAAATATCATCCTTCACAGTTGAACTGCTCCCGCAGGATGGAACCCTGAAGGATTATGCTCTTGTGCCGGGATCAGCCGTCTCATACGATCTGGGCAGGCTTCAGAAGATAATCTCAGCCCTGGGTTTCTCCGAATCGATCAGGATCGCCTATGATACCGACCTGCCGCTACACATCAACTCCCAGATAGATTCAAAGGGAGAGGTCAGTTACTTCATCGCCCCAAAGGTTGAGAGGTAATGGCTCCAAAGCCTCCCCCGAGGCCGCTCAACTTATCGATCTTCACGGTTCTAACGCGGCATATTGGCGATTCGGGATCCTTCAAGCCATGGCCCGTAGCTATGCAGACGGTCGATTCGCCTCGCGCGATAATGCCTTGTTGCATGAGGGGCTTTAACGCCGCGACGGGAGCCGCGCTTGCCGGCTCTACGAAAATTCCCTCAAGCGTTGCAAGCATGCTCTGAGCGCGAATGATCTCCTGGTCATCGACTGCCACCGCCGTCCCACCGGATTCGTGTATTGCGAGGAGCGCCTTCTTCCAAGAGGCCGGCCTTCCGATCCTTATCGCTGATGCTACGGTCTCGGGCTTGTCAACGGGGACGATCCCCATCGATCCCTTACTTACCGCATCCGCTATCGGGGACGCTCCGGTTGCCTGAACCCCTATCATCCGTGGCGCTCGGTCAATTGCACCGATCTCCATGAGCTCCGAGAAGCCCTTCCAAGCTGCCGATATATTTCCTGCGTTTCCGACTGGGAGGATGACATTTTCTGGGACCACCCTTCCGAGTTGGTCATATATCTCGAAGGCCACGGTCTTTTGGCCCTCAATTCTGAAGGGGTTTACGGAGTTGAGCACATATGGCCCCGACTCTTGAGCTGATCCCAGAAGCAGCCTGAGGGCTTCGTCGAAATTCCCGTCGACTTCAACGATCTCAGCGCCCATTGCCGCAGCCTGACTTAACTTCCCCAGAGCAACTTGATTGGATGGGATGAAGATGATTGTTCTCAATCCAGCTCTGGCAGCATAGGCTGAAAGGGAAGCCGAAGTATTGCCCGTGGAGGCGCAGGCTAAGATCTCCTCCCCAATTTCCAGGGCATGTGTAACTCCAACGGTCATACCCCTATCCTTGAATGAGCCCGTTGGATTCGCGCCTTCGAATTTCACGTAAAGTTCTTCGATGCCAAGGCCCTCTTGGAGCCTCGGAGTTCTGAGTATTGGGGTATCTCCCTCACCCAATGTGACTGGAGTTAGGTCGGGGGGGATCGGAAGAAGGGCGATGTATTTCCATACACCTTTAGAGCTTGTCCTCCATTCGGACCCGAGCCCACTGAGGTTCATCTTGATATCGAGCAATCCATTGCACCTCCTGCAAAGGGGCAGCCTATATCTTGATGGCACCTCAATTCCGCACTCCGTGCAAAGCATCACGTAGCCCGTCATGTCAACCACTTGGGGACGGCAGAGCCTATTGCCAAGGTTGAATTATTTTCAAACGCCATCTCGATTCGCCCTCAAGGCGACAGGCGCCTGCCCGCCGGCAGTGGATCCAAACTCTTGGCGATCCCTCTGCCCACCTTAGAAACGATTGTCTTACAACCGACATGCTCTCTCCTGAATGCTTCCGCCATCGATGCGGCTACTTTTTGGGGCGAGGACCTCTCGCTATCAACGACTGCCAGCATTGCTGGACCCGATCCACTGATGGTCACCCCAGATGCGCCGGATCTTTTGGCCGCAAGCTTTACTGCATCGTATCCTTTGATCAATTTGGCCCTTATTGGCTCCACGACGTCATCGGCCATCGCCTTTCCGAAGAGATCGATGTCACCCTCCATGATGGCCGCAATCATCGTGGAGGCCATGGCAACGTTCCTGACCATCGAGGACAACGGGATCTCCTTTGGGAGGATTTTCCTAGCCTCCATTGTACTGACGTATAGGTCGGGCAGAGCTACTACGAGCCGAAGGGACTCTGGCGGTTGTAACCTCTCCACTTCCATAGGATGGATGGATCTGACCATTGTCAATCCACCGAGGATTGCTGCAGCCACGTTGTCCGCATGCTCTTCGCCCGCGGAAGCTGACTCCCCTTCTGCGGCTGCTTCTATTATCTCTTGAACCGTCAGGCCGCCTATCAAACTGGCAACCGCCGCAGCAGCGGCTGCGGCGCTCGCCGCACTGCTGCCGATCCCGCTTCCGGGCCTCACCCCCTTTCTCAGCAGGATCTCTATGCCCCCCCTGTAGTCCACCATCCTGAGGGCGGCAAGCGCGGCCCTACCCGCGGTATTCCTTTGAGGATCGGATGGGATCATCCCTGCAGACACGCCAATGACTTTCATGATAAGACCGCTGCCGTCTATCCTTCTGGCGATGACCGTGTCGAGTGGCTTCTCCAGGCAGATCCCGAAGGAATCGAATCCTGGACCCAGGTTTGCGGACGTGGCAGGAGCTGAGACGATTGCCCTCACTTCGATCCCACCTATTACGACTCGGTCAAGCCGGGTAAAGCCTTTCTATACCGAATCCGGACGATCACCCTAGTCTGAGGCGCTAGGAGTATTCCCGCCAAGTATTGTTGCAGCGAACGCATCTGAAGAACTGGGTGGGGGATTCGTCGGTGCCCCTTGTCTGAACCAACCAGAAGTAGGCCTTTGTGTTCCCGCATTTCGGGCATAATGCCCTCGTCGTCGGAATAGGTTGTAGCTCTTTGACTTCTTTCTCGAGTACCTTTATCACGTCTTGGCCCTGGCTCTCACTGGATACTACTACCTCGACCTTGCTGGCCGGTTCCTTATACCCGCAGCCGGGCCTCGGGCATGTTAGGACAGACTGCCCCTCCTGCTTCTCCAATATTAGCCTGCTGTTGCATTTCGGGCAGAACTTCAACTCTTGTCGCTCCTTTCAGAGCGTTCTGGTGCGAGCGAGGCAGGGAGCTATTAACTCTTGTGGTCTCTATCTCTTGAACGCTGAGGATATCAAATGTGCTGCCCTGAGTGGCTCTGGTATTGCTGACCGATTCCTGGTCCTCTCTATTACCTCCTTTGCCTGTTCCAGGGGGATGTTAATCGCATGAGCATAGATTGGCCTACGTCTTGGGGGAATCCTCAATGGCGCGGGCCTTCCCGTCCTCCTTATGATCCCCCATCTCAGCCTGTAGTCCGTCAGGTTACTTAGCGCCTTACGGATCTGGTCGAGGCGAGGTTCCCTTTCGACTATGGCGATGACAGGAAGTTCCGTATCCTCAGAGATCCTTTGGAGGTCTGCCACGTTGAATCCTGCAAAAGTTATGCCATTCAGCATTATCGCCCTCATCTGTCCCCTGTGTCTCGAACCCATTATCATCCCCACTATCTTCTCAGTAGCGTCCATCCCATCAACGTCGATCCAGGTTGCTTCCACGCCCTCCAGCGAGGTACTCCCCCTGTAGATTGCTCCGATGAGCAGGCACTTGCTGTCCACCACCGGATTGAATGGGCCATCATCTATGCCCATGACCCTTATCTCCCTCTTAACTCCCCTGATCGTTTTTGACATCATCCTTCTTCACCCCCGCTCTATCGATCGCGAGGCTCAGGACGAGGGTTATGCCGTCCTGAAGGGATTCACCCCTCAACATCGTTTCCACGTATTCGCCCATCGTTACGTTTCCCTTGATCCACGCATATGCGATCAATGCTTCAGCAGCATCGCCGAGCATGTGTCTATTTCTCCTATGGGCTAACCTCTCCCTTAGGCCTGACTCCCTTACGGCTTTCGTCAGCATCTTGTTATCAACCCTTAGGCCTGTTGGGATGCCAAGCCTCACCGTTTCGCTGACAGACGCTATGAAATTGATCACCGCATCCCCCAGCTTGGACAGCCGGTTATCTTTCACGATGCAGAGGAGTGACAGGTGTTGGAGCTCAAGCGCCTTCTGTAGCCTAAATACGATGTCATCGGCCAAGATCCCGCACACCGGTCGCTTCGCTATTTTTGAACTCCTTCTTGTAACTTGCTGAAGAATTCCTCGATCTGCTCCATGTCGCGAGCGAGCTTTGCGGCGGCATCCGATAATATCATCTCGGGTTGCCTTCTTGCGCGAATGTAAAGTCGCCCCTTCTTGGTCAACGGGTGCTCTATCAAGTAGGCCGCGAGCTCCGTCCTTTCGTCAGCAAGGACGTATTCCTTTATGAGGTTGTAGAACGTGTGCCCTTCGCCCAGGAACTCAACCTCCAGCTCGTTCCCCGCTATCTTCCTCACCTCAATGCCGTCCATTGGAATTACCTCTGGTTCAACCCATAGTCTTCAGCCGTCTTCCTCGTCTCCATCTTGCCACAATTCGCGCATACGAGCCTCCCCCTCCCGACGGTCGTCAACCTTGTCCCACAATTGGAGCAGTATGCCTGTATGACGCCGAAGGAGTCGCCAATCGTCGCCAATTGGCAAATCCCGTTCTTATTCGATACAACCCTGCCCTTTATGAGATCTCCCGGCTTGACGACGTCCTCCAACCTCCTCACGTACCCCCTGCCAATTCTCGTGATGTGAAGGAGCCCCGAGAAGGGATTCTCGACGAAGTCCTTGCCCACCTTGAAGATGTTGACGTTTGCGAATTTGCTCTCAGCCGTTGAAATCTGTCCCACGACCATCGCCCCCTTCCTCGGTACCTTCGGCCTATTTCCCCGCCTCAGGACCGAGATGGTCCTCGATATCGAGTCGACGACGACGAAGCCGGCTATTTGGGAGCGTATGTCCCCATTCTCCTCAAAGGTGCCAACGCTGGGGACGAATTCCTCTATTACCGCGATCCTCTCGCCCGGGACGACGAAGCTGCCGGGCCTGCCATCCCGCTCGGTCATGCCTCCTCCCCTGTGTCGTTCCCCTCGATTATTTTCATCCTGCATCTCACTGGCATCTTGCTCGATGCGAGACGCAACGCTTCCTTCACTATCTTCGGGTCGACGTCTCCAACTCTGACCTCCATAACGGTGCCACCGATTCGGACCTTTGCAGCCAATTCCGTAGGCTTACCATAGGCCCTCTTCATTCCTTGGCTCAGCCTGTCAGCTCCGGCTTGGGCCAGGAACCTGTGTTGCCTGACCACAAGATGCGGGAATGGGATTATTCGTAGGAAGTAGTTGTTCTCACCAAGACCGTCCTGGAGGACCTTATTCGCTGCAACTCTCGCAGCCTCCAAGGATCCATGGCCGATGAGACCATCTTCGGTAGCTTCGAGCAGATAGCCGTGCGTGTATGACTCTGAGGGTTTGCCGAGAGTGAATCTGCTCACCTTTAGAGAGGGTGCGCCAGATATGTACTCCTTGCGGGTATAGGCCATCTGTCTCAGTTTGGACTTCACAAACCGTCCCAGCTTCTTTGTCCCAGCCTCTCCTATTTAAATAGAGTTGCGGATCATTGTAACCTCAAGCGCCACGAGAGGAGAAGCGGCTTGGAACTCGGCAAGAGGATTCGGGTCGTTTTGGTACAACCGAAGTACAGTGGCAATATCGGCTCTGTGGCGAGGGCGATGAAGAATTTCGGCTTCTCAGACCTAACTCTTGTATCACCTCTTGCCAAGATAGATGGCCTTGCGAGGATGTATGCTGTAAGGGCTCAAGAGTTATTGGATCAGGTGAATGTTGTGGACACGATAGAGGAAGCCATACGCGATTCCGATCTAGTTGTCGGCACGACTGCCAGGGGGGCTGTGAGCCGATCAAACCTGCTGAGGAGCAGTTACACGCCTCGAGAGGTCGCTCGGATCGTCAGTCGAATAGCCTCAAGGGCTGCCTTTTTGTTTGGCAGAGAGGACATGGGCCTGAGGAACGATGAGCTCGAATCGTGCGATATCGTGTTGAGGATCCCATCCTCGCGCATCTACCCGACGTTGAACGTCAGTACTGCTGTGGCAATAATATTGTATGAGCTCTACTGCACATCTACGTCCGGCTATGTCCACAGGGCAACTTCGGAGGCAGTGTCGAGGATAATCTTCGAGGCTGATCTCCTGCTTGGCGCGGCGAAATATCCGCCTTTCCGCCGGAAGAGGGCCGTAAGGGCCATCAAGAACATACTCGGCCGCTCACTGCCAAGCCCTAGGGAGGCGTCCCTTCTGATGGGGCTGTTCAGGAAGGCCAGGGTGAGATTGGCGGATCAGACCCCTTGAACAGCTATCCACGAAGCTCAACGGCATCCATGTCCTCAAGGATGAAGTTCGGGCCGACCCTAAGGCCCTCCAATTGTCTGACAGATCGCCATATTCTTGCGTATTTCAGGGCCTTGGCCAGTTCCTTATGGATTAAGACGGCAAGCTCGGCAACAGTTGCCCCCTGTCTTATCAGCACGGGCTTCTGCGATGGGCGTTCCTCGCTGGGGGGCTTTGTGAAGACCCTCATCACGCCCATGGTAGAGAGGAAGGCCTGACCCGCTTTATCGAGCCCAGTGCCAGTCGATGCTGAGACCGCGAGTATGCCATAAGCCATCCCAAAGGCGCTCACGAGCCTCCCATATGCATCCGCCCCTTCGGGAGCATCCAACTTGTTCGCTATGAGGAGCGCAGGCTTCATGACGATGCCCCTTGCCGCAGCGCGCACATCGTCCAATGTTGAGAGTGGACCAAGCTTCACAACGGCGCTGTCGATCCTTTCTGCGTGAAGTGATCCTAGCAACTCCTCCCTCGAAACGAGCGCTGATGTCCCTATCACCGAGATGCCCCCAGCGTCCCTTTTATCGATCTTCACGGCCCTCGATGGCATTCCCAGATAGATTCCCATCTCCC
>Ga0315309_1001756_pt1 | contig 12889 bp, 7 predicted proteins | sample TDP4_MG_FD_203080 | JGI IMG/M metagenome (GOLD analysis project Ga0315309, IMG submission 203080) | Freshwater sediment microbial communities from Lake Towuti, South Sulawesi, Indonesia - TDP4 | ecosystem: Environmental > Aquatic > Freshwater > Lake > Sediment | place: Indonesia: South Sulawesi...
CTGCTGTCTACTTCCCCATGCTCAAGCCCGAGGATCGGCAGTTGTGGAATTTGGCCAGCCTGGGCGTGTCCCGGCAGGTCGGCATCACCGATGGCTTTGAACCCGGCGAGGGCTATGGCAATTGGTTTTGGGGCCTGACGCCTAGTTGCCTGTCGTCCCTGTTAGAGACAGCCGGGTTTCGAGTTGATTTCCGTGCTACCGAGGCTTTCGTCCAGACTTGGATTTGCAGCGCAGTTGATGTTCCTTTCGCACACCGCTTGCCCGACGAGGTCAAGGCGCGGCATATGGCCGAGGCTATCTCGGCAGCAGGTGTCGCCCACCCCGCCTGAGTGTGCTTACGTTGCGAAGAGTTCAGGAAAAGATATCTATGAAACCCAAAATAGTTTACCAAGGCGCTGCACTCTTGTCGGCGGTTCGATCTGACCGAAGTGCGAGGGCGTTTGTCTGGAGTATCTGGCTTGTCATGATGCTCGTCGCCTTGGTTAGTTTCGCCAAGTATGGCCAGAATATTCCACTGGCCGAGGATTGGCTGCTTGTTTCGCCCCTAACCGGGAATGAACCCAATCTGGCCAATTGGCTTTGGGCACAGAACAACGAACATCGTATTCCATTGCCCCGCCTGATACTGCTGGTGCTGCTCAAGGCCACTCACGGCGACTTTCGCGCAGGCATGTTCTTTAGCATCATCACCTTGGGGGTGCTTTCCTTGGCCATGATCCGAGTCGCCCGATCCTTGCGTGGTGGTCGAACGAGCCTCGCAGACGCTTTCTTTCCGATTGCCCTGCTTCATTTGGGAAACTGGGAAAACCTCTTTTGGAGTTGGCAGCTTAGCCTTGTCTTGCCAACGGCCCTGACCTGCGCAGTGCTTCTGGTTCTTGTTAGCCACCGAGCCCTGGCCACACCGGGTGCCACAGTTGTTGCTGGAATTTCCCTGGTGTTGCTTCCCCTATGCGGAGCGAGTGGGCTCGTGTTCGTGCCCTTTCTGGCACTGTGGCTTGGCTATTGCGGAGTTCTTCATTGGCGTGCTGCAAAACCAAAGGGCGGGCGGCGATGGATCGGCGGATTTTTGATCGGATCGGCTGCGGTTGCCCTTTGTCTCACGGGCTTGTACTTTGTCGGTTATGAACGCCCTTCATGGACTCCCCCCAACCCCGGTCTCGGAGCGTCGCTCCAGGCGGCAATCCAATTTCTGGCTCTGGGCTTTGGGCCGATCGCCAGAAGTTCGTGGGTGTTGTCAACGATGGCCGCAATCGGCATCCTTCTGCCCAGTGTGGGCGTGGCGGTGCTGGGGGTTCTAGGCCATAAGGGCCTGGAAAGGCATCATGCCCTGGGAGTCCTTGTATTCTTCGGTAGCGTGGTCGTGTTCGCCCTGGCCATGGGCTGGGGCCGGGCTGGAGCGATCTCGATCTTTGGTGGCTGGCCGATACGATATGTCCTGCTGGCTGTTCCGATTCTCTGTACAGCCTTTTTCGTCTGGGAGCTTTACGGCCCCACAAAACTTCGACCTGCTATCCAATACGGTCTCTTTTTAGGGATGTGCCTTTTGCTTCCTTTCAATACGATTCATGGATTCGAGTGGCGCAATTGGTACCGGAATGGGACAAATGCAGTAAAGCGGGATCTGTTAGCAGGAACTCCCCGTTCCATTCTCGCCGAACGCCATCGAGATTTCCTTATTCACTGGTGGGATGAAGCCACGCTCGAAGCTCACATACAGATGCTTCACGACGCAGGTATCGGTCCCTTCGCACAGATGCGAGAAGACCCAGTCAAACCCGAGGATTCGATCGAGGTACAGACAACCCTGACGCCGGCCCAGGATCAGGTATCCGCAGGTGGCCTTGATGTTAGGCTGCAATGGTGGGAAGTGATATTGTGGCTGATTGGAATCGGTATGATTGTTGGCAGCATGGCATTACCACATCTTTCTCACTTTCGTTCAGCAATTAGCCTCTCACCCCGTTTAGCCACGCTCCAGATTGTCGCAATCCTTTTTGGTGCAGCAATCCTGCGGTTCAACCACATAAATCAACCTTTTACCGATTACATCGATTGGCGACAAGTTAGCACCGCCATGATGGCGGACAACTTTTACCAAAGGGACTGGAATATTTTCTATCCAGAAGTAAGCTGGAATGGGCCAGGACCTAGTTATCAAGGACGGGAATTCCAGACAGTAAGCTATATTGCCGCGCTGCTTTATGTCGTTATAGGTCAGCATGATTGGATCGGACGGAGCATAGCAGTGATGTTCGGCTTGTGGGGTATCTTTGCCCTCTATCAACTTGTCCGTCGTGTTTGGGATGAGGAGCATGCTATAGCCAGTGCCTTAGTCATGGCGCTGTTACCCGGCAGCATTTTTGTTGAAAGGTCCTTCATCCCCGATCCGGCAATGGTCGCACTCGTGGTAACTAGCTTCTGGATGCTGGTGGCTTACCTCCAAACCGAACGCTGGCACTATCTACTACTTGCGAGCGTGGTCGGAATGTGGGGCTTCTTGACGAAAATCCCGGGCTTAATCGTTGGGTTGCCCATGGCCTATGCTACACTAGCGATCCTCGGTTCCAAACGGAAACTGCACCCCATGAAGTTGGTGATACTGGGTATTGGTGCGATCCTCACACTGGCACCGGTGATCGCCTATTACCTCTGGGCCAGACATCTTTCCCTCACGTATCCACCGTATCACTTCGCAGGGAGTGGAAACTGGCTGTGGGACGATGGACTACAGAAGTGGTGGGAACAGAAATATTTTCTTCCAAAGCTGGGGTGGAATTTCCATCACTGGATCTGGACTAAACCTGTGATTGCGCTTGTTCTTGTTGGTTTGTGCATCCGCCCTCCACGATGGGATCGGGCCTCTGGAGCTAAACGACAGTCAGTAGATAGCCCTGATAAAGCGCCGTGGCTGTTCCACTGGTGGATGTTTGCGGGTGTTATCTATTACCTCATTGGAGCCAAGGAGCTCGTCATCAATTCCTGGAACTTCCACATTATCAACCCGGCAGCAGCAGCGCTGGCAGGGCATGCAATTATTGTGATTGCATCGTTTGCAAACCGAATCGCGCGATCACCCGCTGCACTGGCAACTGTGGCAACAATACTGCTGATCATTGGTGGCTTTGGCCAGAAACATCTAAGGAATATGTACAATCCTCCTTGGGATTCAACTAAAAACTATAAACTGGGACTGGCTCTACGTCAAATTAGCGCTCCGGACGACCTTGTTGTCACCATACCCTTTGGCAATATTGAGCCTGTAGCCATCTACTATAGCCAACGCCGTGGGTGGAGTTTCCCACCCCTCTGGCCAGAGGTAGGATGGTGGGATGAAATGATAGAAGACAACAACGAGGCAATTCGGCTGTTTGAGAAACTCCGCACTCAGGGCGCGGATTGGCTGGGGATTGTTAACTCTCGCAGAAATAAGCTTTGGGAAAGCAACTCCAAATTCATGAGGCATATCGAGCGTACCTGTGAGCTCAAGCAAGAAACCCCAGAGTACGCCATTTATCGCATCCTTAGCCCAGAAGAGGCCGCAAAGCTGATACCGTCACAGGATCAGGTGTCTGTGAGCGTTGCTGATGCCCCGCTGGTGACCCAAGAGCTCCGCTATCATATGCCGGAAGCGGGTGAGGTGTTTTTTGTGTGGGGGATCAATGGCTGGCAGGTGATGTCCGGGGAGACGCGCCCGGCAGGAACTGTGGTGAAAGATACGGTCATGCACACGCCAATGGATCGCGAGGGTGACACTTTCGTGGTCAAATTGCAGGTGCCTGCCGGTGCGACCATTAACTATGGTTTTTTGATTACAGGATCGCGCAGTGGCGCTAGCATCGAGGCCGTCTGGGACGGCGATCAAGACGATCTGATCGCGACAGAGGATGACGTGGTCGAGATAGAGACAACACTAACTTTGGCACGTGATCAGGTCCCAGCGAGTGTTGTCAACGCCCCGTTGGTGACCCAAGAGATCCGCTATCACATGCCGGAAGCGGGTGAGGTGTTTCTTGGGTGGGGGATCAATGGGTGGAATGTGGTGCCTGAGGAGATCCGCCTGGCCGGGACGGAGGTAAGAAACAAGGTTATGCACACGCCCATGATCCGAGAGGGCGATACCTTCGTGGCCAAGGTGCAAGTACCTTCCGGTGCAACACTTGACTATGGCTTTCTGATCACGGAGAGACGCGGCATTTTTGATATCGTCAGGCCTGTCTGGAACGGTGATCGGGACTATCAGATGATCGTTTCAGAAGATGGTGTCATCGAGGTGAAGGCAACACTGACCCTGGGTAATAATTTATCAAATATTCTTGACATCGGGCCTTACTTGCTAGTTGGAATCGGTGTTCTTTTAGTCACTTGGCTTTCAATCTTCTTTTTCCTCAGGCTCCTTGGTGGATGAAAAAGGTATCTGGATGACCAGCGCTCCAGGAATCTTTGGCATTGGTTTCATTGTTGCAGTAAACGTCGTTCCGATGGTTACTGCCTTTGTTATAGGTGAAATATATCTTCGAATGCTGGGATTTCGGCCTTGACCACGATGAGGTGCTAGAGGTCTCGAGGGAAATTGCATGAACATATCCGTAATCATCCCCGCGTGGAACGCGGCAGAAACAATTGCTGAGACGCTTAAGTCTCTCCTCGCCCAGACCTACTCGGGCTGGGAGGCGATCGTCGTTGACGACGGATCGACCGATGAAACGGCAGCCATCGCTGCCAGCTTCGCGGAGCGTGACGCGCGCATTCGCGTCATAAGCCAGCCACAGTTGGGCGGGTGCGCAGCTCGGAACACTGGCATCAATCTGGCCCGCTTCGACTGGCTGCTCTTCCTCGATGCGGATGATTGGTTGCTACCTCAGCACCTTGAACGAATGACAGAGGCGTTGCTCGCCGACCCTACGCTTGATGCCGTCTACTGCGGCTGGGCCCGCATCACACCCAACGCCGAGTTCATTGAAGAGGAGGGGTTCTATCAGATGGGTGACCTGTTCGCCGTGTTTGCGCGTCGCCCCCTCTTTCCACCTCTTGCTTGTGTCGTCCGGCGGTCGCTTGTCGAGGCTATTGGAGGGTTCGATACCTCATTTCGTACCGGTCAAGACTGGGATTTCTGGCAGCGTATCACTCGTACCGGTGCCCGCTTTGGTGCGATTCGCGAGGTGCTCGGGTACTACCGGATGCGGCCGGGTTCGGTTTCGACCCACGCACCGCTTCAGTTTTTCACTGATGGCTTGCGATTGATCACCCTGGGGCATTCGCCCGACCCGCGCGTGCCAAACCCGGATCCTGCCCATGCGGGTGGGTTGCCCGCACAGGACCTCCCCGGTGTGAGACTGAATTGGGTCTGTTGGCCTGCCGGCCTTGTCCTTGGCCGCGGCGAGGATGCCCGGCCCTTGTTGGAAGCGGTCAAGGAAGATCGGTATCCAGGACTCGATCCGTTTGATGTCGCTTATTGCATTTTCCGGGCCGTACCAATTGGCATATACCAGACGTTTGACGCCTGGGTTGATCTCTGGCCCACCATCGAGTGGCGCCTTGACGATTTCCTGCTGGACCTCGAGGAGCAATCGAAGGCTCCCGAGTTGGCTCGACGCGTCCGCACCGTTCTAGAGCGCTTGATCCTGGAGCACTCAACGGCTCCGCGGCCGCTGACCGTCGGGGCCACGCACGCGGTGCGGATCGAGGTCACGGAGCCGATACCCGACAACCGGCCACCTGCACCGGCCCAGCGTCTCCAGTGTGCTGTCGAACTCGAAGGGGAACGTCTTGGCCTGCTCGAGCTACCGGTTTGTGAGGGAATTGTTCCGGGCTATGTTCTTGCTGATGCCATCGCGACTGAGTTTGCCTGGCCAATTCTTGGCCGGTTCTTTGAGCATACCGTCTATCGTGATCTCAAGATCGAGCAGGGGCCAACAGGCTTGTCGCTCCGGCGGGGAGACCTGCGCCTCGCGGACGGGCTATCCGAGGACGAGGGCACGTTCTGGCCGCAGGCACACGATCGAGCAGGCTGGGCGGTCTTCTTGCAGGAGGTCTGGGCACGACCGGACTGGCCGAACGAGCGTTTCTACGACCCGCAGGCGTCGGAAGAGGCGGCGGCACGGCGCTGTGCTGCTGACGGCTGGTTCACAGTCGAGGTCAGCGAAGACCTTCCCGACCTGGAGGTCTCCGGCCAGGAGCTTGACGTCGTGCTGACGGTGGGCGGGGTTGCGCTGGGGGTCGTGACTGTCCTTGTCGAGCAGAATATCGTGCGTGCCCAGGAGCTACGGGCGGCGCTCACGAGCGCCAGTGGCTTCGAGCTCTGTCGCGCGGCGGTGCGGGAGGGCCTGCTGGGCCGGCCGTTGGAGGGGCCGGCGTCGCTCCGCGAGCGTCTGGCCGCTGCGGCCTCGGAGGCCGCGCAACTCCCAGGCTGGCCGGACGCGCCGGGCTCAGCCCGTGCTCTCGGCTGTGTGCTGTCGCCAGGCGAGCCCGGCCTGGTGCTCGGCCGGCGCACCCCCGAGGCATTTGGGACGAGTGCCTCGCGGCGGGCGATGCTTCCCGCGGCGGCTGCCCGTGAGCTGATCGACGCCGCCGCGGTCGCTGGCGAACCCGTGGTCCAGGTTCCCCAACCGGGCGAGCCGCCGGCGCGTGTGGTCTACGCGCCGGACCTGATCCAGCGTCTGCCTAGGTGCGCGCAGAAACCGACTGCGGGGGCGAGGAGCACCCATCTTCTGCGCCTCTTGAAGCGACTCCGGACAGTCCTCCACCGCCATGTCCTCTCGCCCAGCGGTTCCCCACAGCACAACGGGGATGTCCAGGCCGTCGTTACCAATCGGCTCCCCATCCTTATGTACCACCGTGTTGCGCCGGATGGCTCGCCCGCGATGGCCCGCTGGCAGGTGACACCTGCGGCCTTCGAGGAGCAACTGCGTTACTTGCGTGACGCCGGGTTCTACAGCGTTCGGTTGGAGGAGTGGCGCGCGGCGATGGTAGCGCGCCGGCCGCTCCCAGGCCGAGCGGTGCTCATCACCTTTGACGACGGCTACCTCGACTTCCTGACCTACGCCTGGCCCCTGCTGAAGAGCTATGGCTTCTCGGCCATCGTCTTTCTCGTCGTGGATGAGGTGGGGAGGTCAAATCGCTGGGATCGCGTATACGGAGAGGAGGTCTCGCTGCTCGGTTGGAAAGAGATCCGCCGGCTTCAGGACGGAGGGGTCGAGTTTGGTTCTCATTCGGCCAGCCACCGGCCTCTCAGCTCGCTTTCGCTGGTGGAGGTTGTTCGCGAGGGCGCGCGCTCGCGGGCGATCCTCGAGCGGGGCCTTGGCGTCCCGGTCAAGGCTTTCGCGTACCCGTACGGCGACGTTGACCGGGTGATCGAGCATTTGATTGGAGCCTGCGGCTACGTCTTTGGTCTGTCCACGCGGCAGGACCGGAGCACGTTCTATGACTCCCTGCTCGCGCTGCCTCGCATCGAGATGACCGGATCCGACGGTTTGCAGGAGTTCGTCGCGAGGCTCAGCCTGTGACAGAAAGCGGCAGCAATTTGCAATTACTGAGGTTCACTGATGAGAAATCCTGTTACTTCACCCTACATACGACAGCCGCTCTACATATATGATCTACTGCGCGAGTTGGTCGTCCGCGACATGAAGTTGCGCTACAAGCGCTCCGTCTTGGGCATTGCCTGGTCGCTCCTCAATCCGTTGTTCCAAATGCTGGTCTTTATCTTTCTTTTCCGTCGCGTGCTGTCGCTCAACATTCCAAACTATCCCTCGTTCGTCTTTACCGGCGTGCTGGCCTGGAGCTGGTTCCAGAGCGCGCTGTTAATGGCGACCGGTGCCATTACCGGTAATCGCGAACTCATCCGGCGGCCTGGCTTTCCAGCGGCGATCCTGCCGGTGGTTACGGTGACAGCGAACTTGATCCACTTTCTACTGGCGCTTCCCGTGCTGCTGCTCTTCCTTGTGCTGGGCGGCGGAAGACTGACGAGCGCGATCCTGACGCTGCCCTTTGTGATCGTGCTCCAGTTTCTGCTGATCCTAGGCCTGGGTTACCTGGTGGCCACCGTTCAAGTCACCTTCCGCGACACACAGCACCTCCTGGGCGTGTTCCTGATGTTGCTCTTTTATCTTACGCCCGTCTTTTACGACGCCAGCATGATCCCGGCACGCTATCAAACGCTTTACCACCTCAACCCGATGTTGCATCTGATCACGGCTTACCGGGCGATCCTGATCCAGGGGAACCTGCCAGATCTTCGCGTTCTGCTGGCACTGGGCGTACTCGGGGGAGTGTTGCTCTGGCTCGGCCATACGGTCTTTACACGGGCGAGCTACCATTTTGTGGAGGAGTTGTAGATGCCCGACGCCATTATCGTCCAGCATCTGAGCAAGAGTTTCCGCCGTTATCACACCGACCGCCCCACCACCCTCAAGGAGGCGCTCCTGCGCGGCCTGCGCGGCCTGCGCCGGATAGCACCAGCAGAGCGGTTCTGGGCCCTGCGCGACGTGAGCTTCAGCGTCGCCCCAGGACGCATGGTCGGGGTGGTCGGCCCCAACGGAGCGGGTAAATCAACGCTGCTGCGGCTTATCGGCGGCGTTGGGCGCCCCGATCAAGGGAGCGTGGAGGTTCACGGGCGGATCGGCGCCCTGCTCGACTTGGGGGCTGGCTTTCACCCCGATCTGACCGGGCGCGAGAACGTCTTTGTCAACGGCGTGATTGCCGGCCTGACCCGTCACGAGGTGGCCCGACGGTTCGACTCGATTGTGGCTTTTGCAGAGCTGGAGGAATTTATAGACAATCCCCTGCGCACTTATAGCAGCGGCATGCAGATGCGACTGGGCTTCGCTGTGGCCGTCCACACGGACCCCGAGATTTTGCTGATTGACGAAATCCTGGCGGTCGGAGACCTGGCGTTTCAGCGCAAGTGCCTCGACCGGATCGCCCAGTTCAAAGCCAAAGGCTGCACCATTGTTCTCGTCTCTCACGACGCCAACTCGATCCAGCAGCTCTGTGACGAGGCGTTGTGGCTTCGTCGAGGCAAGCTCGTGGCCTATGGCCCGGCCGACGTAGTGGCCGGCCAGTACGTAGAAGAAATGTCGTCCGAGACCAGGCGGCGTACGCCAGCCACGCACCCTGTCGCGCACACGCCCGCAGGTGCGGAGCTACGGGTCAAAGAGAACCGCTTTGGTTCGATGGAGATGGAGATCGTGGCTGTGCGTCTGCTTGACCCGGCGGGCTTTCCGGTCACAGAACTGGACAGCGGCGATCCCTTGCGCATAGAGATGGAATACCTGGCCCCTGATCCGATCCCGGAGCCAATCTTTGGTGTCACCATCAGCCGGGAAGATGGGCTGGTCTGCTACGACACCAGCACAGAAGCGTCGGGTACTCACCTACCCACAGTCCATGGGCCAGGGCAGATCACCTTCCAAATTGATCGCCTCGACCTCATCGGTGAGCAGTACTATGTTGATGTTGGCGTCTACGAGCGAGAGTGGGCCTACGCTTACGATTATCACTGGCACGTCTATCCGCTGATCGTCCGTCCAACCGGGGGCGATAAAGGCATTCTGCGCCCGCCGCATCGCTGGGAAATGGGGAATGTATCCGCGTGCCGGGTCAGCCTGGCAACGCTCGAAGCACCTTCATGGATAAAGCAAGAATGAGGCCCTACCTACCTCGCGTTTCTATCATCATTCCGACTTACAACCGATCCAAGCTGTTGCGGGTGGCACTCGAGAGCGCACTGGCGCAAACATATCCGAATATAGAGGTCATTGTGGTTGACGACGGCTCAACGGACGATACGGCTATGGTGATGACGCAATATGCTGGGCGGGTCACCTATCTTAAACAGGCCAATCAGGACGTGGCAGCGGCCCGCAACACAGGCATTCGGGCTGCCTCTGGAGAGTACCTTACTTTCCTGGATGACGACGACCTGATCATGCCAACCAAGATCGAGCGTCAGGTGCGGGTTCTGGCCTCTCAACCCGAAGTCGGCCTGGTCCATTGTCGATTCTATTATGCCGATGAAGATGGCAATTACCTGTATAAAGCTGGATTATTGCCGGAAGGAGAAGTCTTACAGGAACTCGTATGCAGCAATTTCGTATGGGTGGGCGCACCGCTGATCCGCCGCCAGTGCCTTGAGCAGGTTGGATTGTTCGACGAAGAAATACCTGCTATCTGCGCCGACTGGGACATGTGGCTGCGGATTGCGCAGGCTGGCTACCGATTCGCCTGTGTTCAAGAACTCCTCGGGGCCTATCGGATTCAGCGGGACAGTATGATGTCTGATGTGGCCAAGCTCGAGCAGGGAATGTTTGTCGTCTTGGAAAAAGTATTTTCCAATCCGCAGTTGCCAGCCAGCGTGACAGCCTTGAGGGAGCAAGCTCATGGAAAGATCCGCTTCTGGATCAGTTGTCGGTACTATGATGCCGGTCAATGGGATGATGCCCGGCAAAATCTGGCTGCAGCCCTGGCCTTACGCCCCCAACTTTTGGAACAGCCGGAGGAACTCTCACAACTTGTCTGTAACCATGCCCTAAGCCACCGCGTCAGCGACCCGTTCCAGTTTGTGACGGGCGTGCTTGATCATTTACCTGCCTGTGCTGATGGCCTCCGGCGATACCGCTCACGTCTCCTCAGCCAGATCTATGCCGGGCTCGCTCTGCGGAACTATGGCGTTGGGGACATTGCCAAGGCCAGGCACCAGTTGGCTGAGGCCATTGCCTTGTCCTCTTCAATACTCGCACAAACGAAAGATTTCGCTGGATTGTTAAGTCATTGCGCCTTGCACCTGCCCGTCAGTGCCCCCATCCTCTATGTGGACACGGTCCTCCAGAACCTACCGGCTCAAGCACAACGACTGGGGCGTGTTCGAGCGCGCGTATTGAGTTACGTGAACGTCGAATTGGCTTATCGAGACTACTTTGCTGGCCAGCGGAGGCTAGCTGTCCGTCGGATCCTCACGGCATTGCGCTACCGTCCCTTTTTGATCAGGAACCGAAGCGTCGTCTCGATTTTCCTGAGATCGCTGCCGGGCTTGATGATGGGAGAGCGTAGGCTGCATTAGGTCGGGGGAACGGGGCACTATGTCGAGAGTTTCCATGATCATCCCCACAGGAGCCAGAAATTAGGCATTCCAAACATGAAAATCGCCTTTATCGTTACTGAATTCCCAAGCCTATCCCAAACCTTTATCTTGAATCAAATAACTGGCCTGCTAGACCGTGGGCACGATGTCACTATCTATGCTAGAATCCGTAAAAATCAACCCGTCATACATGCAGACGTAGAAAAGTATCACTTGTTGGATCGTACATTCTATTATGGCAATTCTTACCAGGCAATGTCAGCCAATAAATTTTTGAGTCGCGTAAAAACTATGGGTCTTGTAATCACCCATTTTCACAAGAAACCGATGCTTCTATTAAAAGTGTTATATGTTCTCAAGTTCGCAAAGAAAGCAACTTCACCCTGCTCATTGTACGAGATCGCTGTACTTTTAAGTAGAGATATACACAGCTACGATATCGTTCATTGTCATTTCGGGCCAAACGGTAATTTAGGTGCCTTGCTGAAGGACCTCGGAGTTATTGAAGGCAAGTGTATTACCGTATTTCACGGTTACGATATCTCAACGTACATAAACGAGAAGGGGGACAATGTATATGATTTCCTTTTTGAGGCAGGCGACTTCTTCTTACCCATAAGCGAAAGATGGAAAGAAAAGTTGATTAAATTAGGCTGTGAAAAACAACGAATTGCTGTCCATAAAATGGGGGTAGACACGAACAGATTTTCTTTCACTGCTCGCAAACCCAGGGAAGATGGCAAGGTACATATGCTAACAGTTGCCCGCCTTGTTGAAAAGAAAGGGGTACAATATGGCATTCAGGCAGTCGCAAAAGTTCTTGAAAAGTATCCCCACGTAGAATACAAAATAGCCGGTGACGGCCCCTTAAGAAGTGAGCTAAAAAATCTGATAGAGGCATTAAACATCAATGGGCATGTCAAACTTCTAGGCTGGAAGCGACAGGAAGAGATTGTAGAATTAATGCGCAATGCAGATATATTGTTGGCTCCAAGTGTGACCAGCAAAGACGGTGATCAGGAGGGGATACCGGTCGTATTAATGGAGGCATTATCACAGGGGCTGCCTGTACTCAGCACCCAGCATAGCGGAATACCCGAACTGGTCCAAGACGGTGAATTTGGATTCCTCGTTCCTGAGCGCGATGTAAACGCGTTGGCAGAAAAACTGGAATACTTCATTGAGCATCCGGAGATCTGGCCTGAGATGGGGCGGGCAGGCAGAGATTACGTTGCAAAGTATCACGACATCAACAGATTGAACGATCAACTGGTGAACTTGTATCAGCGATTACTGGACGGAGGGTTGCCCTGAACGATTAGAGGACCATCGGCCTGATCTGGCCCAGTTCAAAGTGATGTTGGGCGCGTTGGACCCTCTGAGGATGCCTCTGGCGACGCTGGTGTTGCCCGGCAATCGGGACGACGATGGGTTGTATGTGCCTGCTATCACGCGGGCGCGCCGGGTGGTGGGCCAGGGGGGCGATTGTACAATAGAAAACGGGTTGGAAATTGGTAAAAATCCAGGCCCCTCGCCCTACCGGGCCTCCCTTGCCCTCAATATCATCCGGGCCAGCCAGGGATGATGGATGGACACCGTCTGCTGCGGGCAGAGCTCCTGGCAGCAGAAGCAGCGGATGCATTGGCCATAGTCTACCACAGGCCGCTTGTCCACCATGGCGATAGCCCGCGGCGGGCAGTTGCGCAGACAGGTGCGGCAGCCGTTGCAAGTGCTGCCCATGACCGGCCTGGGGCCAGCCACTCTGCCATAAAGGCCCAGCAGGAACTCGGAGATCCTGTTGGTGGCCAGCCA
>Ga0315309_1001757_pt1 | contig 12885 bp, 12 predicted proteins | sample TDP4_MG_FD_203080 | JGI IMG/M metagenome (GOLD analysis project Ga0315309, IMG submission 203080) | Freshwater sediment microbial communities from Lake Towuti, South Sulawesi, Indonesia - TDP4 | ecosystem: Environmental > Aquatic > Freshwater > Lake > Sediment | place: Indonesia: South Sulawesi...
AGATTATTGCCTGCTAAGAAGTCGCTGCGAACCGCTTGGTTCCTCTGGTGATGCCGTCGAGAGTGGAGAAAAAGGTTGCAGATAGCTGTAGCATCACGTGTCTTTCTGAGTGTCCCTTCAGGTTTCTGTTGCTTGACTCGAGGCTGTTGAGGAGACATCAAGTTATAGGCTTCGTTCTTTTATGCTCCTTCTATGCTCGCTTACTGGGACGGGGATCTCGATAGGTTCCTTGACCGCTTCAATTTCCTCTAACTCTTCGCCGACTATTAGAGGGACACAAACGCTACAAACTCCGGATAGACAAACATTGATTTTATAGCTGTCACAAGGGAGCTTCAATACCGTGTCTCCCACCAACTAGTTTACAGTTATAAAATAGGTTAAGTCGATATTTAAGGGTTATCACATTTCTCCGAATATGAACCGTCACATCGATATTCGTCGATAACTTCGCAATCAAGTGAAGATCCACAGCAATTAGAAAAGGGTATCACCTACTCCGACGTGATGTCTGAACGTCAGATCTTAAGAAGTGCAATCTCGCCCAGAAAAGCCTTGAGCACGCGAAAGAGGTAATCACCAGCGAAAAGTATGATATTGTTGTCCTAGACGAGACAAACATTTCAGTTGAGTATAGTCTAGTGAAACCGAAAGATGCAATTCAGCTGATCAGGGAGAAACCAAAGAAAGTCGAATTGATATTGAACCGATCGCGGGGCACGAAAGGAACTCTTTGATTCGCTGACTACGTTACAGAGACGCAAGGAATCAAGCATCAGTACACCAAAGGAACGCTACTCAGGAAAGGAAAAGAGCATTAAGACAGGTATAAGGAACTACACTGACTGAAAGTGACTGACCTAAGGAATGAAAAGGAAGATAAACCTATTATAGCTACCCTCCTAGGTTAGGGTTCGTCTTTCAGTGGATGATTGTCTCTAGGTTTCAGATAACTATAATCGTTTCAAGAAGGGATGAAGGTAAAATGCTTGATAGGTCCTCATCGACTCAAGACTATTGGAAGAAAAAGTTGGTAATGATCGCACAGCGGAAAACAACTCCCCCATCTCTGTTCAGCGAGAAAGCTCTGAGGAATATCAGAGAAAAGCAAGCTCATTGGGAGCAGAATACGTTGAAGCCATATGCTTCAAAGGACCCTGAACAAAAAGAGAAATTTGAGAATCTCTCCGGGATCGAGATCAAGAGAATATACACTCCCTGCGACGTTCCGTACCTGGATTATGGGGAGCATCTTGGCTTCCCTGGTGATTCGCCTTTCACAAGGGGCGTTTACCCAACGATGTACCGGGGGAAGTTATGGACTATGAGGATGTTCGCTGGTTACGGAACGGCTGAAGATACGAATGAGAGGTGGAAGTATCTTCTCAAGCAGGGAGAAACCGGGTTAAGTACGGCTTTTCACATGCCAACGATTTATGGATACGACTCTGATAGCGCTAGAGCCTATGGCGAAGTAGGCAAATGTGGAGTTGCTATAGATTCACTCAAGGATATGGAGATTCTCTTCAACGGAATTCCCTTGGATCGGGTTAGCACCTCGATGACGATTAATGCACCAGCTGCGGTACTCACGGCGATGTATGCAGTAGTGGGTGAGAAGCAGGGAGTCTCCCAGGAGAAGCTAAGAGGAACGATACAGAACGACCTACTCAAAGAGTACATTGCCCAGAAATCCTGGATATTCCCGCCTGAAGAGTCTTTGAGGATAATGAGAGACATAATGGTTTACTGCACACACCACATGCCGCTTTGGAACTACGTTAGTATAAGTGGGTACCATATCAGGGAAGCAGGAGCAACCGCTGTTCAGGAACTCGCCTTCACTTTGGCGGATGGGTTCGCCTACGTTGACTTGGGGGTAAAAGCTGGACTGCGTGTGGACGAATTTGCTCCAAGACTCTCATTCTTCTTCAATTCTCACAATGATTTCTTTGAGGAGATCGCCAAGTTCCGTGCCGCTAGAAGAATATGGGCCACGGTGATGGAAGAGAAGTATGGCGCCAAAGACCCTAGATCGATGTTGCTTAGAGTCCACACCCAGACAGCAGGGTGTTCTCTTACATGGCAACAACCGCTGGTTAACATTGTTAGAGCAGCCTATCAGGCTCTTGCGGCAGTGCTGGGCGGGACACAATCCCTTCACACCGATTCATACGATGAAGCGTGGGCGGTTCCATCGGAAGGAGCCGCCTTGGTTGCTCTGAGAACCCAACAGGTGCTCGCAGACGAGACTGGTATTACAAACACGATAGACCCTCTGGCCGGTTCATACTTTGTGGAGTGGCTGACGAGTGAGATGGAGGAACAAGCATACAGATACTTTGATAAAATAGATACTATGGGAGGAGTTCTAGAAGCAATAAAGAATGGTTACTTGCAGAGGGAGATCGCTGAAAGTTCATACAGGTACCAGAGAAAGGTTGAACGTGGGGAAATTCCAATCATAGGCGTTAACAAGTACCGTATGGAAGGGGAAGAGCCGATAAATTATCTGAAGGTCGACCCTGTGGTTCAAGAGAAACAGATCCAAAGAGTCAGGAAACTGCGCGAAGAAAGAGATAACTCAAGATGGAAGCAAGCCATGGATGAACTCAGGAAAGCTATGGAGGACCAGAACGTGAACCTGATGTATCCAATTCTGAAAGCTGTGAAAGCATACGCGACTGTGGGAGAGATCATTGACCTTGGTAGAGAAATATTCGGTGAATGGAAAGAGCCAACCATCTTCTGACCGATGGGAGGAGTCCGAGCATGTCGAAGACTGAGAGTAAGACAAGAGTCCTAGTGGCGAAGCCAGGACTGGATGGTCACGATAGAGGTGCGCTAGTCCTCTGCAGGGCTTTCAGAGATGCGGGCGCCGAGGTGATCTATACCGGGTTATTGGCGACTCCTGATCAAGTCGCCCAGACGGCGATAGATGAGGATGTTGATGTCGTGATGCTGTCACTTCTAAATGGTGCCCACATGGTCGCGTTTCCCAGAGTTGTCAAGCTCCTAATGGAGAAGGGCGCGGGCGACATCCTTGTCTTCGGTGGCGGAATAATACCTGAAGAAGATAAGCCACACCTCGAGAAGGAAGGCGTACTTGGAAACTGGGGTCCTGGGACTCCGCTTGACCTAATAATCGAGACCGTTTTTAACAAAGTCAAAGAACGTCGACATGGAACAAAACAAGCCAAAAAAGGAAGATGATCGACAAGTACAGAATATGATTCGAGCAACTGGAACTTACTACATTTTTACTCAATCGAAAGTCACTGTCGTTTACAAAGGGAGCAGGTGCATCGATCATTGGGTATGGATCTCGTAGAACGGCTACTAAATGGCGACCGCAGGGCGCTAGGGAAACTCATGACTCTAGTCGATGACGGAGCACCCGAAGGCAGAGAGGCAATCATAAAACTATTTCCTAAGACGGGAAGCGCCCACATTGTAGGTATCACTGGTGCCCCAGGTGTTGGAAAGAGTTCTCTGATAAACGCAATAACAACAAAGCTAAGAGAAAAAGGAAAGACCGTTGGGATAGTTGCAGTGGATCCAACGAGTCCGTTCAGCGGAGGGGCGCTTTTAGGCGACCGGATTAGAATGCAAGATCATTTTACGGACGAAGGAGTTTTCATACGTAGCTTAGCGTCAAGGGGATCGGTCGGGGGCTTGTCGAAGTCAGTCAATAATGTCATCAGGTTACTAGATGCCTTTGGCAGAGACTTAATCATAGTTGAAACGGTTGGCGCAGGACAAGCAGAAGTGGACATAGTCAAAGTAGCCCACACAGTCATCGTGATATTGTCCCCAGGTTATGGGGATGTCATCCAGATGCTCAAGGCAGGTATAATCGAGATCGGCGACATGTTCGTCATAAACAAGTCGGATCTGGAGGGCGCTCATAGAGCCTTCGAAGGGTTGATGTCCGTTCTTGAACTTAGCCAACAGAGGGAAGGATGGAAGCCCCCTATAATCGAGACGATAGCTACAGCGCAGAAAGGGATAACTGAACTGGTTGAAACCATCGAGCGGCATAGAGAGTACCTTGAGAAGACCAAACTACTGAACGTAAGAGAAAGTAAAAGAGTGGAAAATGAACTCATCAACTTGGTTAATGAGCGCGTCTATGAAAAGATCAAGGAAGGCAGCGCGGGAGAAGGAGAAAACCTGAAAACAATAGTATCGAAGGTGGTGTCCAAGCAACTCGACCCGTATAGCGCCGCTGAGAAGATTATTTCGGCACTTGGTTGAGACGGACAGTTGCCGTGGATGGACTATCTTCATATTCTTTTACCGGTTAAGGCGCCATATACCGGTCTAAGCTCGCCGTCTTGGAGATTTCTACTACTGATATCTTCCGAGTCGCTGGGAGTGAAACATTATAGACAGGAACGTTGTTTACTCGGGCGAATGGGATACCCAAATGTGAGTGGGCGCAGATAACCGCGTCAACCCTACCGCTAGAGATCAGCTTCTCGCATCGGTTACACCCAACATGCGGGTAAAACCATCTTCTTTCACCTTTTAGAACCTTGTATGTTGGAGGATAATGGATCAGGAGAATCCTAATGTCAGTTTCAAGGTTCGCTAGGAGTTCACTTATCTTGTCTATTCTCTCGGCATAGATTTTTTCCACGTTCGGTATGTTCCTTGATTGCCAAGGAGTCGGTGACTCCAACGAACCCTGAGAACCAACAATACCAACATGAACACCGCGTATCTTGGTCGTGATACTTTCATCGTCCAAGAACCTTATCCTGTTCCCCACTTTCTTCGCTATCTCGACTCGGATGTTGGAGTACTCCTCATTTCCAAAACAGCTTAAGATAGGACACTCAATCTCGTTATCCTCCAGTGTATCCAGTACTTCTTCAATGTTGCTTATCTTGCCTTTCAGGATGAGATCACCTGCAAAAAGAAAGAGATCCAGCTTAGAGCAATCAACTGATCTAAGAGCGACCCTAAAGTCTTCTGAGAACCTTGGCGAATGTATGTCTCCGACAGCCCCGATCTTAACCAAGGAATGCTAGCACCCTCCTATGCTAATGATTATAGGGATCGGTTAAAAGGCTAGGCAATTTCATTGTTGTTCAGACAGCATGGGTAATAATGGTTCATTGTTTCCACAGAATCTAGGGGAAATGGTCACATGAAACAAAGAATTCTAGCTGCGCTTCGCCACGAAATACCGGACACTGTCCCATGCTATGATTCACTCGATGACTCTCACATATTGAGCGTAATGAGTAGAAAGCAATGTACTACAGACATTAAGGTCGCATGCTACAAGAAACTGGGCTTTGACGGTATTCCTGCTAAGGCAAAAACTTTCGAAAAGGAATCAAAGTTGGATTACAAAGATAGGTTAACAATGACCGACGAATGGAACAGGAGATACATATACACCGAGAAGCACGTCAAATTCTACTCCAACGGGGCAATGAACCCCGAGGAATTTGTGAGTTTCAAATGGCCCGATCCTGAACGTGAAGAGAGGTACAATGATGTCAGAGAGACAGTAAAGCGAGCGGGGAACGAGCTTGCGGTAATAGGAGTAGTTGGTGGACCCTTCGAAAGATCGGTTCTTGGATGGGGTTTCCCCCGTTTCCTCTCAATGTTGCTCAGGGGCAATAGGATTGCCTTAAAGCACATGGAGAAAGTGAGAGACTACTGGATAAGGGTTGGCAGGATAGAGATCGAAACTGGCGTCGATGTAATGATGATAACAGATGACTATGCGTTTAAGCATGGGCCATTCTTCTCTCCGAAGCTTTTCAGCGACGCCATTCTGCCGCTGTTGAAAACGGAGGTTGCTGCATTTAAGAAACAAGGAATCCCAGTAATCCATCATAGCGATGGCAATGTCACCACGTTGCTTCCTCTTCTTGTTAAGAGCGGGATTGACGGGATCCACTCGATAGAGCCTTCCGCTGGTATGGACATTGGGAAAGTGAAGAATGAGTACGGCAGCAGGCTCACATTGGTTGGGAACATCGATAGCGGTATCCTACTTTCGTTCGGAACACCAAAACAAGTTCAAGAAGTGGTAAGAGAGACAATCGCTAGGGCTGCGCCTCACGGGTCATACATACTGAGTTCCAGCAATAGCCTACATTACGGTTGTAGACTAGAGAATATCATCGCTATGCTACAGTCTGTGAAGAAGTATGGGAAATATCCCCACCTGACCAAAGTGCTGGAAAAGCAATAAGATGACAGTTGTTGGCAACAAGTTAGCTTGACGGGATTGGTTCTCTTTAACGTATGACTCTCCGTATCATGTTTGCAGTCCTGCAGACATCTGCGTAGCTGCCAGCGGGGTCGCCTTTGGGGAGGACGTATGCTATAAGTATCCCCTTGTCCCCGACTGTGGACATGACTATGTGTCCCTTGCCTGTAACGTTTGTGGCTATTAGTCTTTCTTCGGTGGTTTGAAGCGTTGAGTATCTAACATTCTGAATGGTCACGCTAGCATCCTTATTTCGCCATGAGTTGATGAGTTCATCACCATTTACTTTCCAATTTTCAGTGGCGTATATCACTCTTCCATTGTTGTCTAGCACCGCGATTGCCCCTATCGTGTCATTCACGGTGAAAAGGTTCCTAACCACACCTTCTATTTGGCTACTCATAGAGGTTCACTCCTCTTCGTTGCCTCATCATAGCGCTGGTTCTCAAACCCTTAACTTTCTGATCCAGTCAGTCTCAAGATGTAGACTAGCTCATATCTAGATCATTAATAGGCTTTTCCAGATCCTTGCGATTCTCTCAATAACCGAAGAAGAAGCCCATATCCTTTGTCGCGTGCTATGGTGTCCCTGACTCCTTCACTGTTTTTAGCTGTTTCTTATACATGTCGACGATTTCCTGTGTTGAGGTTGTGTCCTCGGGACTCTTGTCCTCACGCCATCTTCCTGTGAACCTTGGAAACCTGACTGCAAATCCGCTTCCCTTCCTGATGTAGTCCTTGGCACAGGTGTGAATGGGGCTTAGCGTAATCTCGTCGCCAATTATCTCTATGACCCTACCCGGTGAAAACCAGACATCAGCTTCCAGTATTGCGTCCACCCTACCATGCCTGTGGGGCATTTGATATTGCTCCAACATCTTGGGCATTCGCTCCAATACCTCGTCGGTGAAGCCTGTTCCAACCTTGCATATGGTCTTGAAGGCATCCGCATCTTTGTCGTAGACTGCTACAAGTATAGCCCCATAGCTGCCTGCCCTCTTTCCTCTGCCTTTGAAAGCTCCCACGATGACAACATCGATTGGCTCAACCATTTTGGATTGATATGAGCGTTTGAGCTTGATCCAGTTCCAGCCTCTAGCGCCAGCTTGATAGATGCTGTCTCCCGAAACAGACTTGAGGACAAGCCCCTCGCATCCGGCTTCAATCGCCTTCTCAAAGAAATCCTCAATCTTATTCACGTCATCCGTCACAAAGGCTTCCGTCACTTTGACTCTGTCACTTTGCTCAATGATCTTCTCCAATGCCTCTCTTCTCTCAAGGTATGGGCTTGTCGTCATGTCTTTTCCATCAACATAGAGTGCGTCGAAGGCATACAAGCCAACAGGATATACCTTGAGCGCTTCTTCGACTCCATGTTTCCTTCGTCGATGCATCAACTCTTGGAATGGCTTGAACTCACCTGTGTCTGGTTCGAGTGCAACGCACTCGCCCTCTATAATCGCTTCCTTAGCTTTCACGTTCTTCCTAACAAGCTCGCATACATCGGGGTATTGGGATGTGATGTCTTCCAACCTTCTCGAGAATAGCTTGACATCTTTCCCGCTCTTGTGGGCCTGTATTCTCTCTCCATCATACTTGTACTCGGATGCAGCCTTCCCGCCCAACTTCTGTACGATTTCGCCAGCGGAGGTAAGTCTTTGCGCGAGCATGGGCCTTATAGGATCTCCCACCCTAATATGGAACTTCTTGATTGCTTCAAGACCGCCTATCGCGAGAGTCTTCGCAACTAGCCCAATGTCGGAGCTGAGATTGTAGGCTCTCTCTATGTGTACCCTGTTAGCCTTGCTTTCGGCGAATGTGATCGCAAGGGCATCCAATACAGTCATGTCGGCTATGCCAAGTCTAAGCGTACCCGTAGCCATCCTGATGATGTACTTTGCTTCCCCGGGGGTGGCATCCGCGAGTAGACCCGATAGAAGCTTGGTTCGAATGTCCTGAGACTTGGCACCGGTAGTCTTCGCTATCTTATCGAGCGTTTCGTAAACTTGGCTTACAGTCAGTTCCAGCGGTTTCTGGAGTGCCACATGCATTTTCTTCTTTGCCAGCATCTCCACAGTTAGTCCAAGGTCGCCAGTCTCCTTCAGATTATCTTCAACATGGCTGGCAGATTCTCCGAAAGCGTTGACAATCGCCCTAATCGCCATTTTCTCCGCTATCCCGATCTCTATCGGGACAAACAATGGGTACAATCTTCCCAAAGTCAGATAAGCTACCCTATCAACCAAGTCTTTTGGAGTCTGCTTCAGTAATCCGACCAAGTGATCAGTTATCTCAAGTCGCTTGGTTGTAGCCTCAATTTCATCATATGCCTCAACGATCTTCGAGTAGAGCAAACCAATTCACCCCTGAAAGCCCTCTTAATAACAACTATCCTTCACAAAGTCATCAATTTTTCGGAAAACTCCTAGTGAATACGGTGAAGACTGAGTATAATCATTCTCCACTTAAATCTGCATAGAAGGGTTGCTAGGCGACTATATTTCCTTTGAGAGATCGAATTTTTTATATAAACTTCCTATCATAAGGTAACATATTCCAATGATAACATAACTGTTTCCGCCCTTCTCCGCTAGACACTTCGTTGAAATTCACGAAATGGAGAGTGCATGCAAAGCAATGACGACTACCATAGGAGTAGTCTTTGACAATGGCGTGTTACTGGGTTCTGAAAGCCGTGCTACCGAGGGATACTTCATAGCAAGTAAGGAAGCCCCAAAAATATACAAGATAACCGCGAAAATAGGGATGACAATTTCCGGAGGAGTAGCAGACTGCCAGCAAATGGTCAAGACGATACGGGCTCTTACGAACATTAGGAGAATAGAACTAGGGAGAGAGGTGACCGTAAAATCCGTTGCCCAGCTCACTTCCGTTGCGCTATTCCAGAATAGGCTCGCGCCATACATCTCCCAATTGATCTTGGCTGGGGTGGATGATACGGGTCCTCATCTATATACACTTGATCCCCTTGGTTCACTTATCCCGGAGGAACACTACACCGCAACAGGCTCAGGCTCAGTAGTAGCTTTTGGGGTCTTGGAAAGCGGATATAAGGAAGGGATGAGCCTAGATGAAGGGGTTAAACTCATAACCACAGCCATTACCGCGTCGAGGGCAAGAGATATCGCTTCGGGTGGCCCATTGCAGATCGTTGCAATAACCAAAGACGAAGAATACAAGCAGATTAAGTAAGGAAAATCCTCATTGCCATTCTCACAAAACTAACCAAGAGAAAAGCCAACTTGGATTGGATAGATGTTTATCCTCCCCGCTTGGAGTGAGGGAGAGGAAAAATGGCGTCCGAAATTATTGGCAAGGACTCAGCTAAGGGGAGGCTGATAAGTGACTACGTTGGAAAGGATCCGGTGAGGCTTGAGTTATTCAAATCCCTCACAGATGGGCGGTGGCATTCAACATTAGACCTATGGCGACGCGTGAAGAAGTATGGACAATTCGTCGGGCTCGTGAGGATAGGCAAGATCTTGTCTCAATTCCAAGTCGTAGCTGGCGAAGACGTTTTGGAAAGAAGAGAAGGACTAGATATCAGCGAGTGGAGAATCACCCCCCTGTTCATCTCCTTGCTGAATGAGATAGTTCAAACGCTTCAGACAACTGCTGAGGGCGGAAGTAGTCAAAAAGGTAGTGTTCAGGAATCTGAACGACTAGAAGAGCAATCTGGAGACGACGAAGACCTCAGCGAAGAATTCTGAAGGGAAAGAATGCGAGCAAAGAAACGGACCGTATCCTGCATTCTACCATATTGTCAAGGGAGGAACTGATGCCCACATGCTTTGCTTTTCTACCAAGTTCCATAATCTCTGAGTACGCTAGTGGGTCTCAGGGCTAGCCAAGGAATCGCTGCGTCCCAAATACTCTGCTCCGTGTTGATGATTGCAGCCATTATGATTATTGCGTCCCAACCGGTAATGCCTCCGAGTCCGATCACTGCAAGGGAAATATATGGGAAAGTCGGCGCCATTATTGTTATGAAGAGTAGAATATTGCAGAGGATCATAACGATGTCCCGGACGAGAGTTGCAATCGACATTAGCCCAACGTAGGTTGTCAGTTTTGTAAGCCGCAGTGATAGCCTTGAAGAGTTGTGGTTGGAGTTCTTGACAGTCAGCTTCAGGAGCAATGTGGGGATGAGCATCATTGGGGCTGTTGCAGCAAGCTTCATCAAAGGTCCAACAGGAGCGAATGGATCAACGGGCATAAGAGCAACAGTACCGACGATGGCCGCGAGCAATCCACTACGGATACCAAATATTAAGTAGCACGAGACCCACAGGATGCTGACGGGATCTATGAGCGCTATCCCCCATCCTGGAACCCTCGGCAGATATGCCGCTGTGATGAACGCAACAACTGCGGAGCTGCTTCCAAAGACTGCCGCTCCGGCAACTTCTATTGTTCTCGCTTTGAGAACCGCTTTCTCATTCGTTGTAGCTCGCCTCAGTCTAATCCTTTAAGTAGTGCAAGTCTCCAAGTTGTGTCATCTCGGACCTTGAGACGATTGTTACCAGCCGTTATATAAGAATTCGGTATATACTCATAAATGAGTAAAACCACAAAGAACTCACAAACGGAAATATAGAGCTTTCAATCACAACTTCAGTTGACAAGGTGGGTCAGGAAGGATGCTGAGCGACTCGTTCGGGAGAGCTATAACGAATATAAGGATCTCTCTGACTCAGAGCTGCAATCTTAATTGTCTTTATTGCCATAGAGAGGGGCATATAGGCGAAGTAGGTCGCGAAATGTCTCCCACTGAGTTGCAAAGGCTCATGAGAATTGCTGCGTCACTTGGGATTACTCGAATAAAACTAACGGGAGGAGAACCAACACTTCGTGGTGACCTCACTGAGATAGTTAAACGGCTTGCATCTATTACGTCCATAGACGAAATATCTATGACCACGAATGGCACTCTTCTTGCGGGCCTTGCCACCGACCTGAAGAGAGCTGGTCTCAATAGGGTCAACGTGACAATGGATTCCCTGAAGCCTGATGTGTACTACCGGATAACAGGGCACGATTCGCTCGATTCCGTTCTTCGGGGGATCAAAGCAGCGGTCTCAGCCGGTCTGACTCCTGTTAAGATAAATGTGGTTGTGCTCAAATCTGTGAATGACTCGGAGTTGCCGGATCTTATTGATTTCTCATCTGAGGAAGGCGTGATTCTGCAGTTAATCGAATTGGTATCAAGAGACGATAACAGCGAGTTTCACCGAAGGTATCACTGTGAGTTACAACCAATCGAAGATCAACTTAGGAAAAGCTGTGTCAAAATAGTCGATGGTGCCATGCATAGGAGAAGGAAATATGTTCTCCCTAGTGGCTCAGAAGTGGAGATTGTTAGACCAATGCACAACACTGAATTCTGCTCAAACTGTCATCGTATACGTTTGACAAGTGATGGTAAACTGAAACCATGCTTAATGCTAGACGACAACTTGGTGGATGTGCTTACCCTGATGAGGCGGGGAGTCGGTGACCCAGAGTTGATCAAACTGATACGTAGAGCGGTTGCACTGAGAGAACCTTACTACAGAAAATGAGAACTCAAAGTCTCATTGCACATCTTGAGGCTTGTTCCTCATCGTGATCAGGTTGAAAAGTCTTAAAAGGAGACCGCATTACTTCATTTAACACGTTTACAAGAATCGACAATATGCATCGGAGGTTAGACGTTTCATGCCAAGGAGAGGTGGCGGTGCCTTCAGCAGTAGGAAAAAGAATCTCTCATTGCTTTCGCGTGAGGAAGTTTTGAACAAGTACAGAATTATCGTAGCGACATGTCCAGATAAGCGTGGAGCGTCCTGCATGATCAGCTATGGTTCCTGCAAAGCAGTTCAGTGCCCAAAAGTCTTCGGAACCTCGGAGTAATCAATTCTTAGAGATCCTTTTGCGATGACTTGCTACAGCAATTCTAGGAGCCCCTCGCGAGCGTTCTTCTTCTGCTGCACTCTTGTAGGAAAGAGAACAGAAAGCATGATCACAGTCCACTGAAAGATTATATATGAAGAAGTTCCCAAGACATTTTGAACTCGAACGCATTCATGTCAGTGGATGGAGACACGGGAAGAGGATATGGCTGGTTATCCAAATGAGTGGTGGACGTGTCTGGAGACACATCGAAGATACTCTAAGTAGAGATCATGTGATGCACTTATCACTAATAGACCCTGACCCATTTGCGTTGACCCCTGAGAGAGCTGGAAAGATAGCTAAGGCGGCCACGGATGCTGGGACAGATGGGATAATGGTTGGGGGATCCACTGCATTTGGGATACTTGATGATACCGTCAAGGAGATCAAGTCCAAGACAAGCGTACCGGTGATACTGTTTCCCGGAAATGTGAATGGCTTAACTAGGTACGCTGATGCTGTTTTTTTCATGAGCTTGCTTAACTCGAGCAACCCTTACTGGATAATAGGGGCCCAAATGCTCTCGGCACCAGCCGCGAAGGTGCTTGGGCTTGAAACAATTTCGATGGCCTATCTCGTCGTTGAGCCGGGAGGCTCTGCCGGATGGGTTGGGGAAGCCCATCTCATACCTCGAGACAAGAATAAAATAGCTGCAGCTTACGCCTTAGTGGCTGAAACAATTGGTTATAAGCTCGTAT
>Ga0315309_1001758_pt1 | contig 12884 bp, 15 predicted proteins | sample TDP4_MG_FD_203080 | JGI IMG/M metagenome (GOLD analysis project Ga0315309, IMG submission 203080) | Freshwater sediment microbial communities from Lake Towuti, South Sulawesi, Indonesia - TDP4 | ecosystem: Environmental > Aquatic > Freshwater > Lake > Sediment | place: Indonesia: South Sulawesi...
CCCGTGGCTTGGTTCTGAAGGATTCGGCTACATGGAAATAGCCATCGGAATTCTAGCATTTGTGCTGTTGGGCAAGTTTATTGAAGAAACCGTAAGGAGGAAATCGGCTGCAGCCATTCGGAAACTGCTCGAGCTCCAGCCAACCATCGCAAGGGTTTTGAAGGGCGGGCAAGAGGTTGATGTTCAAATAGACGATGTGCAAGTCGGCGAAATACTTGCCGTGAAGCCGGGCGAAAAAATTCCCACAGACGGCGTAGTTATTGCTGGCTACTCTTCGGTTGACGAGAAAATAATCACTGGAGAAAGCATCCCAGTTGAAAAGAACGTGGGCAGCGAGGTCATAGGAGCCACAATAAACAAGACGGGCTTGCTAAAGATTAGAGCAACTAAACTTGGCGAAGACACAGCGCTCATGCAGATCGTGCACCTGGTGGAAGAAGCCCAAGCGTCAAGCGCGCCGGTTCAAAAGTTCGCAGACAGCGTTGTCGGGTACTTTGTTCCAGCAGTCTTTACAGTCGCGGGAGTAGCCTTCACCTTCTGGCTGGTTACCACGGGTTTCGCCTCTGCCTTTCTCGTGCTACTCGCCATACTTCTAATTGCCTGCCCATGCGCCTTAGGAATAGCCACACCTACCGCCATTTTGGCTGGTGTCGGCAAGGGCGCCGAATATGGAGTTTTACTTAGAGGCGGTGAATACGTTGAGAACGCCAGAAAACTCACCACGGTGGTGTTTGACAAAACCGGCACTTTGACAAAAGGTGAACCATCAGTCACCGACATCATAACGTTTAGGGACTACAAAGAAATAGAGGTGCTGGAACTCGCGGCGGTTGCGGAGAAGGGTTCAGAGCATCCTTTGGCAGAGGCCATTTTGAAAGCAGCAAACAAGGCTGATATCAAAATTCCAGACGCTGAAACCTTTGAGGCTGTACCTGGGCACGGAGTCAAAGCATCTTTTAGGGGTCAGATTATCCTTTTCGGAAATCGCAGACTCATGCAATCAAACAAAATTAGCATAGAAAGAGCAAGTGAGTCTCATTTGGCAAAACTTGAGGAGCAAGGCAAGACCGCGATGCTTCTCGCTGTGAACGACAAAATTGTAGGAATCGTCGCGGTTATGGACACGCCCAAAGACAACGCGGCTGAAGCCATAAAACAACTCAAAGACATGGGACTCGAAGTTGCCATGCTCACCGGCGACAACGAACGAACAGCTAAGGCGATCGCCAATCGAGTGGGCATTGACACGGTCATAGCCAACGTTCTGCCCTGGGAAAAAGTCAACATCATCAAGAGGCTGCAAAGCGAGGGCAAAGTTGTTGCCATGGTTGGCGACGGCGTCAACGACGCTCCAGCCCTCGCCCAAGCCCAGATCGGCATAGCCATAGGCAGCGGAACAGACATAGCCAAAGAGACTGGAGGCATCGTCCTCATAAAAGATGACTTACGCGATGTGGCGCGAGGAATCGTGCTCAGCAAGGCGACTATGAAGAAGATCAAACAGAACCTCTTCTGGGCGTTCATATACAACACTGTTTCTATACCAGTTGCCGCGGTTGGTTTACTAAGTCCGATAATTGCGGCCGGAGCCATGGCGTTTAGCTCACTGTTTGTGGTCAGCAATTCAGCCACCCTCAAACTACTCAAATTATGATAAATCAGAGAGGAGGTGAAAAGTGAATATGGCTAAAGACCCAGTTTGCGGCATGAACGTGGACGAGAAAACCGCCAAGTTCAGGTTGGAACACGTGGGCAAAACCTACTACTTCTGCAACGCAGCATGCATGGAAAAGTTTAAGGCTAACCCTAACAAGTACGTGAAAAAATAAAGGAGGAATAAAGGAAAGTTTTGAAAACCGTGTTGTTTGCCTGTGTGGAGAACAGTTTTAGAAGTCAGATGGCAGAAGCCTATTTCAACAAGTTTGCACCCGATGGGTGGATGGCTGTGAGTGCTGGCTCAAGACCTGCAGAAAAAGTTCATCCAAACGCCATTCTGCTTATGCGTGAGGAAGGAATAGATATCAGCCATAAGAAGCCTCAGCCTTTGATAAGAGAGCTTCAGACAAGAGCCGAAGTAGCCATAATAGTCTGCGGAAGCGCCGAATGCCCCGTAGTGTATGCTGGACGCGTTGAGGAATGGAACATTCCCGACCCGGCGAAAATGTTCATTGACGATGCAAGAAAAGTCAGAGATACAATAAAGGAAAAAGTGTTAAACTTAATAGAATGGTTGGCCTCAAAAAGATTTGAATAGTTAGATTAAAACGTGACGCTATAGCGTATAATTCTATGCTAGGAATTCTGAGTCCCTTTTTAAGAGATAGAAGCATCGTCTACTGTTTCTTCCCAGTCAGTAATGCATCCGCCTTTGGGAATCAAAATTATGGTTGTGTCTTCTGGAAGCGACATTTTGGGACTTTCTCTTATGTTCAAAAACGGTTTCGACTCTGCATACGCTTGGATAGCGACTTGCTTGTAAAATCTGTCTTCAAAAGGATGGTAAACCATGTTGAACAGACTTTTGAATCCTTTTACAGGAAACTTTCCGCATTTTTTCTTTATCTCTTCATCAGCAGCTTTGATGACAACCAGCGCAGAGGCGTCATCTTTTAACTGAAGCTCCAAACCGTTGGGAAATACCTTGCTTATCTCTTGTTGCCGAACAATTAAAGTAACCGTTTTCATGATACTCTCTTCTCATCAGTGCTATTCAAATTTCCTTTTTGCAGCTTCAATTAAGCCCACAGGCCCAGTCATCATCACGTCTCCTGCTGGAGCTGCAAAATGAACTTGAAGACTGTTTCTCTGATGACGAGGGCCAGTCGCCGCAATAACTTCTATTTTTGGGAAACTTGTTGGCTTAGATAAGTAGAATAATCCGTGTCCCCCATCCTCGAAGACTTCTTTATCGCTAAGCTTTCCGTCTGCGAAATCAGTTAGAAATTGCCGAATCTTTAGTGAGGTAAACCGTCGAGTGTGATGCTCCATTAACGCTGAGATCTCGCTCTCTGAAATAATTGCTGCCATTGTGTGGCAGTTTCCAACATTAACCGCGAGAACAGAATTCGCCTTTTCAACTTTAGGGTCTTTTAGACATCCAAGTATGGCGGCTGGAGACGTGTCCATGACGAGTGCCTTTGCTTTTGGGAGTTGATCCTTAACTGCTTGGGCTGCAGCCTTCATTCTAAGAAAGCACCGTGGAATTTCGTCCTCTTTAAAGGCTAGGTTTTCAGGCTTTGGATCACCTTCTAAAAGTTCTTTCATCTTTTGAACGCGAAAGCGTCTATTGCTCACTCCTTTCGGGAAAACGCCGTGGTCTTGAACAGCAACAGCCACGACATCCACATCAGACAGAGACTCGCCAAACCCAACCAAAAACCTCTCAAGACTCCTAATGTTAACCTCTCCAATTTCCAATGTTTCCCCGTTAAAATTTCTATGCTCGTCTTCCCCATGGATTATTTCTATTCCTAGACTTCTAACCTCGTCAAGGTCGTTTCTTACTGTGTAAGCAGCCTGTTCAGTCATTAAAACCCTAAGTCCCCTTTTAATATGCTCTCTTAAAGCATGGGCAAATGCGCCTCCACCAATAACAGAGCCATTGACGAAAATGTCCTTGCAAAGCTGAGTGGCTTTTTTCACCCTTTCCGCAAAGATGACGGATGGCGAAGGCAAAACCATCTTAACGCAATTCTCAATTCTTTCCTTTTCTTCATCGTATAAGAGGATGTCTTCCGTGCCAGCGCCTATGTCTATGGCTAAAACCTTCATTTTGCGTTTGCTCTCCTTAAGAGTTATACGGGATTAGATAAAGAAAGAGTTGTTGTTGAAAGCTTTGGTTTTCTATTGAGTTTTAAGCTCTTTTATCCGCTCTTCTACGGCAGCCAATTCCTTTTTGAGCTCTTCGGCGTAGTTTTCCAGCTTTTTTGTCTTTTCTTCTTTCGTTAGGAATCGCCGAACATGAAAGCGCCCGTGCTCATGATGTGCTTCGCAACCACATTCCTTACACACGTTTCTCACCGAGTTTTACTATTAAAAGTAAAGTATTTAAGCTATAAAGTTTATAGCAAGATAGTGGCTATGTTAAAAGAAAGCGAATGTCCAATGGAAGGAGCCAAGCACCTTTGCTTCTGTCCCCTAAGAGGGGTGATAGACGTAATTAGCAAGAAATGGGCGCTTCTAGTAATAAACTCGCTTGGAAATTGCGGAAAACTAAGGTTTAACGGGTTAATGGAACAGCTTGAGGGAGTAAGCCCGAAAACCCTGTCTGACACGTTGAAAGTACTACAGAAAGAGAGGTTGATAAAGAAGAAAGCGTTCAGCGAAATCCCTCCGAGAGTCGAATACTCATTAACGGAAGACGGAGAAGAATTAAGAAAAGCAATTGCTCCACTGTTAGAATGGACAGCCAAAAGAGATGGCTCTACAAAAGAAAAATGCGTTCCAAATTATCGAAATAAACCAAGCCACAAAATAAAGCCATAAAGCAGAGTCATCTAAGCAATTGTTTAGGAAAAAGTTTTTAGCCGAACAAATGGCGACATCTCCCGCAAAACTCCATCTTTCTGACAGCGTGCATCAATAATTACATTCTGGGTAAAGGTCAATAAGAGCTATCTCAAGCTTATGTAATTGGGCCAGCTTGATGTATTGTTGAACCATTTCAGAATTCATGACCTTTATGAATCCGCTTTTTCTCGCCCCTTTGTAATAGTGATTTCGCATGCAGATATACAACTTCTTTACTCTTGGATCCAGTAAGGCCTTTAAGACATCCTTAAAGAACTCTGCGAATGCATCAGACAGACTTATTTCATAAGCAGTCCCAGTGTTTTTTTTGGGGGGGGGGCAGAATATCAAGAGCTTGCTTTGAATAGTCTGTCTTTGGCAACAGTGACTCTATTTCTACGTTAGGGTGCCTGTTACGAATAAACTCCTGCAACTTCTTTGGGGTCCTAAAACTCATCGCCTCTTCTCTACTATTTCGTGTCAACTCAATCTTATTTAACCATGACTGCTTGTAGACAGCGTAAGAATAGCCCCGCTCCACTTTTTTCTCAAAAACCTTCCTAAAGAAGGGGAGAATATCGTTTAACACCTGGTCTTCGTTGAGCATTCTTCTTCTCATACTATCACTCAGAGTTCGATGTAAAGAACTTCAAATATGTTTTCTGAATTCAAAATCTTGTTCTGCTCTACTTCTTTCAAATTCACAAATCATATAGCATACACTCATGCTCATAAAGCGAAGAGAAACATGAAAAACTGGGACGTAACAATCTCGCAAATCATATTACTGATTGTAGGTGGATTTTACGTACGCTTCACCGCTGGTTGGAAGTAAGAGTGTTGTCAAGACTTTTATGAATGTAGTTTTGCCTGCGCCGTTCGGACCGAGAAGTCCAAAGATTTCTCTCTCTTCAATTGTGACAGAGACCTTATCGAGAGCCTTAACGGCCTCGTTTTTGCCTTTGAATATTCTGACTAAGTCTCTGGTTTCAACGTAGTGTTGTAACTCAAGTCACAGGCTGACAAAATGAGCATTGTTGGACTATTAAAAATTTCTATAGCTCTTCGAAAGGTCTGAGACAGGTTAAACTTGTAACCATTAGTGAGCGTCTTCAAGCGCCCTTTACAACAAGGTTTATTTTCTCGCCTAGGCTAATGGAGGTCTAAATGTTGCTTTAAAGGAGTGTTCCTAAGGTTTGAGGCGAGATGTTGACAAACTGCTTGCGGAGAAAGGGGCTGAAGCACTTTTGTTGTACTCTGAAAGCTTCAAAGATGCAAACATGTATTATCTAACTAGGTTTTTGGCTCCAGATCCCTTCATACTCCTCAAGCAAGTCGACGAAGAACCCGTGATAGTCGTCAATCAGATGGAATATCCACGAGCGCGGAAAGAATCAATCGTCAGAGACGTGCGTTCCTATTTAGACTATAACTATCTCGAAATAGTGAAATCGGTGTCAGAACCCAAGCTCGGCGTCATGAAGTTTATTTCAACCGTAGCGAAGAAGGAGCTGGGCGTTGGCACAAAAATTTGCGTACCGCCAAATTTTTCAGCGATGCTTGCTGCGGTGCTCAGAGAAGATGGCTTAACCATAACGCCATTATTTGACGTGATCGAGAAAGCAAGAGAAACCAAGGAAACCGACGAGATAAACGAAATCAGAGCTGTTCAGGCTGTTGCTGAAAGGGCCGCAAAGAAAGTGGTTGATTTAATAGCCAAAGCCGAGGTGGATGTCAAAGGAACATTAATCACCAGAACAGACGGAGAGAAGGAGCCGTTAACAGTCCGCAAGGTAAAGTCAATTCTTGGACACAGTTTCCTTGATCATGGATGCGTGGCGGAAGAAGAGATCATAGTTGCATGTGGACCAAAAGGGGCAGACCCCCACTATTTCGGAAGCCCAGAAGACGAATTGAAGGCAAACCAGCCCATCATTTTGGATATTTACCCGAGAAATCTTCGCAAACGCTACTGTAGCGACATGACGAGAACGATTGTTAAGGGAAAAGCCTCGAAAGACGTTAAAACGATGTTTGAGACAGTTCTTGAGGCAAAAAACGCTTCGGTTGACGCTATCAAGGCTGGCGTGTTGGGAAGCGAAGTTTATGATATATGCTGCAACGTTTTGGAAAAGGCTGGATACGCCACAACCAGAGGCGGAAAGAAGATAGCTAAGGGCTTTATTCACGGGCTTGGTCACGGCGTGGGTCTACAAGTGCATGAAGGCCCAAGCATGAGCGAAGTTTACAGATTTGCGTTGGAAGAGCATAACGTAGTTACTGTTGAGCCAGGCCTTTATGATCCAGCTATTGGCGGCATCAGAATAGAGGACGTTGTGGAAGTTACCAAAACTGGATGCAAAAATCTTACCAGAATGGAAATCACGTTGGAGGTTTAGTTAGGCCTCGCCGAGCCAAAGCTAGCTTCACAGGGAAACCGTATGGGCAAAAACATAACTTAAATAGGATAGCTAAAGCATAAGCTAAACTCTGCAAAGCAGGGAAGCAACCTTGGCAAACAAGGCTGTGATAATAATTGACATGCTCAACGATTTTGTCACCGGAGACTTGAAGTGCGAAAGAGCCAAGCACATGATTCCAAACCTGAAAAAAATCATCGAACAGGCGAGGAAAAACAACATACCTATCATCTACAACAACGATGCCCACTATCCCCAGGATTATGAGGTTGTTGAGAAATGGGGAAAGCACGCCATAAAGGGCACAAAAGGTGCAGAAGTGATCGCTGAACTGAAGCCCACGAAAAGGGATTACATTGTTGAGAAGAGAACCTACAGCGGCTTCTACGAAACAGGCTTAGACTCCTTACTGAGAAGCCTCTACCGTGGCGAAGGCGTCAAAACAGTGATTTTGGGCGGGTTACACACAAATATGTGCGTTAGGCACACGGCTGCGGACGCATTCTTCAGAGGATACAAGATAATAATAGCCAAAGACGGCGTTGAAGCCTTCACACAAGAGGACCACGAACAAGGACTGAAATATCTGGAATATGTTTACCGTGCCAAACTAATGGCAGTTGATAAAATCATAAAAGAATTTGCCAAACCTTAGTTTTTTAGGCTGGGTTTCACATGAAGAGAAAAGTGAGAATCGAAAATCTCCAAGAATCAAACATAGAAGACCTTATCTACGTCTGTTCTTCCAAAAGACTCAGCGACCCGATTCACCAACAAGGAATCAAGCTGAAGAGGCAATGGCTGCGTGAAATGCTTAGAAAGTACGGGTCCTGCGCAAAAATCGCCTACTACGAAAATAAGCCTGTTGCCCAGATACTCTACTACCCAGAGGAAGCAGACGTAACCAGAGCCTTTAAGCGGAAAGATGTTATCGTCATAAACTGCGCTTACAATCCAACGACAGAGGCACAGAAACTCGGAATAGGCACAAGACTTCTGCGTAGCGTAATCCAAGACGCGGAGCAGAGAAAGACTTGTCTTGGCAATAGTCCATGCAATTTCATTTTGGCAAAGGCTTTCAACACCGGCGAGTTTCTGCCACTCCCCGAATTTTATAAGAAGAACGGTTTTCTTCCAACGTCTGAAGGAGACCTGCTATATATCTCCATAGAAGGCGGTTATGAGCCGGTGCCACCGGTGGGAGGGTATGAGCCATTACCTGAAGATAGGAACAGAGCAGTAATCTTCTACGGTCCGGTCTGCCAGTTCGGTTATCCATTTGCAAAAAAGATAGAAGAACTCATAAGAGAAGTTGCGCCCCACGTCAAAATTAAAATGATTAACGAGTGGGAAAAACCTGAAGAGTCAATTAAACGCAAGAACTGGTGGTTAATAGTAAACGCCAAGCCAATACAAACATTCTTCATGGAAACCGAAAAATTCAAAGAAGAAATACGGCAAGCGGTAAGCCAAAACCCTTAAAATACCCAGTTTTTTGGATATTTTCTAAAGTTGTAGTTCAAAATTCAAAGAAAAGCTTAAAAGCAACATATACAAAATTAATGGGAACGTGAGGAGAATGGTAGATTAAATTTTTCTTTCTCTCCTTTCTCCCCTCATAAATGAGTCTACCATTCTCCTCACCAATGCCTTAATGCAGTTTTGCTTACTTATAGCTTGTGGAACAATCTTCTATATCCCAACTAGTATGGGAAAGAGATGGCGATTGATGAAAACTTTAAAATTATACATATTCTATCCTAAGATATGGTGGGCAAGATGAAAAAAGTGTTGATTGTAGCACTGTTCGTCCTTATAGTCTGCCTTTCTGCAGACTCTGTGCAGGCATATACCAGTAGTAAGTATAACTTCTCTGTTGATCCGCCGAGCGGATGGACTGTTGATGATACAATAACATTTGCCGCTGTTGTCTTTTACGGACCAACAGAAGAGGGTTTTCGAGTGAACGTCAATGTTCAAGTTGAATCCTTACCTGCCAGTATGACGGCGGAACAATATGCGGACACTGCCAAGGAGACTCTTTCAACGTTTTTCTACAACTTCACACTCGTATCTGAAGGCTCTAGAGTCATCAATAATGTTGATGCATACGAACTGGTGTTCACCTTTACGCAGGCAACCGTCAACGTTAAGGAGAAACAAGTGTACTTAGTCAGGAACAAGAAGGCATACATTGTAACGTATGCAGCCTTACCAACTACGTATCAGAAGTATCTTACGACCTTTGAATCCAGCGTCGAGACATTCAAGATTCTTGAGCCTACCGCGGGAGCATTCCTGGGCTTGGACTGGTGGCTTTGGGTGATCATCATAGCAGTTGTTGTGGGTACTGTGGCTGCCGTTGTCTTGCTGTGGCGTAGGAAGAAGGCTCCCGTCGCCCCGCCTCCCCAAGCTCAGCTCCCTGCACCTCCTCAAGCTTAAAAACAAATGTGAATTGAAATGGCGAAGATTCTGGTTGTTTATGATTCTGAAACTGGGCATACAGAAAAGATGGCTTTTGCCGTTGCTGAAGGCGCCAAACAGGTAGGCGGAGTTGAAGTGGTTGTAAAGAAGGCTGACCAAACAACCCTTAAACATTTGCTCAAAGCTGATGGAATAATAATGGGTTCGCCAACGTATTATGGACAAATGTCCGCCAAGCTTAAGGCTCTCATTGATAAATCGGTCAAAATCCATGGAAAGCTTGAAGGAAAAGTCGGTGCCGCCTTCACAAGCGCCGGTGGAACAGCAACAGGCGCCGAAACCACCATGCTGTCGATGCTGCAAGCCATGCTTATTCATGGCATGATTGTTCAGGGTCGAGCCGACGATAAGCACTACGGCGCAGCAGCCGTTGGCTCTCCGCGCCGCAGAGAATTGGAGCACTGTAGAGAACTTGGGAGAAGAATGGCTGCATTAGTCGTAAAGCTGAAGACGCGGATCAAACCTTAAATGTTTGTTTCTTTCCATAGTTTTATGGGATTTCACTCTGAATCGTGTGATTGTTTCTCAAGTTTATACCATAATAGCATTTGGAATGTCCATCATTCTGTGGCCCCTTTCTTCTCAAGTTCCACTCAATCCTTCAAAAGATGGAACCCCACTTTACTTAATACACCCTTTTTTCACTGTTGAGATGTTTTTGTCGTCGTCTACCGCACTTGTATGGATTATGGTGGCGCTGATTTCTTTGTATACTCTGCGAAAACAAAAAATAGCCTTAACTAAAAGTGCAGTTCTGAACTGGCTTATAGTTGCTCTAGCAGCGGCTACAGTTTTAACCGCTGTGTCAGGGTGCATACTTTACTCTCAAATAATCCGTTTTGAGGAACGCTACTACGATGAGATTCGAGACATGCGTGCTGTTCCTCCGCCCAACCCTTTCGGAATTATTCATGGCTTTGGTATTCTTTTTTGCGAACCAACATGGATAATGATTGGAGTTTTTAAATTTTTAGACCATCTGAAAAAAAGATATGGCAAATGGGCCCGCCCGGATTTGAACCGGGGAAATGAGTAATATTAGCACAATTAATCTGAGTTTGAATACTTTACTCATCAGAAATCTGCAATTCTTCTTTGAGACCTTTCCTAAGAATGGTTTGAATTAAGATTTCGGGTATCCACTCATAAAGAAAATCATGCTGTAACAACTCCAATTTGCTTTTCAAGTTTCTGTCTTCACGGATTTTGAACCAGTCTTCTGCTTTATATCGACATATTGAACTCACGGTAAATAAGATGACATAGCCTACAAGAATAGGATTTGATTTTGAAAATTGTCCAGCGATTCTATCAAGTTTCTCGTATGCATGGATTAGATAAGATAGCGGTATCACTGGGGTATCAGAATATTTCATTTTTTCAATTCTCTCAGAGATGGGTCCCCCCGTTAATGGGTTTACTAAATATCCAATCCCATCGTCATCATCTGGTGAGAATAGGCTTGATTGGCCTAAGAAATAGAAAGCATCAACGGCACGAGGGAAAATTCCTTTCTTTTCGATCTTTACAACGTTTCTCAGAGGGTTTAGAGCATGCTTTTCATTCTCGGATAGTTCTGGTTGTGTTAGTTTTATTCCATGACCCCGATTTTGCCCATATTTTAACCAAGTCCTTGAAAAGAAGTCGAGAAGATAAATCATAGCGTAATGAAGCATCACTGGTTTAATATCCTCTTTAACTTTGTCATAGCCACTTAGGAACTCTGTAAATCTTGAAATATCAAATGAAAGTTTGTCTGATTGCTTATTCATAAATATTGGACTCGACAATTCCTTCTCCCTTATGGGAGTTACCGGTGGGGCATCTTTGATCTGAGGATAGCTCTGCCATTTCTCGTCCCTACTCCTGTCTCCATCTTTGAAAGTGATTTTATGAATGGCAGTCAAATATTTCCTTGCATTTTGCGGAGACTTTAAGTACAGAAAAGATTTAACGCAGTAATTACTACCCAAACGACCGCTGAAGATATCATGCAAACCAGAAAAGCTCACGTCAATCACCCTTAGCACTGTTAACATATGGATTAAAAAGTTTGTTTGGGTCAGACAATGTTAACTTTCTAATATTCTGCACTTTCATTTCATGCAGTGTATTCCTTGTGCCTATCTCGTTCACCCAATGTTTCAACATTTCCCACCCATTCATATCTATCTGGCACTCGTAGCGATACTTTCTTGTTCTTTTATCAAATCTTCTCCTTTTATAAAAAGTTGTTCTAAATCCTAGCCTTCTTAGTTGGATATCGATATCCCTCATTAGCGGTTCATTACTCATGGTTAGCGAAATTCGCGGATAATTAATTACCCCTTTCTTTTTCAGCAGTAATACCGCTCCATCGGCATCTATAATTCCTGAGAGACATTCCCTTACTAGTTTCCGTGATTTGGTAACAAATCTAGGTAATTCAATCATTTGACTCTTTTTGCCAATTGGAAGGCCAATTACCTTATTCTTGAATTGAACAAGTTGCTTTGAACAAATTCTAAGGTAAATTGTCTGTTCAGTGCTAACTTTCTTAACAGATATGTTTGATATGTCATATAGCTTTTTTAAAAAGCGGCTTCAAAACACTTTCGTAATAGTCAAACTCTTTGGTGCTTCCCCAAAATGTAACCCGGTAATCATGTTTAAGCTTACAAACTTGCATAGAACCGTCGCCTATATGAAAACCTGTTTCATAAGCCAAATCTGGACTCTTCAAGGGTGGGATTCTTATTTTGTGCATTCTATTCACTTTTGATTTGGTTGTTATTTTAAAATTTACTTCAGAAATCGAGCATTTTTTTGCTTTGACATAAGTAGTGGGCCCGGGGCGATTTGAACGCCCGACCAACAGGTCTCTCAGCGCTTTGGCGTTTATGAGCCTGTCGCTCTAACCTAGCTGAGCTACGGGCCCGCTTTATACCACGCCCATTTAATATGCTGTTTTCAAATTAATTTAAACGTTTTCTGCGTTTAGGCTATGGTGAAAGATTTAAAAAGGATTGTTTTCTGCTAAAGGCTGTTTTGGGACTGCCGCGTGGAGTTGAAGGTTTATATGCATAAAACTTATCCCTATTACAGACTTATTTTTGCTGGAGAGAGAAGCCTTTGTCAGAGACTAAAAGAGCCATAGTAGTTTTTCACTACGCAGAGAAAATCAAGTCAAATCTAATCCTGACCACAGGGCTCTTAGAGGTTTTAAACGGCATGAGAGACGAAGAAGTGCTTGGTGCAGAAAAGCTTCTGGTTGCGTATTTTAATGCTCTGGTGGGGGAAGTCAACATTGCTACGAATGCTTCTGGAGTTCAGGGCTTTCAAGGCGTTAACGCAAAGCTCGAGGAAGCCATTGAGCAAACCAAGAAGCACAATTACGCTAATGCGATGAAACTTGTTTCTGAAGCCATATCCATCACAACCACCAACGGGAACAAAGCAGCCGAAGCCCTCAAGGAGAAAGGCCTAATCTAA
>Ga0315309_1001759_pt1 | contig 12884 bp, 12 predicted proteins | sample TDP4_MG_FD_203080 | JGI IMG/M metagenome (GOLD analysis project Ga0315309, IMG submission 203080) | Freshwater sediment microbial communities from Lake Towuti, South Sulawesi, Indonesia - TDP4 | ecosystem: Environmental > Aquatic > Freshwater > Lake > Sediment | place: Indonesia: South Sulawesi...
AGGTTCAATGCCCTTCATGGGATGAAAAGACTCCAGTTCTGGGACACAAAGAAAAAGATCGATATTGACATCTTTCTCGATGTGTTTGAGATGTGCCACAAGTTTACGCTCAAGGATAGGCTCAGGCTGGATCAGTATACGATTCCTCTCGCTGACCTGCTTATTACCAAGCTTCAAGTTGTCGAACTCAATGACAAGGATGTCAAAGATATTATATGTATAGTAAAAGATCACGATCTCGGTGGGGAGAACAACGAGCAGATAGACATCGATTATATTGCAAAACTGTGCTCGGAAGACTGGGGGTTATGGAAAACATTATCCGTGAATGCAAAGAAGATCATCGAGATGATAGACGGTTTCGACCTTCCACCAACAGATAAGAAAGCAGTCGCCTCAAGACTGAGTAACTTCTTAAAGAAGACTGATGATCACCCGAAGTCACTAAGGTGGCGAATGCGATCGAAGCTTGGAGAAAGCTCCAAGTGGTATGAGACTGTGGAAGAAGTGAGACGGTGAAGAGCCTATAACTGATTTCGATACAACGAAATGGGCACACTAAAACTCAATGATTAACCAGCATAAACGATTTAAGTTTGAGAAAGAAAGTGACAATTTGGAAAGGACGACGAAAAGTATCGTGAGTCCGTTGTCGGTCAGCTCCCTCGCGTTGACCTGTCAAGATCGGAGACAGGGCCCACTCTATCCTTAGAAAGAGTCGACAAACATGAATGTGTCTACAATGTCCAGCGGAATTGATATTATGGAGGCGGAGGTAGCGAGATTTGAGCCTAGAAAGTCTGGCGGACGCGCTGAGGAAGGAGTTTGCAACTCTGGGTCTACCCATAGTTCTTGAGATGGCTATAGTTTCAACTTCCGGTACGGTCATTTACTCTGATCTGAGCAAGGCCGCCATGGAAAAAGTTTCGCCGCTATACAAGAACTTGTTGCTCATGGCTCAAGGTGACAGTCTAACGCTGGCCTTGGACACTACTAGGACGATCGTAGCTTCAAGAGTCTCTAATAGAGCAATCTTGATCACCTTGACCGACAAGAAGATGGGAATCGTTCTCACTAAGCTGGAAGGCGTGCGAGACAAGTTCAGTAGACTGTTGGATGAATTCGTGGCTTCGGAGGAATCGAAGATTCAAGTAAGTCCTCCTACCCCGGAAGTAGCTGTACAAACGAAAAACGCGCCTCTGCCCAGTCCCTCCGTCGAAGAGATTCAGCCGCCTTCTCCTCCAGCGCTTCCAGAGACTGAGAAAGCGGTTATTGCTCCCGCTGAACCTCAGCCGCAAGTCGTTGCTGCGCTTCCCATTCCTGCGATTGCTGGTCAAACCAAGGCAATCATTGATGAAGCTCAAAAGAGGAATGTCGTTCTTAGAGCATTAGGCGGCGCAGCTGTGGCAATACATTGCCCCAGCGCACAGTACAACCCTCTTGCTAGGGAATATCCCGACATGGATCTTGTTGGACATGCAGAACAAGATAGAGAGATAAGGAAGTTGCTTGCCGACCTAGGACTTGAGCCCATCAAGAGGTTCAATGCCCTTCACGGTAGGAAAAGGCTCAAGTTTCTTGATACCAAGAGCAATGTCGGTGTCGACATTTTCCTAGACGTGTTTGAGATGTGCCACACGTTTGACTTCAAGAAGAGGCTTAACTTCGACCTGTATACGCTCCCTCTCGGTGATTTACTTATGACAAAGCTTCAGATAGTGGAGCTCGTTGGAAAGGATGTTGTAGACATCATGGCCGTTTTGTTAGATCACGAGTTTGGAAGCAAGGATCCGGAAAAGATAGACATCGACTATATTGCCAGACTGTGCGCTGACGACTGGGGTTTGTGGAAGACTTTCTCAATGAATGCAGAGAAAATCCTGGGACTAGTAGACGACTACTCCCTCAAAGAAGAAGAAAAGCAGATAATCAAGTCACGGCTCTCAACCTTCCTGAAGAGGCTGGATGATGAACCAAAAACCTCCAAGTGGCAGAAGAGGGCAAAAGTAGGGGAGAAATCGAAGTGGTATGAAACAGTGTAAGAAGTCAGCAACGCATCACGGATTCGTGGGTTTTCAGCTCCAGTCCTGCGCGTTTCAACAAGTCGTTTTACGCAGATTGATACAAGTTTAGAGCAAAACTGCGTTCCTTTTTGTGAGCTATTCTGATCGTTCTCCACGCCGTCCACACCGGTATAGGAATCTATGTGCAGTGGGGAGAAGAGGTGGTGTCGATTCTCTGCAACGTGAATAGCAAACCAGTTGGGGAAGCTGGAAATGAGAACCCTTGCGATTCCACCATCTATGGAGGGCGCATATCCCCCTTCAGTAGTCGTGCAAAGTGCCTAGAATCCTTTCCAACGCTAGACATAAAGGCTTATATTACCAAAGTGTGAATATAACAGATCAATCTCCTATTAGGAGAAATAGAGAGGAGAAGAAGAGGGCATGTCGAAAGGAAAGGCTAAGATGCCTTTTGCTAGAGAAGCAACAGGACTCGTGCGGGAAATCGGCTGGTTCACTGCTTTGGCATTGGTTATGAGCGCAGTCATAGGAGCAGGAATCAACGTATTCTCAGTACAAGCCTATGGAAGGGCTGCTGCTGGTGTCAACAACGTAAACGTCTTGTGGATAGTTTTGCTCGTTGCGATACCGTTCGGCGCGTCAGCTATTTGCTTGGGGATAATGTCATCAGCCATGCCGAGATCAGGCGGACCGTACATAATCATGAGCAGGACCGTAGGCCCCGCCACAGGTTTCTTAGCTAGCTGGGGTTCATGGGTTTCACTCGCACTCTCAGTGGGACTCCTTGCCAACTATGACATATACTTCTGGGGGCAAACCCTCCAAATGACAGGCACACTATACAGCAACACATCCTTAGCGAACTTGGGCTTATGGCTTCAAGGGGTTGACCCAAATGGCGTACTGTCTTGGCCCATAGAGAGCGGGTGGCCATCGATATTTGCCACCCTTATCTTGACACTTATAATGGTCTTGCTTGCAGCGTTCGGTGCTAACATCTGGGGACGCGTAGTACAGATTCTCTTCATAATCCCGGTGGTCGGAACTCTGATTACAATAGGCGTCTTGTGGGGACACACCGCGAGTCAGTTCCCAACTTACTGGGACGCGGTGTTCGGTTCAGTACCGGGAGGGTCCTATAGCGCCATATCTTCGGCGGCATTGCCTTATACGCCTAGTTTCGTAGGGAGTTTCGCAGCTCTCCCAGCGGTCATCTTCGCCTACACTGCTTTCTACGCTTCATCCTATGTTGGAGGAGAAGTGAAGAACCCGAAGAGAAACATGGTTGTGTCGGAAATCGTGGGGATCGGCCTCATAATAACGATCTTCGTATTATACATTAGTGGTTTGACCCACGCAGTGGGTGAAGAGTTCCTATACGCGTATAATATGGTAGGAACCTCCGCCATCGGTTCGCCAGCCATTCTACCGATGTTCGCAGCGGTCTTCGCATACGCGATACCTTGGCTCGCTATTTTCATTTGCATCACGGGGGCATTGTGGTTGATGAATGATTTGCCTCCATTCTTCCTGATGGCAACAAGGTCCACTTTCGCATGGTCATTCGATCGCCAGTTCCCAGAGAAGTTCGCTGAGGTCAGTGAGAGATGGCACAGTCCTATCTGGGCTGTCGTACTTTGTGCTATCATTGCTATACCTGGAGTCTTCCTAAGCGCGTGGACGCCTTGGGGTTCATTGTTCTACATAACCTTCATCGACTGTTTCACATACCTGTTCATCTGCGTTGCTGGATTACTCTTCGTCAAGAAGTTCAAGTCCGCCTACGACAAGGGTGCAAGGGCTGATTTGGAAGCCTCCCTCGGTGACTTTTTATCGACAGGCTTCTTGTTGGCGCTGCTAGCGTTTGCAGCTGGTATCGTTATTGCATTTGGTGGCGGACTTTCCTCGTTGGCAGGAGCAATGGTCATGGCCGTCGGCGGAATCGCGGCTGTTATGCTGGTAGCCTATGCGTGGACAAAACGAGACGAACTGGATAAACGTGTCAGAGTTTCTGCGCTCCAGATCTTTGGTTGGATTGGTACCTTATTCTGGATATTCATTCTCGTGGCTGCGATGTACTACATCTTTACAATTGACCCCACTGTTGCAGGGTGGTACAACATGACTGATGCGCCGTTCTGGGAAATCTTCGCGACGTTGCTGACGTTCGGAGTGGGCGCCTTGATCTACTTCGGCTATAGGTGGAGAAACAAGAGGAGAGGCATTGCTGCAAGCGACATCTACGGTCAGATCCCGCCAGAGTAGAACTCGCACAAACTTCCTCTTCTTTTTTTGTTAGAAAGGGCTTGTAGAGCATATGTATCTCACAACACTAACCCGCAATAGTTGAGTGAAGCCGTTGAAGATAGATGAATATATGGCTATGGCTGAGAAAAGAATATTCAAGAAGGGTTCGTTGATAAGTTCGTGGTACGCCTCCTCCAAGAAAGAGAAAATTGGTGAAATAAGAGCCGATCTTCTCGTTCGGGGAAATATGGCTGTAAAAGGTTTTCTACTTTCAAGGGCGTGGTCTTGGACTACTCCCAGATGGGAGACCCTCGCTGTAGTGTTCTCCAATAGAGAAGGGGAGAAAGCCTCGCCTGACCAACTGAAGAAACTTATAACCGAAACTGAAAAATACATGTCCAAGAACTACATTAAGTGGTCTTGGTTGGTCTACGTTTCCGAGGTGGGGTTCAAGGACGAAACAGTTAATTTCGTAAAATCTCGATTAAAGAAGGAGATCGGAATAATGCTTGTAGATCTTTCTTCGAACAGCCTTGCCTGTAACCATGTCCTTGTTAACAAGTACGGAACAAGGGTCTTCAAACCCTAGGACCTGGACAAAGAACCCAGCTCCAGAATGCAAGGATACAGGTAGGCTTGCATATCACCCAGACAAGTCTCATTCTTTCGGCTGAGCGCTGTTATTCGACTCGGGGTTTTGTTTAAATACATACGTAGTAGTATTGGGAGATCACAGAAGCGTCTTTTCAGGAGGGAGTAGTCCTTGGATGTGAAACAAGCAATACATGAAAGAAGGGCATATCGCTCCTTGGAGCCAGTCACAGTAACAGACGAGTTAGTTAGAGAACTAGCTGAGGCAGCGGCGCTCGCGCCCTCCTGCAACAACTTTCAGCCATGGAGATACGTCTTCGTTTACGAACCTGATATTCTGAAGAAGCTGCATGCGACGTATTCGAAGGGGAACGAGTGGATGAGAGCCTCTTCAATGATCATCGCGGTATTCAGCAAGAAGGAACTCGACTGTGTGCTTGACGAGCGAATATATTACTTGTTTGACACTGGCATGGCGACAGCGTTTCTGATACTGAGGGCAACCGAATTAGGACTCGTAGCTCATCCTGTCGCTGGATACGATGAGAAGAAGGTAAAAGAGATACTCTGTATTCCCAAGGATACGAGGCTAATCACACTGATCAACATCGGTAAGCACTCTACTACTGTTAGCCCTGTACTATCGGAGAAACAGAAATCAGGTGAAAAACAGAGACCAAAAAGACTCCCGTTTGAGAAGTTCGCCTACATTAATAGTTGCAAGTAGAAAGGAATCAGAAACGCGAAGACATAATAAAGAGAACGGCAAATCGCCCAATCGCCTGGTTACATTAGGGCGCGACCTGTTCACCTTTGTCATGACAAATCTGAATTAGAGTGCCAGTGAATGAAAGTGCATAGCTATGGGTGTTTCCTTGTTTTCAGACTGCTTCCATTGTCGACGGAGGTTTCTTGGTGATGGCGTAGGTTACGCTAACGACGCCTGGAACTTCGCTCGTTATTCTATCAGCTAGTCTTTCCAGTGTATTGAATGCCAAGTCTGCTGGCGTAGCAGTCACTGCGTCAATACTTTCCCAGCACCTAACTTCCATCTGATACCCGAAGTCTCGTTTCCCTTCCCTCATTCCAGTGACTTTGTCCTCATGCAGGATCGCCATGTACTGGAATACCGTTATGTTCGCTAGTTCATCTTCCACTATTCTCGTCGCCTTTCTCACAATCTCGACTCTCTCGGGCGTGACCTCTCCTATCACCCTTGTGGCCAGCGCCGGTCCTGGGAACGGCATCCTATTCCATATTGACTCAGGTAATCCAAGCTTCTTGGCTACCTCTCTCACTGCGCTCTTTCTTAGTTGGACTATGGGTTCAATCACCTTGTAGCCGAACTGTTTCTCAGTGTCGATGCCCAGCTGTTCGAGAACATTGTGTTGCCTCTTTATTCCCGCAACCGTCTCCTCAACGTCTGTATAGTTCGTTCCTTGAAGCAGGAACCTTGATCCGCTATCCTTGACAATCTTGCCGAAAACGTCTCGGTAGAAGGTTGTTGTGATTGCTTCCCTTTTCTTCTCCGGGTCCGTCACTCCTTTCAAAGCTTCGAAGAATTGGTTCTTCGCCTCCACAAGTTCAACGTGCACGCCAAGCTTCTCGAACATGGCGACAACCTCTTGAGGTTCGCCTTCGCGCATCAGCCCATTCTCAATGAAGTAAGTCTTCAGCCGATCTCCAAGAGCTTTGTGGCCAAGCATTGTAACTGTCGAGGAATCGACACCGCCGGACAGTGCGTTAATCGCTGTCCCCTCTCCAACCGTCGACCTGATCTCATCGATTTTCTCCTTTATGAAGTTCTTAGCGTTCAGTCCCTTTAACTTGATTTCACTTATTTGCATGAAACATACTATTCCCGAGAGAATTATTTATAGCCTTTGATCCTTCTCTTATTTCCTAACGTGGCTTCTTTGCGTTTCAGAGGTGAGTCATCCTTGGCCATCTATTCGACGAAATTATTCCCCGTGAGAACGCGGATAATCGGTGAACGCGACGACTTGACGGAAGTTTTGATTGAGTCCTTAGGGAAAGCGAATGAATTCTTGGAGGAAGGAGACATTATTGTTGTTGCATCAAAGGTTGTCTCGCTGGTTGAGGGAAGAGTCCGCAAGCCTCTGGAAGTTAAGGTTTCTAGGAAGGCTACTGAACTCGGAAAGAAGTTCAATGTTACGCCAGAATTGATGCAATTGATCTTGAACGAATCTGATTTCGTTGTAGGAGGGGCATCTGGTTTCGCGCTCGCAGTGAGAAACGGTTTCCCCTGTGTTAATGCCTGTATTGATGCCGCCAATGCCCCCGAAGGTTCCTTCATTCTTCCGCCTGCCAATGCGGACGAGTCGGCTTATCATGTGAGGAAACAAATCATGGCTAGAACTGGCAAAAAGGTGGCCATCGTAGTGGCTGATTCCGGGCTTCTACCAGGACGGAGAGGAACAATCGGGGTAGCGCTCGGTTTTGCTGGGTTGAAGCCTTCAAGGAACTATGTTGGCAAGAAAGACCTATTCGGCAGACCATTCAGCGCCACGTTTCAGTCCGTGGTGGATGATATTGCCTCGGCTGCAAAACTCTTGATGGGAGAAGCAGATGAAAGAATACCTTTCGTCATAGTTCGAGGCGCACCAGTCGAGTTCACGGATGAGAGAATAGGAATTGAAAATACGCTGTTACCCTTTGACGTGTGCGTTTTCATGAGCAACATTATAAGGAAGAAAAAGTCGTTTCAAGCGGTTCATCGGAAGTAAGAGAGGCTTCCCAGACTTGTTAGGAACCCTAACTTGACTCAGCTACTAGGTCCACAATTCTGTTGACTTCGTCGCTCAGAGCTTTAGGTAATCCCATTATGCTTACGTCCATGAATCCTCTGATGATCATCGATATGGCTTGGTCTCTGACCACATTTCTTGTCATTAGGTATTCTATTTCTTTTTCCGAGATTTTTCCTACGGCTGCTTCGTGTGTTATCTCGACACCTCTCTTCCTCGCTATTAACTCAGGTATAGACTGCACAAGTGAATTTTCGTCAATAATTAGTCCTCTGCATTCCAAATGACCCTTGCAGTCGGGGTTATTTCCTTCGATCATTCCTCTAACAATCACTTTGGCGTTTTCTCTTCCTATGGCTCGACTGATCATCTCTGCCTTACTGCCCCTACCATTGAGAACCGCTTTTGATCCGATGTCTAGTGAGGAGTTCTTGTTGCCGTAGAGGATACTGTTGAAGCTAACCCGAGAATCCTCACCGTTACAGTAGGCGACAGGATACATTTGTACATCCTTGACTGGTCTAACACAAATGTAGTTTGACACAAACGTACCCTTGTCCTCTACAAGAACGCCAGTTCTCGGTCTCACCATAGTTTCCTCGCTCCAGCTGTGAACCATGGTGAAGTTGAATGTCGCGCCCTTCTTTACGTAGATCTCGGTTATTCCGAGGTGAGCAGCTTTGGCTACGTTGAAGTGCTGGACGCAGCTGGTTATGATGTGTGCTTTCGAGTCCTCTTCAGCGAGGATGATGTTGTGGACCCTTTGTTCCAACTTCTCCCTTGTTATCATGAGGCAAGACTGTAGTGGAAATACGACTTCCTCGCTTGGCAGGATCCTCATGAAGTAGCCGCCACTATAGTCCTCTGCAACTCTCCTCGTGAATTCGTCCTTATCTCTGTCAACGAGTTTCCACACTTGTTCGCCAAGCCAACGGTACTTCTTAAGGGCGTCCTTGGTATCCATCAGCTCGAGTTTGCCCTTGAAGAATTCGCCCACTTTCGAGAATATCGTAGACTGGTCGACGTGCAGAAAAGTTGCGGAGCGCTTCTCGTCGCCAAGGTCTATTCCAGCAGCGGATGCGCCCTCAAGTATCTGGTGAGGTATACCCGTCAACCTGTCATCCTTTATCACGTTTGCCAACCTCCGGAGATTCTCTCTTGGCAGGCAATGCATTCCTTGTAGCCACTTCGCTTTATCGTTTCATAGATCTCCTTTGGGTTGGAGAAGCAATGCATCACTCCTTCAAGCAGAATGCATGCGTACTTCGCTTTGATATACTCCAAGATGTCTCCCTTGTGGGTGACTATTAGTGCGGAGCTTCCAGAATTCTCCAGATAGCGCTCGATCTCCGTTGAAATCAGTTTTAGACTCTCAACGTCGACGCCGGAGTCTGGCTCGTCCAGAAGGATGAGCTTGGTCCTAAGGAATATCATTTGAAGGATCTCAGACCTCTTTCTCTCCCCGCCGGAAAATCCGACATTAATGTCCCTATCGAGGAACTCGGTGAGCTTGAACTCCTCGATCAGCTTCTTTTCCTCCTCGCTGAAGTCTTCCCGCTGGCTCTTGCGCAGGCAAACCTTTAGTATGTCAGATAACTTGACGCCGGTTATCTCTGGAGGATATTGGAAGGCCACGGACATGCCGAGTTTTGCTCGCTCCTCGATGCTCTTCTCGGTTACATCTTCTCCTATGAACGTGATTTTCCCCGATATCACCTTGTATTGTGGAATACCGATTATTGTATTGATGAGAGTCGATTTCCCGGACCCATTTGGTCCGAACATAATGTAACTCTCTCCACTCTTCAACGCTATGTCTATGCCCTCGAGGATGATCTTGTTCTCGATATCTACTCTGAGGTTCTTCACCTCGAGTACGTTCAATCCTGTTTCACTCTCCTAATATGGCATGGCATAAGTCTTTTCATACAAGCCCCGACACGTTGTTGAACAAGGTTAAGCGATCGACGAAGAAATGTTGAAAAGATGCGTACCAAAGAAACAATCTACAATATCTTCATTGCGATTTCCTTTCCAAATTCGAAGCATCTTTCCAGTTCTTCTTTTGTGGGGGCGAACTTCACTTCAACGGCTGGCTCATGCAACTCGAATTTCTCTGACTTCATCATCTCGATCATTTTCTTGACTGCCCCACCTCCCCAGCCGTAAGAACCGAAGAAAGCCCAGATCTTTCCCCTCGGCTTCAAACCAGCCATGTACGTCAGGAAAGCAGCGACTGGCGGAAACATGCTGTTGTCAAGTGTCGGAGAGCCAACTATAACGGCTTTTGCGTCCAGGATTTCATACGCTATGTCCGTCAATTCAGATATCCTAAGTTTCAACAACTTGGCTTCAGCCCCCGTGCTCCGTACGCCGTCGACTATTGTTCTTGCCATCTTTTCTGTACTGCCCCACATTGTGTCATAGACGATTATTACTTTCGGCTTATTGAGGTAGCCTTTACTCCAGTCTAGATAAGCCCTGACAATCTTCGATGGGTTAGCACGCCAAATCACTCCGTGACTGGGCGCAATCATGTTGATGGGGACACCCATGTTTGTCACCTCATCGATCTTCCGCACGATCAGCGTTGCCAGTGGCATCAATATGTTGGCGTAGTACTTCGCGGCTTCCTCCATCAAGACAGCCTCGTCAACTTCATCGTCGAATCTACCTGAGGACGCCAAATGCTGGCCGAAGGCGTCGTTAGGCATTAACAACGCATCCCCTACTATGTAGGTGAACATGCTGTCTGGCCAGTGCACCATCGGTGCCTCTATGAACTTAAGTGTTCGCTTTCCAAGTTTGACTTCATCTCCTGTCTTTACAGTCTTGACAGGATTGCTGAATTCACCATAAAGCTTGATTAATCCTTCTTTTCCTCTCTGAGTGCAAACGACCGTTGCATTCGGCGCTAGCTTGATGACATCAGGAAAGGCACTCGAGTGATCCGGTTCAATGTGGTTGATCACGATATAGTCCAGTTTCTCGGGTTCCATTATCTCTCTAACATGATCCACAAGCTCGTTGAAGAACGGGTACTTTACAGTGTCAACTAGGACCGACTTATCGTCGACTACTAGGTACGCGTTGTATGTTCCTCCGCGTTGGGTTGTATAGCCATGGAAGTCTCTAAGGTTCCAATCGACTGATCCTACCCAGTATATATTGTCTACCAGTTGAATCTTTACCATTTTCCAACCTAACACTCCTCGTAACCCCGGTTGCCATTCTGGAAGCAGCTAATCTCTCTAATCTGACTTCTAATGACCATCTTGGGATTTATCAGAAGAACTTAATAAACATATGTGAGTTCGTAAAGGGGGGCTTGTTATGACGGTGGACACATTGAACAACATAGAAGGAAAGGGATGGATCATCTTGATTACTGAAGGGAGAAGACGCAAGGTATGTCCTCAGACGTAGCCGAGTTCAAGGCTCGCATCGTCTTGCTCCTGTCGAACGGAAAAACAGAAGAGGCATCGGAACACCTAGCAAGTTTCTACCACGTCGGCACTCCGAGGATAAAGGTAGGATTCCAAAACGACATAGAAAAAAGACACTTGCCTGTTACACGGCGAGAGACAGAGCAATATCTGTGCTGAACAGCGATGTCCTGATGGATCCATTCACAGTCCTGCACGAGTTCTACCATCATGTCAGGTTCAGGTTGGGAGGACTTTATCGCGGAACAGAAAGAAACGCAAACGAGTTCGCAAGGAACTTCATTGAATCATACAAGTTGATGACCCCACGCGATACCAACAGGTGAAAACCCATACTGTGAAGACAAGATCGGCTAACGTCCTAGACGTAAGAAAAACAAGGACTATATGGATGTTGCCGCTTATCCGCGCATCATATCTTTTGAGTTCTTTCCATTATCAGCCAGCTTTGAGTTTAAGAAGGTGAACCGAGCAACTCACACATGGGTCGAACGCTCTTGCAACCGTCTCCAGCTTCGACCTGACGCCGTCATCGGTTTGCTCTTGCTTTAGAAGATTCGTTGCCGAAACCTTGAGGAACTCTTCTATGTCGTCTAGGTTTTGAGCGGTTGGTGTAATGATGTTTGAGCGCTCGATTCTGCCATTCTCTAGTTCGTAATGGTGGTACAGTGTCCCTCTTGGAGCCTCAACGGCGCCTGTTCCATGGCCAGTTGTCCTTGTCGGTTTAGCGATGTCTCCTCCTCCGGATTCTGTTTCCAAGATATCGTCTACGACCGGGGACACAGCTTGAAGACAATGAAGGATTTCAAGCATTTGTGCGTGGATGTTGAATAGGATGTTCTTCTTCCATCGTTCATTGTAGTATTGATCATAGTACGTCTTGGCTATTCCCTCCAGTCGATTTCCAATCAGATTGATCCTCGCCAATGCACCAACTGTGAAGGGTTTACCGTTATAGAGGGAACGCTTCGCGAATGAATGGGGAACAATTCGCTCGTTGGTTATCCTTTCATAGTTCTCAACCGGGTACTCTTTCCCGTCAGAGACGAGTACTGTGTCGCCAACTAGACCATACTCACCATTTGGCGGATTCAAACACATGAATGTTGTTTCTCGTTCCATCCAAGTTGGGATCTCCATTTCACCAAGGACCCTCATCGTCTTGCCAGCCTCAGTAACTAGCTCCTGAGCTTCCTTTTTGAGCGCGATGAGATCCTCAGTTGATGGATACCGGCCAAAACCCCCTATGACTGGATTTTCGCCATGCAGGAACCGACCTGAACCTAGCTCCATGATGTGATTGGCAAAACCCTTCATTCTCATAGCTCCCAGAACTGTACTCTTATAATCAGTTGCCATCGCTATCACGTTCGGATAGCCATGAAGATCTGGAAGCGAGAGGAAGAAAACGTGTAATACATTGCTCTCAAGTGTCTCCCCAAGGTGCAACAAAGTCCGGAGTGTGACCGCCTTTCTTGATGGAGTCACGCCCAGCGCTTTCTCCAAGCCACGGATTGCTGCATATCTGTGGCTGAAAGAACATATGCCACAGACTCGAGGAACTATGTTCAAGTCTTCTTCAGGTGTCTTGCCTCTGACTAAGGCTTCAATCAGGCGTGGAGCTTCAGGTATGTCAACCTTCACGTTCCTAACTTCTCCGCTTTCACTAACTATTACTGTGATCGCTCCGTGACCCTCGATCCTAGGTAGATACTCTACTTCAATGCTTCTGGAGCCCTTTTCATTTTGCTTGCTAGTCTTCTTCACTTGGATGCTTCCTCCTCTAGGAGTTTCTGGAGAGTTGTGGC
>Ga0315309_1001762_pt1 | contig 12877 bp, 6 predicted proteins | sample TDP4_MG_FD_203080 | JGI IMG/M metagenome (GOLD analysis project Ga0315309, IMG submission 203080) | Freshwater sediment microbial communities from Lake Towuti, South Sulawesi, Indonesia - TDP4 | ecosystem: Environmental > Aquatic > Freshwater > Lake > Sediment | place: Indonesia: South Sulawesi...
TCCTTGGTCTTTTCGACCAATTCTCTGGCGGTGGTTACATTTTCACCTGCTGTCGGTCTGGGCGTTGCAGCCCTATTGGGGATATTCTTATCCGCATAGCCGGGTATGAACTGGCAGCCCAGCCAGCAAAAAATGTAATCAATCAAGCTCTTGGCAAAGGGTATATCTTTGTTCGAGGTCATGCCCGATGGCTCAAAACGGGCGTGTCGGAACTTGTCCACCAGTGTGATTAGAGGCACGCCGTACTGAAGTGCCATCGATGTGCAGGTTCCAATAACATCCATAAGGCCCCCGACGGTGCTGCCCTCCTTAGCCATGGTAATAAACAGCTCACCAGGCTGACCATCCTCGTATAGCCCCACCGTCAGGTAGCCTTCGTGCCCGACAACGGAGAATTTGTGCGTTATGCTCTGGCGTGTGTCCGGCAGCCGACGCCTGAAAGGCCGAGCCGGGGCAGACACTTCAGCAGCCTTGGCCTTGTTACTCTCGTGTTTTTTGGTAGAGACCGGCTGCAGTTTCTTGGAGCCATCGCGATAGATTGCCACTGCCTTTAAGCCCAGCTTCCAGCCTTGCATATAAGCTGCAATAATCTCCTCAGTTGTACTTTCTTTTGGCATATTGATGGTTTTGCTTATGGCCCCGGATATAAAAGGCTGAACCGCTGCCATCATCTTCAAATGCGCCATATAATGAATGTGCCTTTTGCCGTTACGCGGCTTGAAAGCACAATCGAATATAGGCAAATGGTCTGGATTAAGTTTTTCAGCCCCTTCTATAGTCTCATTTTCGTCTATGTAGTCGCAGATTGATTTGATGTCGTTGACGCTATAGCCCAGCCGTTCCAGGGCCATAGGCACGGTTTTGTTAACCAGCTTGAGCATTCCGCCGCCAGCCAATAATTTGTATTTGACCAGTGCTATATCCGGCTCAATCCCTGTAGTATCACAATCCATCATAAAGCCGATAGTTCCAGTCGGCGCCAGCGCGGTTACCTGAGCATTGCGAAAGCCCGCCTTTGAGCCTGCGTCAAAGGCCTCATCCCAGGCGTCCTTAGCGGCATTGCGTAGATAGTGCGGGCAATAAGATTCCGGAATATCGTAAGCGTGCTGGCGGTGCATACTTATGACCTTGAGCATCGCCTCGCGGTTCTTGTCGAACTGGTCAAAAGGCCCTTTTATCGAAGCTATTTCGGCACTTGCCATGTAAGCAGCTCCGGTCATTATAGCGCTAATTGCCGCAGCCAGTGTCCTTGCTTGGTCGGAATCATAGGCCAGTGCCTGACTCATAACAACAGAACCAAGATTAGCGTAACCCAAGCCCAACGGACGGAATAAATGGCTGTTTATGGCAATGGGTCTGTCCGGATAGCTGCCGTTGTCTACCAGAATCTCCTGAGCGATGATAAACAGCCGAACCGCTTTTTTGAAGCTGTCAACGTCGAAGGAACCGTCTTCCTTGTGGAACTTCATAAGATTCAGCGAAGCCAGATTGCAAGCTGAGTCATCAATGAACATATATTCACTGCACGGGTTTGAAGCGTTAATCGGCCCAGAATTTGGGCAGGTATGCCAGCGATTGATTGTACTATGGTACTGGATGCCTGGATCTCCGCAAATCCTTGTGCCCTCAGCAATTAACTCCATCAGCCGGCGTGCGGAGTGCTCACCCATTTTTTCGCCTGTTGTTACCGCATAGGTAGGCCATGTTGCGTCTTTTTCCACCGCCTGCATAAACTCATCGGTTACCCGCACAGATAAATTGGTATTCTGGAATGCCACGCTGCTATACGCTTCGGCGTTGTGGTCGCCGTTGTAGCCGGCTTCTATGAGCGCCCAGGCCTTTTTTTCTTCTTCGGTCTTGCAAGTGATGAATTCTTTGATATCGGGGTGGCTGACCTTTAGCGACTGCATTTTTGCCGCTCGGCGGGTTTTGCCACCCGATTTAATCACCGCTGCTATCTGGTCATAAACCCTCATAAAACTCAAAGGCCCGGATGGCCTGCCCCCGCCGGAAAGCTTTTCTTTACTGCTTCGCAGCGTAGAAAGGTCGGTTCCTGTTCCTGAGCCATGCTTAAACAGCATCGCTTCGCTTGTCGCCAGCCGCATTATATCTTCCATCGAGTCCAAAACCTTCTGGATAAAACAAGCGGATGCCTGCGGATACTCATAGCTGTTTTCGCACGTGACTGCATCTCTGCGCTGCGGGTCCCAATGGAAATTGTGTTTACTGCCGGCTATACCATAGACATCGAAAAGGCCCACATTGAACCATACAGGTGAATTAAACGCCCCGCATTGATTTACGCACAGCCAGGTTAACTCATTATAGAATACCTCGGCGTCTTCGTCGGTAGCAAAGTAGCCATCTTTCCTGCCGCGATCAGCAATAGTTTTGCAAACGCGGTGGATAAGCTGCTTTACGGAATGCTCTCGCTGGCCGGTCTGGACATCACCGTAGAAGTATTTGCTGGCGACAACCTTTGTTGCCAACTGGCTCCAGGACACCGGCACCTCGATATTATCTTGCTCAAAGATTACTTGCCCGTTGTCGCCGGTAATCAAAGCCTTCCGCGTCTCCCATTCGAGCTGTTCAAAGGGATGTACACCCGGGTAGGAGAAGAAATGCTCTATTTTCAAACCCTTCGTTGTTGGGGCCTCTACAGCGGTTTTGGGCTCTGATTGCTCATCTCTGAAGGGGTTTTCAGGCTCGAATTTGTAAGACATCTATGCGACTCCAGACGAAAAAAACAAGCCCACAATAGACCACAATATATGGTGAATTAGGCCCAACATTGAACAACATATAGTTGAACGCGGAGTTAGAAATTAATCACAAGAGAGCAAACTGTAAAGACCAAATTTGGAAATTTTTCTGTAATTTTGGCAGCTTTTTTCTTAGTCCTTGTAGTTACTTAATCTATGAAGCGAAAAAATTTTTACCCCCCGTGCTTTCCTGCAAAAGCAAGAACGGGTGCAAAGGTTCCGCCTCACGTTGTTCGTTGTTCATCGTTCATTGTTTGTCAATGAACTACCAACTCAAAACTATGAACTGCAAACGGCCTATTTCCTTTTTTGAAGCAATTTCTCGATCTTCTTGCCGTAGTACTCCGGATTGAAATCGTAACCTTCATCATAATATACAAGGCCCTCAAGAAGTTTGCGGTCGCCGTATGTGAAACCTGGATATGGCTTGTTGAAATCCTCAGGGTAAATGCGAACCCCAAAATGGTCCATACCTCCGTGCATTTCTATGATCAGGTGGCCGGAATAGTCTATGAGGACAATACTTGGTCGGAGATCTTGGATGGCTTTGGGGATCTGAACTGCCTTCGGAACGAAAAAGTAGCCAACAAGTGTATGTCCTTCTTGCGTTTAATTCTTTCTACTTTCGATTATTTTTTTACAGATTCCTGGCTCAGGATTTCTCTGCCAGCCTTCAACAAGGCCTGATGATCCGTCTTGCATAACAGCAGTACCCGCCGCTGTTGTGCCTGGTATATCCCGTGGTACCAAGGAATGAGATCTGTAAGCCCACGATACAATGGGCGAAGAAATCTGAATTTGCAGACGAACATAGCAGTCAAGGTAACAACCACCACAACAATAATACCAACAATCATTTTCTTGCGTGCCTTCATTTTCATGTTCTTTCTTCAGGCAGTTGCGCCTTCAACAAAGGGCCGAATGGCAATACTGTGCATGTTATACTATCTAACGAAAAAGTGCAAGTGCTGCGACGGTTCATACGTCAGTTTGTCAGGCCTGCAATTGCAGCACCAATCAGAGTGGCGTTTTCAACGCCTACGATTTCGTAGTGAATGTTCTTCTGGTCGGTAAGATAAAGCTTTAGGTAGTATTCAACTTTGTGCTTGAGCGACTTAAGATGGTAAAAGGTCGTGCCCTCAGCTACAATACATACCGGACGACAAGGATTTTGACCTTTGCCGCTCTTGATTGCCACTGAAGAAAGATTTATGGCGGTGAGTTTTGCTGCCCGTTCGATGAGCCTATCGAGCAAATAGTATAAGACAATCGCGTCATCTTCAGTTGCGCTATCAATAGCAGAGGACAAAGCATTAGCATTTGACGTCGGATAGCACATAAAGTCGCTTACGTCTTTTGTGCTTATTTGGTTTATGTTTTTGAGCTTCGCAGCCGCAGATTCCGAGAATAAGCCATTCTCGGCTGCCGCTTGAATAACCTTCAGACAAAGCGGACCTAAGTAGGCACCCGATATCATCTTCTCAAACGTATATGTTCCCGGACTCATAGAAGATGCGTCGAACCTCCGGTCTATTGTCCCTCGTGGTGCTTTTGCAAATCCGCCTGATTCAACATTTACTATCTGACTTTTGGCAGGGTCCAGGCCTTTGGTCTTGGTGATATTGATATTTTGCTCTACGTAGCAGCAGTTCGTCCCCGTACCCAAGATGAAACCGATATAGCTGTCAAAGGTTCTATCAGGAAAGGATGAGCGGCCAGCCAAAAGGGCTGTGACAGTATCATTCAGCAGAACGATTTGTTTCTTGCCCCCCTGGCCTAATGTCGCAATAGCGCGATTCAAATTCTCTCCTATCATTTCACCGGCCACTTCTTTGGCTTGAATCTCTTTGGAGAAATGTGACACCCTGCCATCTTTATTCGGGAATATCTCAATAGGATACGAGAAACAGAACCCTATGTGCTCACTTTTGGCAATAACGTTCTTTATATAGCCGGCTATGATACGGAAGAATTTTTCTTTACTTACCTCCTGCCTTACTCCGGGCATTTCGTATGTCTGGAGCTTCTCTTTGTCTCCAAGCGGTTCGCCATTTTCCTTACAGATGACCGGCTTTTTGTTATTGTCAAAATAAACTGTGGCCACGCGGAAGTTGGTGCCCCCTGCGTCCATTACGATGACGGGTTTATTTAGCGGTATCTCGCGCTGCGTTTCGATGTAGGTTGGCAGCATAGCCAATGAACTTTTTTGACCAATTAAACCTCTTTGCATTTCGTCAAGAAAAATACGGCAACTCTTATCAATATCGATATCTTCGTGATCCATGCCGTGCCTTTTTAGGAAGTCTATAACTTTGTTTTTTATCTTTTTCACAGGTTAGTCTCCTTTATCTTCGCAGGCCCCGCCGTGGCGGCTCAATCGGGGTAGCCGTCGGGGTACTGATTATGCCATTGCCAGGCGGTGGCGACTATTTTTTTTAGCTCTGTCCATTCGGGTCTCCAGCCGAGTTCATTCTTGGCCTTTGTAGCATCGGAAGTTAGTATTGGTGCGTCACCCTGCCGGCGCTCCGCCTCAACCACCTTAAAATCTCGACCTGAGACCTGCTTGACCGTTTCTATCACTTCTTTGACGGAAAATCCCCTTCCGTTGCCTAAGTTATAGATTAGCTCGGCCCTTTGCTCCAACTTGTTCAGCGCCAATAGATGTGCTCTGCACAAATCCTCGATATGGATGTAATCGCGGATGCAGGTTCCATCCGGCGTAGGGTAATCTGTTCCATAGATTTGGATATGGGGACGTTTTCCCATCGCTGCCTGGATAACCCGCGGAATCAGATGCGATTCGGGCCGATGGTCTTCGCCAAGCGTGGCATTATTTCCAGCACCACAGGCATTGAAATATCGAAGTGACGCATAGCGAAGCCGGCCTGTTTGGCTTTGGTAGTGACACATCCTTTCCACCGCTAATTTGGTTTGGCCGTAAGGATTGATTGGCTCTGTAGGTGCATCCTCGGTGATGGGGACCTGTTTGGGCATGCCATACACTGCTGCGGTGCTGCTAAAGACAAATTTCTCTACGCTGACTTGCTCCATCGCCGATAGCAGATTCTGCGTGCAAGAAACATTATTGCGATAGTATTTAAGTGGCATCTGCACCGATTCGCCGACTTCAATAAGGGCAGCGAAGTGCATTACCGCTTCGATTTTGTATTTTTTAAGTGTGTTGATAAGCAATTGGTAATCGGCTAAATCGCCTTGAACAAACTCGGCTTCTTGCACCGCCGATCGGTGGCCTGTGCTGAGATTATCAAAAACCACTGGCTCGAAACCAGCAGCGGCTAACAGCGCCGTCATATTACTGCCGATATATCCTGCTCCGCCGCAAACTAATACTCTCATTCTTCGTCCCTCGTCGTTCGTGGCTCGTGACTCGTTTGCGATACGGGAACGAGTTGCTGTTCTATGCGCTTTAGGATATTTGTTGCAAGCTGTGTATCTTTGCCCAAATCGATCCATTCCATCCCGCCGAGGGTGGGAATTTCAAATTTTGTCTGCCGGAGCAGATTTCCTCGAATTCGCTCGGGACAGGCATTAGGAACGCTCAGCCTTTGTACCTGCACATTGCAGCTAATATATAGCTTATCATCTTGTGGATTTATATTTAATTGTGCAATTCTTCTAATGCTGTGTAGATTTGCTTCAGCAGCAGCCAGAGCCCCAACATTATCGCTGCGCCAGAACTCAAAGAATTGCGCCCCCGGCAAAGGTTTAGTTGTGATGATGCCGCTATCGACGTCAGCCTTGTCGATAGTAAAGTGCATCTTTGCCAAGATGTCTTCGGCTATCTGCATTGCCTCAGCCTTAGTTACCCCTGGCACGAGTATTTGCTCTATCGTTTCATATTTCTGCTGTCGCGCACAACCTGCTAACACGAGCGAGCAGAGGACAGAGAACAGAGAACAGAGGACAGACTTCTGACTTCTGTCTTCTGTCTTCTGTCTTCTTGTGCTCTTGTGGCTATTCATTTTTGGATTCTCTGAATCTCGGCTGATTATATAAATGGCGGGATTTTAACACAAGAGATTTTGTTTAGCCCGCAGGCGGACCGGCACGGCGAGAGCTAAATACGTATGAGTTAATGCACAAGCGGTTGGAACCACATGGGTCTATTGGGTTTGTTCGGAGAAGCTAACAAATCCCGCCAGGCCTCGTCAGTAAGTCTATCGCTGATAGGGTGTTTGAACTCGTAGTACGACAGCACAGGGCCTGCCGCGAGGAAAACTGAGCCAGATGAAGTTGGACAGGCTACAATGATAAGGTCCACATATCCTACAGCTTCCTCGAGGACCTTTTCTTCAGCGGTGTGCGTATGTACGTCTGCCACGAGCGTGGTCTTGAGTCCTTCGTTCTCAACGCTGAGAACAGCTCCCTCAAGAGTGCCGCCGAATCCTCTGATATATGCGTAGTCATCCTCAGACAGCGGCTGGTTCAGAAGTTCTTTATTAGCGATGTCAATCAGCCGAACCAGGATGTTCTCAAGGACTATTATTCGCACTATAGCTTGAGCCGATAGCGCATCAAGGTCGAATAAGCCTTGCTTGGTCATGCGGGTTAGCGCCAGTAATCGACCGTAGAACTCAGGCACAGGCTCCACATAACCAGTTACCTGCAGAGGAAGGCCAGTCGCAATCGGCGTGTAGCTCTGTTTGGCATAAAGAATAGTATCGTGCCGTAGTTGCGTCCAGGATGATAGAGCCGCGTTGAGTTCTTTTTTCTGCCAGGCCTGCGTCTGCATAAAGTTCGGGTATCCTTCGCCGAATTCACTAATCAAGGCTCGCAAGGCATACAGCCAGCCCCAGTATAGATTCTGGTTCCAATCATAGATGTCAAACGCATCGAACTGGGCCTCGAGTTTGTCGAATTGCAGCCAGTAATTGATGTAGTCTGTGTCGCCTTCTTCAATTAAGATTACTTTAGCACGCTTCGAACCTAAAATAGCCATGGTGTCCAGGCCTCGCGGATAGCATCGTGCCCAATTGACACCTGTAAAACCGTACGTAAAAGGCTTAACAGCAGCAAGACCTGTATAATCCAGCACTTCTGGAAACACCAGATGCTGAAATATGTAGGAGTCCGGAATGAAGCGCTGGCCCATAAACCGCATGCCCTTGGTTTTGTCGAGCACCTCATCCAGCGATTCGGGCGTGACAGGTGGTATCACAAATACATTGCCTGTGCCGCCGAATATTTTCGGCGATGGCAAAAGTGCCAGCACGGTCTTTAAAGCCAGAAAGTTGTTTTCGTCTTCAAGATCGGCAGGTTGGAAATTGCCGCCGAAGACCATGTTTATTGCACAAAGATACTGGTATGGTGTAAGGTCATCTGCCAAGCCTACATAAAAAGAAGTTATGGCGTAAATCCGGTCCCAAATCTCGCGTCCGCTTCGTTGGCCCACCTTTACTTGTTCAATAGACTTTGCCAGCAATACTGCCTGCATGGTCTGAATCTTTGCATCATATTCGCTGATAAGGGCATCACCCGTCTGTCCCCAATTTTCGGCACCTTTTAGCAGAAATGCCATACGTCCGTACCACATTAAAGTTTTAAAATAGTGTTTTAGCTCTTCGCTCCGGGTGTAATGGCCTCTCGGCACATATTGCGAATAGTCTTCTTGGTATATGAAAATATCGCTGGGAGCGAATCCCCGGTGTGCGTCGATTTTAGCCAGTTCGCTTGCCACAACATCTGTTACAAGCTGCGGAACGTATGCATTGGGGTCGATAAGTTTTTGCGCCACAGCAAGATATGCTACGTTTCGCCTTGCTGCTTCTTTCAGGTCGCCGCCGTATCGTTCGTACTGAGCCAGCGCCTCATTCAATAGCGCTGATGTCAAGTCATTAATATCAGAAACAAACTCGCGCTCCTCTACCTCTTTCAACGTTTCGTCAAATTGGACATGATAAAGATGCAGCAGTGTGTCGGCTGTAATGAACAAGGGCACATCCATCCTTTGCAGGTTTTGGTAGGGTTTTACGATATCATCTCGGTTGGGATCGGACCAGCCGAAATCGTATTCTATGATGGCAAAGCCATTTTGTTCGAGTATCGGCTTGACACTGGCTAACTTGAACTTGGACTCCATGACAGCGTAGTTCGCCACATCGTTCAGGTTGAGCGGAAGAGTGTAGCCCGGCGCATTCGGCTCGATTGTGCTTTCGTAGGGGACGTAATATTTTTTTAGCTCTGGTTCACCAACCTGGCATTCTTGCGAGCACGCAAAAATAAAATTATCTTTAATGCAGCCATCTCCCTCCATACAAATCGTGATACAATCTTGGTTCAGAACTCCCCGCACCCAAACACGGTCGCCGACCTGAAAGTTTCCAAGATTGTCCAGCACGTATAATCTGCCGGCATCAGCTTGAAATAGCACACACTCGACTCCCTGAACTAATACTCCACAGCCTTCAAAATAATCAGGAACAAACGAGACTATAAGTTCTAGCTCCGAAGACGGGATCGCCGACAGAGTCGGTTTGATCCTGTCCAGGCCTTCAGCCTGGGCTTGAATGGAAACAGTGGTTGCCAAAATAATGGCCGATGCGACAAATAGCTTTTTCATCTGCATATCCTCCAGGAAAATTTCCACACGCTTGAAATTTTACCACAAACAAAACTCCAACTCAAGGGTGCCCCGCACCAATTGTCCTTTTATGTGAGACCCAGCCTTAATTTGGATTTGATTCCTGGTTTGGGTTCAATTGGTGCGGGGCGGACCAGAGCGACCAAGCCGTTCTAAAATGAAAAATCAAAGTACAAAATTAAGGAATTCCACAATTTAACGCCGATATTGATATTTGCAGAAGCTCAAAACGCAAAACGAAAAGTGTAAAACTGTCGAACTCAATAGTTTTGCATTTTGGGCTTTAAGCTTTGCCTTTAAAGTTATATGCTTTCTACGCAGAGACAATCTGTTAGTGAAAAGATACTGGCCTTACCTATAGGCCAGAGCGTCAAGGATTTTCTCGATTATTTAGTTATTGAGGCAGGACTTTCCGATAACACGGTTTTGGCCTATGGCCGGGATCTAAAGGGCTTTCTGAAATATTGCAAATCGAATCAAATCAGCGAGCTTGGGCAGATAAATCCGACCCTTATACAAAACTATCTGCGAATCCTCTCTCAAAACCAGAAGAGCGAAAGCTCAATTAAGCGATGTCTGGTGGCAATAAGAATGCTATTGCGGTTTGCCAGGTTGATGGGCCTTGTCGAAGACGACATGACTTCGGTCATTGAAAGCCCAAAGGTCTGGCAGAAACTGCCGATTACTTGTAACAAACAACAGGTCGTTAACCTTCTGGCTGCTCCAAAACCTTGCGAGCCTTTTTATCTTCGAGATAAGGTAATGCTTGAATTGCTTTATGCCACTGGAATCCGTGCCAGCGAGTTAGCAAGCTTGAAAACCTCGGATTTGAACCTCGATATTGGGTACTTGCGCTGCGTTGGCAAAGGCGGCAGAGAGCGAGTAATACCCGTCGGAAAAGCTGCCATTGCAGCGACAGTTGACTACCTTAGCAATCTCCGTCCTAAATTAGCCAGGCCAATAAGTAGCGATTTTCTACTGCTGTCTCGAACAGGCAGGCCGATGAGTCGTATTGAAATTTGGAGGTTAGTTAAAAAATACGCAATCCGTGCAGGTATGCCGCGAAATCTAACTGTGCACACATTGAGGCATTGCTTCGCAACGCATCTATTGACTGGTGGAGCAGACCTGCGCAGCGTCCAGGAGATGCTCGGGCATGTGGATATAGCTACTACCCAGATTTATACACATGTTGACCAAGACAGATTGCGAAGGATTCATAAGAAATTCCACCCGAGGCCCTGACCTGCTGGGGCGGGGCACGCGTATACTACCTGAAGGCGTCCAAAGCAGCAAAATTTGTGCCAGAATGTTAAAAATTGGTAAACAGCCGATTGACAGAGATGAATTTCGAGATTATTATAATAGCCATCTTCACCGGTCTTTGTTGTTTAAGGTCATCTGAATGAGCACAAAACAGCTATGTTTGGTAGTGTGGCTGGTGGTGATAATATGCCAGCAAGCCGGCATCGGTCAGGACGAACCAGCCTTGCCGGAGGGCAAACCTTCTACAGAGGCTAAGCCCGACGAGCAATTGGACATCAATAGAAATGCCCTTTTGGCCGGCCCCAGCGAGCAAATACGCATAAAAGCAGCAATGGTGATGCTCGATAGTGAAAACCCTCTGGCCAGAAAAATCCTTCTTGATGCGCTAAGGCAGGCCGAAAATGCCGCTGCCCGGGCTGCCGTGTGCAAAGCACTAATGCAGACGCAAGTACCACAAAAGCCTGTTCAGAATAAGGAGGATTTTATCCAGCCATTGCTTGAAATATTGACCACCGACGAAGCTGGCGGAGCTAAATTAGCTGCTGAAGCGACTTTAATTTTCGAGTATGAACAAATCCAAGAACCCCTTGAAGTAATAGTAACAGAGGTCTCATTGCCGGTCAAAGCCAGATTGAACGCGATATATGCATTGAAACTTCAGCCAGATATGAGGGTGATATTTACGCTTATGGATCTACTTGATGACCCCCAAAGCCAGGTAGCTGCCGCAGCCCAGACGGCTCTGGGTTCTCTGGGCATACCGGTAGGTGAAGATGTCCAAGCTCGCCAGCAAATCATAGATAAACTCAATCGCCAAGGCTCAGAGGCATTCTTGCGGGATCGGCTTATTCACCGAGAAACAGAGATCCGTGAGCTGGAAAATGAATTGAGCTTATGGCGGGAACGATATCGGTCCGCATTAGATAGGATATGTGACGCCATCAATGAAGACGTGGCAAAAGGCAAGTTTTTAGCTGAGCATTTGGCCGGCTCGGAACCAATAGCGAAATTATGGGCACTGGAAAGGATTGCGCAACGGCGGAGAGGAACAAATCCCAAATTACCAGTTGAACTGGGGCCGATTTTGATCAATTTGATCTCGGACCCAGACACAGAAGTTCGGCTAAAAACAGCCAGGGTGTTGGCACTGATGGGGGAGTTAAATTCGGCCCAGCACTTGGCCGAGCAACTCAAAGTCGAACCAGACGATGAGGTCAGAATGGAGTTATTCGTTGCACTCGGTGGAGCGTGTTACTATGCCTCTCTGCCCGATTCAAAATTTAAGATTCCAAAGGAGGTAAGAGATCAGACCTTGGAATGGGCAGTAAAGTACCTGTCTGAGCAAGAGCCGAGAAAGGTACAGAAAGGTGCCGAAGTTATGAAAAGACTGCTGGAGCAGGGTGGATTAGAATCCGCCGAGGTTGACAGGTATCTTGATTTACTTGCGGAGAAATTCAACCAGCAAAAGAAAAACGCCACTGGAACTCTGCACGGGGAATTGCTTAGTGCAATGGCAGGTCTATGTGCTCCCCAGAGTGTTTACAATGCTCAAGCAAAGAAGCGTTTTAAGACCTTGTTTGAAGAGGCCCTAAGCGACAAAACAGGTTTAGTTCGAGAAGCAGCGGTAGATGGGCTTATCTATATTGACAAAGCTGGTGCATTGAGAGGATTGAGAAAAGATTTTGTCAACGATCCCAGCGCCATTGTGAGGAAGAAACTGATAGACCTTGCTGGCGAAATCGGCACCAAAGAAGACCTGGTTTGGCTGGTAGAAAAAATAGGTTCAAGCTTGGAAAGCGAGCCGGCCTGGCAAGCGATGCTGAAAATATTCAGCAACTCTGACGCCGATGTCCTGAACGAGTGGATGGACAAAATTGTCTCGCAAAATAGCCAAACCAAGTTATCGGACGAGCAGAAAATCTCTTTTCTGGAGATAGTCCAGCGAAAGGCCACCGGCGAAAATAAGCCAGAAATGCTCAAAAACGTCCGAGAAAGGTTGGCTGGCCTTTATATTGTGATAGGTCAGTTTGAACGGGCAGCGGAATATTTAGGCCTGTTGCATGAGACTGCCCAGACTGTGCAGGAAAAAGAATCGATTTTATCTAAGTTGGTCGATGTTTATCTAAGATGGTCAAAGTTAGAACTTGCAGCCAATTTAGTGGAAAATTGCTTGCTGGAAAAGGATTTAGACCCTAACAACGTGGTCATACGCTCGATCGATGACTATTTAAGCAATCCCCAACTGGGA
>Ga0315309_1001765_pt1 | contig 12861 bp, 9 predicted proteins | sample TDP4_MG_FD_203080 | JGI IMG/M metagenome (GOLD analysis project Ga0315309, IMG submission 203080) | Freshwater sediment microbial communities from Lake Towuti, South Sulawesi, Indonesia - TDP4 | ecosystem: Environmental > Aquatic > Freshwater > Lake > Sediment | place: Indonesia: South Sulawesi...
AGGTGTTGCTGGATGCCTATTGCGGGGTGGGTGTCTTTGGACTGAGTCTGGCCGGTGAAGTAGGACAGGTCATTGGCGTGGAGGAGAGCCCCAGCGCCGTGGCCGACGCCCGCTTCAACGCTGGCCTGGCTGATAACGTTGAATTCGTCGAGGGGAGGGTGGAAGAGGTCTTGCCTTCCCTGGGAGCTCCCATTGACCTGGCTGTCCTCGACCCACCGCGTCAGGGGTGCGCTTCGGAAGCGCTGGCGGCTCTGGCCGGGCTGACCCCAGCCAAGATTGTCTACGTCTCTTGTGACCCGGCTACCCTGGCCCGTGATACTCGCCGGCTTGTCCAGGCCGGGTATCAACTGGTCGAAGTGCAGCCCGTAGACATGTTCCCTCAGACCTATCACATCGAGAGCGTGGCACTTTTAAGGCGTTAGCCATCGCTCCCAAGGATTGTTTCGCCAGATGACTGAAGGGTTTCTCACTCGGATCGAGACCTGTTGCCAAGCGATGCTCGTCACCCTGGGGCTGGTCGTTTTCCTGGCCCTCTGCCTGTATCAGATAGAACTGCCAGGCCTGCACTACGATGAGGCCAGGGAGGCTGGAGTGCCAGCCATGCAACTGCTCATGGGACAGCCGGTTGAAACCTTTCGGGGTTCAGGGATTCGGAGCGCGGGAAAGGTTTTTCCCCTCATGGTCACAGATTACATCGGCGCTCTCAACATCTACTTGCTTCTCCCTTTCTTCGCCCTTTTGGGCAGCAACGTTTTCGCTTTGCGTCTGATGCCCATCGTCTTCGCCGTCCTGACCCTTCTTCTGAGCTATTTCCTGGCCCAGCAACTGTTCAACAGGAGGGTGGCGTTCATTACTTGTCTGCTTTTGGCCGTTAACCCTTCCTTCATTTTCTGGAGCCGTCAGGGGGTTTTTGTCACCTCCATTACGGCTACCATTGCCGTGGCCAGCCTGCTTTGTTGGCTGCGCTGGTATCGGGAGCGGCGGGCTCGCTACCTGTACTGGGGCGCCTATCTTTTCGGGCTGGGACTCTATGCTAAGCTACTTTTCCTGTGGGTCATTGTAGCGCTGGGAGCTACTTTCTTTGTTCTAAAGATGTCCAGCTTGCGAAAGGGTTTCTGCCTGTGGGCCATATCCGGGAGGTTGGCTTACAGGCAACTGGCCATAGCCCTGCTTTGTTTTCTGTTGGGTATCTTTCCGCTTATCATTTATAACGTTCAAACAAAGGGAACCTTCCTGACCCTGACTGGCAACCTGACTTCCACTTACTATGGCGCTTCCAATCTGGCTTTCACTGAAAACCTGGCCACCCGCCTCGAACAGTTTAAGGTGGTATTGAACGGCGGTCACTTCTGGTACCTGGGTGGCGTTTTCACCAATGACCTCCATCCTTTCCTCTTTGTCGGCGCGGGGCTGGCTTGCATCCTGGTCGTCCTCTGGAAAGCCAGGCGTGAATGGCAGCGGGTGGCTTTTCCCTTCCTGATGCTGGCTTTCATGACGTTGGCGAGCTGCTTCACCGTCTCGGCCCTGTGGGCCACTCATTACGCCATCCTGGTGCCGTTCCTGCCCATGACCATTGCTGTGGCCTTGGACCTCCTGGTTCGCCACGCCATCCCACTTGGTGCCGGGCAAAAGGGCAATCCTATCCGCCGGTTTATTCCCGACCTGGTGGTGTTCCTGGTCATGACGGTTCTAGCGGTCAGCGACCTCCAGGTGGATCTCAGCTATCATCAGGCCCTGGCTCGCAGTGGTGGCTACGCTGCCCACTCAGACGCCAGCTACGAACTGGCTCGTTATTTGCAAAATCAAGGCGTTGCCTCGCCGCTGGCCATGGATTGGGGTATTGATGCCACTGTTCAATTTCTGACTTTGGGGGCTGTCAATCCCATCGAGATCTTTGGTTACGAGTGGGAGCCGGATGAGGCTTTCGAGGAACGCCTTGTTAGATTTTTACCAAACCCTGATAACCTCTACATCTTCCATAGCCCAGGCGAGACCGTCTTCTTCCATCGTCGTCAGGCCTTCGACAGGCTGGTGGTCGAAATGGGCAAGGTCAGTCGGGTGGAGGAGGTGATCCTTGACCGCAGTGGTAAATCCATTTTCGTCCTGGTGAGGGTGAGCGAAGGGGGAGTATAGGGGAAGAGCTTCTTCTCGCGGAGCGAGCGCCGAGGCTCAGTAGATCACAGTTTCAGTTTGCAATCCAGGACGGGCGTTAGAATGCCCTTCTGAGATGTCTGAGCTGATCAGATGCGACCTGTACCGCAACAGTGGTAAATGTGACATGTCAAATTTAAGGAGAGTCTGAAACAGGTGAAGGAATCCGAGAGAAGCAGTATCAGAAGAGATCCGAGCCAGCTTGGTCAGAAGATCCTAGTTATAGACGATGAAGCGGATTTGCGGCGCTTTGTCAAGTTGCGCCTATCCAAAGCAGGCTACAAGGTATTTGAGGCCAGCAACGGCATAGAGGGCCTGGAACAGGTGTACAAAGTCAAACCACATCTAGTTGTCCTTGACATCATGATGCCAAGAATGGACGGCTGGGAAACCTGTCGCCGCATCCGGGAGATTTCGCATGTCCCCATCCTCATCCTTTCGGCCAAAGGAGATCGTGGATCGAGAGTGAAGGGGTTGGACCTGGGTGCGAACGATTACCTAGCGAAACCTTTTGCCGGCTTTGAGCTCTTGAAAAAAGTAGAATCATTATTGAGTCATACCGAATCGCCTCCCTCTGAATCCACCTAGCGCCTACCCAAAGAGGTCCCCTCTGCCAGGCAGCCGGTGTCTATCAAGGCTGTGATCCACCCCCCAGCCTGCCCCCTGTTGCCGTGTATCTCCGCCAGATAGAAATCAGCACGCAATCTTTGATTCTTGACAGAATAGCCGGTTCGTGGTATCATTTAAAATAGCCTTTTAGCACTCTCGATATTAGAGTGCTAATTCCTTAGGGAGTTGGCAGTTCCTATTCCCAAGCTCTGCTGAGAGCATTCGTTTGGGGAGTGGACTGGTAGCTTCCTTTCCTGGAGAGGTCAAAATTATGGAGGAATTGACCGACAGGAGACAAGCTGTCCTGGGATTGGTCGTGCGCCAGTACATCGCCATGGCCACCCCTGTTGGTTCCAAGACCATCGTTGAACAATATGGCCTGGGCGTCAGTTCGGCCACCATCCGCAATGAGATGGCTTATCTGGAAGAGCAAGGCTATCTCACCCATCCCCACACCTCGGCCGGGCGCGTGCCCACCGAGAAGGGCTATCGCTATTTTGTGGAACGGCTGATGGGCGAAGCGGAGCTCCCTCTGGCTGAACAGCGCACCATAAGCCACCAGTTCCACCAGGCGCGTCTGGATCTGGAGCAGTGGATGAGGCTTGCGGCAGCGGTCCTGGCGCGCACAGCTCACAGCACGTCTTTGGTAGCTGCCCCCACAGTCGCCCAATGCCGTTTTAAGCATCTGGAGCTGATCGCCGCTCACGGCTCTCGGGCCCTGCTTGTCCTAGTTCTAAGGGGGGAGATGGTCAAGCAGCAGATGTTGGCTCTAACTCACCCTATGGCCCAGGAAGAACTGAACCAGGTAGCCAATCGTTTGAATGATCTCTTCACCGGCCTGAGCGCTGATCAAATTGCAGCCTCATCCTACCTGTTGACGCCCTTAGAAAAGCAGATCGTAAACCTAGTAACAGAGATGATGGAGGAGGCGGGGGCGCGCTCCAGCGGTGAGATCTACCGTGACGGGCTGATGAATATCTTCAGGCAGCCAGAATTCAGCGAGATCGAAAACGTGCGGCCAATCATCAGGATCTTGGAAGAACAAAGCTTGTTGGAAGCGATTCTGGCCGAGGTGTTGAACTCCAGCGGCGTTCAGGTTATCATCGGCGGTGAGGGGCGCTGGGACGAGTTGAGTGAGTGCAGCGTAGTGTTGGCCCCTTATGGAGAGGCTGACCGAGCCGTCGGAGCTCTGGGCGTTTTGGGTCCCATGCGCATGCGTTACGGGCGAGCCATCTCTGCAGTGCGCTACGTGGCCGATCTACTGGGCGACCTGATCTACGACCTGTACGGGTAAATGCGGATGACGAGGGGTGACATCCTTGCCGAACTGAAAACAGGCGAAGATTAAACGATAGACTTCAAGCCTTAGGATGTGCACTTTGAAGAGGTGGGGGATGAGCTTGTGGTCACTCTCTGGGGCACTCAGAAGCCCAGATGACGTTTAATTTCTGATGCCAAACAAAGACTTTGGAGGTCTAGCAAATGCCAGAGGAGAAGCTGGACGAAGCGGTAGAACCACTATCTGAGGAGGTGCCAGAGACGGAAGAAGCAGAGCAAGAAAGGGAAACGGAGGGGTCTCTTGCGTCTGAGGAGACCCCGGCCGAGGCTGAACCCCGCCCTGATGAGCGGGACGAAGGGCCGGCCGAAGAGGTAGACGAACTGACGGTTTTGCGCCAGGAGTTGGAAGAACAGAAAGCCAAAGCAGCCGAGTACCTGGACGGCTGGCAGCGAGCCCGGGCCGAGTTTGCCAACTATAGGAAACGCATTGAAAAAGAGCAGAAGGACACGATCAAATTCGCCAATGGAGCTTTCATCGCCAAACTCCTGCCTGTCATGGACGACTTTGAACGGGCTTTTCAGACATTGCCTCTCGATCTGATGAGCATGACTTGGCTGGAAGGCATCGCGCTCATACAGCGCAAGCTGCAAGTGCTGCTTGAGCAGGAGGGGATTACGGTCATAGAAACCGAGAAGCAGATGTTCGATCCTACCTTACACCAGGCTGTCACCCATGAAGAAAGCGAGGAGCACGAGGAAGGACAGATCATTAGTGAGGTGCAAAAGGGTTACAAGATGGGTGACAAGGTCCTCCGCCCTAGCCTGGTGAGGGTGGCGAAGAGAACATCGGGTAACGAGTAACAAGACCAAATCACTCGTTACTCATTACGCATTACTCATTATAGGAGATAAATTCATGGCTAAGATAATCGGGATAGATCTGGGGACAACCAACTCGGTGGTGGCGGTAATGGAGGGCGGTGAGCCAACGGTCATCACCGGCTCTGAGGGGTCGCGGCTCTGCCCCTCGGTGGTGGCCACCAACACCAAAACGGGTGAACGAATGGTCGGGCAGGTGGCCCGCCGTCAGGCTATCACCAACTCTGAGAACACCATTTTCTCCATCAAGCGTTTCATGGGCCGCAAATTCAGCGACCCCCAGGTCCAGAGAGCCAGGAAGATCTTACCCTACAAGATCACCGAAGCCCCCAATGGAGACGTGCGGGTTCATATGGGGGACAAGGAGTACTCACCGCCGGAGATTTCGGCCATGGTCTTGCAGAAGCTCAAGGCTGATGCTGAGGCCTATCTGGGGGGGATGGTCACCCAGGCCGTCATCACCGTGCCAGCCTATTTCAATGACTCCCAGCGCCAAGCTACCAAGGACGCAGGCAAAATTGCCGGCCTGGAGGTGCTGCGCATCATCAACGAGCCTACGGCTTCGTCCCTGGCCTACGGCCTGGACAAGAACGTGGATCAGACCATCGCCGTCTACGACCTGGGCGGAGGCACCTTTGACATCTCCATCCTGGACGTAGGGGAAGGGGTCTTTGAGGTCAAGTCCACTAACGGCGACACCTTCCTGGGAGGCGATGACTTCGATCAGCGCATCATCGATTGGATCGCGGACGAGTTCCGGAAGGACCAGGGCATTGACCTGCGTCAGGACAAGATGGCTCTGCAGCGCCTCAAGGAGGCGGCCGAGAAGGCCAAGATCGAGCTCTCCAGCGTAATGCAGACAGAGATCAATCTGCCCTTCATCACCGCCGATGCCTCGGGCCCCAAACACCTGAATATGACCCTGACTCGGGCCAAACTGGAGCAACTGGTGGGCGACCTCATTGAGCGCTCGATTGGCCCTTGCAAGCTGGCTCTGGAAGACGCCAAACTGAAACCATCTGATATTGACGAGGTCATCCTGGTGGGAGGTCAGACCCGTATGCCGGCTGTGCAGGAGGCGGTGCGGAGTTTCTTTGGCAAGGAGCCCCATAAAGGGGTTAACCCCGATGAAGTGGTGGCCGTGGGGGCGGCCATTCAGGCTGGTGTGTTAGGTGGCGAGGTCAGAGACGTATTGCTTCTGGACGTTACGCCCCTGACCCTGAGCATCGAGACTCTGGGTGGCGTGGCCACGCCCCTTATCGAGCGCAACACCACCATCCCCACCAAAAAGTCGCAGATATTCTCCACAGCGGCCGACATACAGACCAGCGTGGAAATCAAGGTGGTCCAGGGTGAACGGCCCATGGCTGCTGACAACAAACTGTTGGGCAACTTTATCCTTGATGGTATCCCTCCGGCACCGAGGGGCATCCCCCAGATCGAAGTGACCTTTGACATTGACGCCGATGGCATTTTGAACGTCTCGGCCCAGGACAAAGCTACGGGACGGGAACAGCACATCACCATTACCGCTTCCAGCGGCCTGTTGAAGGAAGAGGTGGAGCGGATGGTGAAGGAAGCTGAGCAACACGCAGCCGAGGACCGACGGCGCAAGGAGAGGGCCGAAGCCCGCAACACCGCCGATTCGATGATCTATCAGGCCGAGAAAATCCTGCGCGAGCAAGGCGACAAAGTACCCGCCAATGTCAAGAGTGAGGTGGAGAGCAAAATAAGCTCCCTGCGAGTTATCCTGGACAGTGGAAGTACAGACGAACTTCGGAACAGGGCCCAGGAATTGGGGATGGCCCTTCAGCAGATTGGCGCGGCTATGTACGAGCAGGCTGGCCCCACCCCTCCGCCTCCCGGCAAGGAGGGCGGTCCACCCCCTGGCGAAGGTGGTGACGAAGACATTATCGAGGGCGAGTTCAAAGAGGCGTAGAGGTTGGTTTATCGAAGCGGAGATGTGATGAGCGCCAAACGCGACTACTACGAGGTGCTGGGTGTGAGCCGCTCGGCCACCCAGGATGAAATAAAGAGGGCTTTCCGACGACTGGCCCGCCAGTATCATCCCGATGTCAACAAGAGCCCCGATGCCGAGGCCAAATTCAAAGAGATCAACGAGGCCTACGAAGTGCTCTCCGATGCCCAGAAACGGGCTGCCTACGACCGCTTCGGCCATGCCGGCCTGCAAGGCGGCGGCTTCGGTGACTTCTCTGGTTTCGGCTTCGGCGCTTTCGATGACCTCTTCGAGAGCTTTTTCACAGGCTTTGGCGCTCGTCGGACAACCGCCCGCCGGACACCGCACCGGGGAGAAGACATCCACACCAGGCTGACCATTGATTTCGAGGAGGCTGTCTTTGGCTGCGAGAAAGAGATCGAGGTCTCCCGCTACGAGACTTGCCCTCATTGCTCCGGCAGCGGGGCCGAGCCAGGCACCCAGCCTGTCCGCTGCCCGCAATGCAACGGCATGGGAGAGGTGCGCCGCTCGGCGGGTTTCTTTACCCAGATCATGACCTGCCCCCGCTGTGGGGGAGAAGGGGAAGTCGTCAGCAGCCCTTGCAGCCAGTGCAGGGGGAACAAGCGCGTGGAAGTGCCCAGGAAAATGTTGGTCACTATAGACCCCGGCGTTGACACTGGCATGAGGTTGCAGATGAGCGGCGGCGGCCACGAAGGCGCTTACGGCGGTCCCCCTGGCAACCTCTATGTAGCCCTCACTGTGGAGCGACATCCCTACTTCCTTCGTCAAGAGAACGACATCTTACTGGAATTGCCCATCAACTTCGCCCAGGCGGCTTTGGGAGACGAAGTGGAGGTACCCACCCTGGACGGCGATGCGAAGCTGGTCATTCCCCCCGGCACCCAGACGGGCAAAACCTTCCGCCTGCGCGGCAAAGGGGTGCCCTATCTGCGCCGCAATGGCCGGGGGGACCAACTGGTTACGGTGCGGTTGGTCACCCCCACCAACCTGGACGATCACCAGAAGCACCTGTTCCAGGAACTGGCCAAAACCCTGGGCAAAGAGGTCATCCCTCAAAAGGAAAAGGGCATCTTCGACAAGGTAAAGGATGCCTTTGGAGCGTAGAACATAGAGCAGACTCGGTAAAACGAGGCCATCAAGCCTCGTTTACTTGTTTGGATGCATTTAACTTTGGTTGTAGGACAAGTTGTCAACTTGTCCCCAAGGGCAAGTTACCAACTTGCCCTACAGGAGGTCGCTTTTGGATTGGCTTGAGGTCAGCGTGCAGGTTGACGGCGAGGCAGCCGAGGCGGTGAGCGAGGTCTTCAACCGCTACGGTCACGGTGGGGCTGTCGTTGAAGAAGCCATCAGTGAGACGGACGAAGCCGTGGGGGAAACTCTCACCGTCAAAGTCTATCTGCCTTTCGAGAACGGGCAGGCCGTGGGGCGACGGGAGATCGAGGAAGCCCTCTGGCACCTGAGCCAACTCTACCCTATCCCTGACCCCCGGTTCCGCCATCTGTCCGAAGAAGACTGGGCCCACGCCTGGAAGAAACACTACCGGGTCTTGCGAGTCAGCCAGCGCATCGTCGTCAAGCCCTCCTGGCAGGCCTATACTCCTCGACCCGATGACGTCGTCGTCGAGTTGGACCCTGGCATGGCCTTTGGCACCGGCCTGCACCCCAGCACGCGCCTCTGCCTGGTCGCTCTGGAGGAACATCTGATTCCGGGCATGAGAGTTCTGGATGTGGGCGCGGGCTCTGGCATCCTCGCTATCGCCGCCGCCAGGCTGGGAGCGGGCCCGGTGCTGGCACTGGACATTGACCCTATCGCCGTCAAGGCCGCCAGGGTCAACGTGGCCGCCAACAAAGTCGAGCACATCGTCAGTGTGGAGCCAGGATCATGGCCGACATTGAAGCCCCACGACCAGGCTTTCGACATCGTTCTGGTCAACATCTTGGCTGAGACCATTGTCGAGTTGTTGAATGAGGGCTTGGGCCACTGCTTGAGAGAGGCCGGTTTGATCGTCGTCTCTGGCATCATCGAATCTCAGGAGGCGTTGGTCGTGGAGGCCCTCGGTGCTCAGAGTGTGGATATCGTCGAGCGCTTGCAAGAGCAGGACTGGGTTGCGTTAATAGGTAGGAAGTAAAACCATGCACCGCTTTTTCGTGCCGCCTGATTGGTTGGAAGAGGACAAGGTGACCATCGTCGGTTCGCTGGTGCACCAGATCCGGAACGTCCTGCGGCTGGGGCCTGGCGACCACATCGTGATCCTGGACAACTCTGGCTGGGAGCGAGAGGTGGAGATCGCCCGAGTGGGCAAGGAGCACGTCTCGGGCCAGGTGGTGGACAAGAGACTGGCCTCCGGCGAACCTCGCACCAAGATCACTCTCTACCAGGGTGTGCTCAAAGGGAGACGTTTCGAGTTCGCCTTGCAGAAGGGCACAGAGTTGGGCATCGTCGAGTTCGTGCCCCTTATCAGCGACCGCTGCGTCATCGCCAGCCTGGACGACGTGGACAAGAAACAGGAGCGCTGGCAGCGCATCATCCTGGAAGCGGCCGAGCAATCCCGGCGGGGCAGGCTGCCCCGCCTGCGACCGGCCATGCTCTTCCGCCCGGCCTGTGAGAGCGCTCGCCGGGGAGGGCTGTCGCTGATCCCCTGGGAAGAAGCCCAGGGCATGGAAGGAGCCACCAGCCTGCGCTCTGTGCTTCAGGGGGCGGAGCAACCTCCTTTCTCCGTGAACCTCTTTGTGGGCCCCGAGGGCGGCTTCACCCCCGACGAGGTAGAGTTGGCCCGACAGTACGGTGTTATCCCCATCAGCCTGGGCCCCCGCATTCTGCGGGCCGAGATGGCCGGGCTGGTGGCCGCGGCGGCTATCCTATACGAGTTGGGGGATTTGGAGTAGGAGAGTACACCGCAAGAGAGGGGGCGCGGGGCTGAACCCCCGCCCTTAGAGAGCCAAGCCCCTACGGGGCTGCGGATCACCAGCCCGAAGGGCTTCGCCCTTTCAGCCCGATGGCTTCAGCATCGGGCTTCCCCCCGGCGGCAGGGACACCATCGGTCTCGAATTCCTTGCAGCATTTTGCCTACAGTCCAGTAGAGCAAGATGGCATCTTGCCGTACAATCCACAGTTCTGCGTTATACCTGGCGGCGGGATGTGAATCCCACCGTGTCATTTAGCCAGACCTGACAGGTTTTGGCGCTAAACCTGTCAGGTCTTGAAAGCCGAGCTTGACCAGCAGGCGATAAAAAGGTATACTGTTGTTGAGAGGAAGAAAACCAATGGGCGACGCGCTCAGGAATGCCGTTCAGGTCCCGCCTCAGGTGGTGAGGTTGCGGGAAAAAGGTCAGTTCACCGTGCCGGCCAGGATCAGAAAGAGCATGGGGATCCAGGAGGACGACCTGTTGACCGTATTTCAATGGGGCAACAGCTTCATTGCTGTCCCCGGTGAACTGGTGGTGCAGGAGGAAGCGAGGGCTATCGTCAAGCTTATGAAGGAGAAAGGGGTCACCCTGGAAGACCTATTGGCCGGCCTCGAGGAGGAACGGGCAGCCATCTACGAGGCGCGGTATGGCGGAAGCCTATAGGAGAGAGCCCATGAACGACCTGACCATACCCAAAAACCTGGTCGAGCAACTGGGCAAAGGCAATTGTGTGCTGTTTGTGGGGGCGGGCATCGGCATGGGCGAGGGTGGCCTGCCCGGCGGCGGGCAACTGGCCCGGGAGCTGGCCGATCGCTGCGACTACCCCGGCGACGATTTCTCCCTGGACCGCGTGGCCCAGTACTACGCCGACAAAAAGAAAAGCAAGGCCGACATGCTAAAGTACGTCTGCCAGCGCATCCGGGAGACCCGGCAGGAGCCCATGGAAACCCACCGGTTGATCGCGGCCCTACCCTTCAAGGTCATTGTCTCCACCAACTATGATTGCCTCATCGAGCGGGCGCTGGAGGCAGCGGACCGCCCCTTCAACGTCATCGTCACCGACAAGCAGGTTAGCTCCTGGGACGAGGGCAAGCTTAACCTGCTGAAGATCCACGGCTGCATCAGCCAGTGGGAATCCATCGTCATCACCAGGGACGACTATCGGGAGTTCTTTGAGCGGCGGCCCAACATCGCTAACATTCTGAGCGCTGAGGCTGCCCGCCGTCTCCTCCTCTTCGTAGGACATGGCCTGAGAGACGACAATCTCGACCGCATCTACACACAGGTGACGCGCACCCTGGCCGAATTCTGCCTCAATTCCTATGCCGTGCAGCTTCGTCCCGACCCCGTGGACGTCACCTGTTGGGAGGCCAAGGGGCTGGAGATCATTGACGCAGACGCCACCGAGTTCCTGAGCGCCCTCTCCGAGGCGGTGGCGGCAGTCACGCCCATCGTCGAGGTCAAAGAAGAAATCCCCCGCCCGGAGCGACCCTACAAGTTCCTGGACTACTTTGAGGCGCAGGACGTGCCTATCTTCTACGGGCGAGAATGGGAAGCCCCGGCCCTCCAGCGGCAGATCATGGCCCACAAGCTGACCGTCCTGTACGGGGCCTCGGGGGTGGGCAAGACCTCGCTGCTCCAGGCTGGCGTCATCCCCCGCCTGCACGAGGACGGGTATGTTACCTTTTACGTGCGGGCCCTGGAAGACCCGGCCCAGGCCATCAAGGCCGAGGTCCTGCGCCTGGAGGAAATGCCCTCCCCGACGCGGGGAGGGGAGGGGTTAAACACCTTCCTGCGCCGGGTACTGCCCCCCGAGACCCGGCTGGTGGTCTTTCTGGATCAGTTCGAAGAGTTCTTCATCCGGCTGGGGGACGGGGTGCGGCGGGCCTTTATCGAGGAGCTGGCCGCCTGCCTGGAGGACGACCGCCTGGAGATGCGGGCTGTGCTCTCCCTGCGTGACGATTACTTTGTGCGCCTGGACGAGTTCTCGGCGCGCTGGCCCAAGGTCTTTGACAACCGTTTCCGGCTGCGCAACCTGGACGAGGACCGGGCGCGGCTGGCCATCTTTCTCCCGGCCCGCCAGTTCAGCCTCTCCTACGAGGACGCCCTTTTACAGCAACTGCTGGCCGACTTGGAGAGCGGCGGGGTGGAGCCGGCCCAACTGCAGATCGTCTGCCACCGGTTGTACGAGGACCTGGTAGCCGGCGGGTGGTCGCCAGACAGCGGGCAAGCGGGCGCGTTTACGCTGGCCCAATACCAGCGCCTGGGCGGGACCAGGGCCATCCTGGCCAGCTACCTGGACGACGTGCTGGCCAAGCTGCCGGAAGAAGAGCGGGAACCGGCGCGGGGCGTCCTGAAGAGCATGGTCACCGGCCAGGAGACCAAGGCTGCCCTCTCTGCCAGGGAGATTGCCCGCGACGAGATCGTGCGGCAGTTGGGGCTGGACGAGGCCACGGTGGGGCGCATCCTGGCCGGGTTGCGGGACCACCGGGTGGTGCGCAAGCTGACCCTGGCCGAGGGCGAGAGCTACGAGCTGGCCCACGAAGTGATGGTGGAGAAGGTGTGGCAGTGGGTGACCCAGGAGGAGGCGCGCTTCAAGCACGCGCGGGACATGCTGCGTCAGGACCTGAACAACTACCGCAACCTGGGTTTCCTGATGCCACTGAACCGACTGGAGCTCGTGAACTTTTACCGCGAGGAGATGAGCCTGAGCAGGGAAGAACTGGAGCTCCTCTTCCGCTCGGCCCTGGCGACGGACTGCGAGGCCGCCTACTGGCGGGACCGCGCCGACCAGGCCGGGCTGCTGGAGCAGTTGGAGGAGGAGTGGTTGGAGGGGCTCGTGTCCGGTGACGGGCAAGCGGTGGCGGCGGCCATTACCGGGCTGGGAGGCATCGGCACGCCCCGGCTGGTGGAGCGGTTGGCAGCGATGGTGGAGGCCGATTTCGCGAAGGGCGCGGTGCGCGACGTGCTGCACCTGGCCACCGCGCGCCAGCGGCGGGCCGTGGCCGCCCTGAGCAAGATGACCAACACCCAGGCCAGCGCTGCCCTGGACCGCTGGAC
>Ga0315309_1001767_pt1 | contig 12848 bp, 16 predicted proteins | sample TDP4_MG_FD_203080 | JGI IMG/M metagenome (GOLD analysis project Ga0315309, IMG submission 203080) | Freshwater sediment microbial communities from Lake Towuti, South Sulawesi, Indonesia - TDP4 | ecosystem: Environmental > Aquatic > Freshwater > Lake > Sediment | place: Indonesia: South Sulawesi...
GGATTCTTGGTAGATGTGCTTGCCCATAGAGGTCTTTGAACTCTGGCCCCTCTTTTCTTCAGTTTCTTGAACTTCTCCTGATGAAATATCTCGTCAAATTTTTGATAAATCTTCTTGCAATTAGCTACTGCTAATCTTCCCTTCAGATTCTCTAAAATTCTCTTCTTTTCAAGGTCTTTCTCCGAAGCAATTAGTGAATCAATCTGACTGTCCACGAGCGTATCTATCCTGCTTACAAATAGACTGCCAACCGAAGCCACTCTGGTCAGGTCTCCGCCCTTTCGGGAAATCTCTTCCAGTCCCTCAATATATGCCGAGGCAATACTATCGTAATGGGACAAAGAGAATATGAGAGTAACATTTATGTTAATACCTTTAGATATAAGATGCTTGATTGCAAAAGCCCCCTCTTCCGTTGCCGGAACCTTTATCATAATATTTTCCCTTCCTATTCTCTCAAACAATTGTTCAGCCTCACTAATAGTCTCCTCAACATCATATGCATATTTTGGAGGAACTTCGATGCTCACGTATCCATCTTTTCCATCTGTTTCCTTATATACTTTGCGAAGGATGTCTGCTGCCAGAGTTACATCTTTTATCGTCAAGCTATCATAGATCTCTTCGGCGGTCATGCCCTTTCGAGTCAACTCTTCAATTTCAACATCATAGGCATTGCTCTGCGTAATCGCCTTTTCGAATATGGTAGGATTGGAAGTAACTCCACAGATGCCATCTTCTTCAATCATTTTCTTCAGTTTCCCCGATGTGAGAATTGACCTCTCAATGTTATCATACCAGATGCTCTGTCCCAAATGTTTAATCTGATAAACTCTATTCTTTACCATTTTCTACAAAAGCCTCATTTGTTCAGGCTCTCCTTTCTTCTCTTCCTCAAATATCGTTACCTTCCCATAAACCCCATCATATCCCGGGGAAACTTTTACTTTCCTCTCCCTTACTCTTGCGATACCTTCGGCAATTTTGGGATGAACCCTATAGATTTCATCAACGGGGAGTTTAAGCATAATTTTGAATTCGCTACCAAACTTTTCAATCAAATAGTAGTATAGCTTATCCACTTCTGTAGAAGTGGCAGTCTTTCCCGTGGCTTCACCAATTACTTCTTTTAAAAGGACAAGGCTTGTAAACGGTATCGCACCTTTCGGTTTGAATCCAATTTCTCTATCGGCGAGCTCTTCCACCCGGTGCATCACTCCTATGGTAAGAGGTCTCCCGCAGTGGGGACAGATATTTTTGTAGCTTCTTGTCTCTTTAGGAGAAAGGCAGACATTACAGTTCCTGTGGCCGTCAAAATGGTACTTCCCTTGCTGGGGAAAGAATTCTATCGTACCCAAAAATTTATCCTTCTCCCTATTCTTAATTGCGGAGATTATCTCCTTGTAATCAATCTTGCAATCAAAGATGTTAGCTTCCCTTCCCAGACTTGCAGGAGAATGGGCATCGCTATTGGAAACCAAAGTAAACCTGTCAAGACTGGAAAGAGCCCAGTTCATTTCAGGGTCGCTGGATAGTCCCGTCTCCAGAGCATAGATTTGAGAAGTAAACTCCCCAAAACATTCTTCTATATCATCAAAACCAGAATTTGCTCCAAAGAGCGAAAACCAGGGAGTCCAGATATGAGCAGGCACAATAAAGCACTCGCTAGAAGATTCCATAACAACTTTAACCAACTCCTTTGCTGAAATTCCTAGAATGGGTCTTCCATCCGAATGCAAATTGCCAATTCTCGACAGTTCCTTATTCAACTTGTGCACCACCTCAAAACTGGGCGCAAACACGAGAATATGAATCTTTCGCACCCTCCCGTTCTGGGAGTAAATACAACTTATCTCCCCGGTCAGCAAGAAATGGACGCCACCATACTCATAAATGCCATGGCTTACCGACTTAAGGCCATCTTCAAGTTCATCCAGCCAATGGGGATGAGTGAAGTCTCCTGTCCCTAAGATATCGATTCCCTTAACTCTGGCATAGCGGCCTATCTCTCGAACTGTCATATCGCCAGAGGTGGCCCTTGAATATCGAGAATGTATATGAAAGTCAGCGATTAACATTCTTCTTCCTTACTATCAAAAAGAAGAGTACCAAGGCTATCCCTAACCCATCTATAAGGATGTCATAGACTGTCCCACGTCTAGTAGGAACAAAAGTCTGATGAAATTCATCCGATGCCGCATAAAGTAGGGAAAGCGCCCCGGACCAAAAATAAGTTCTTGACAGATTAACATTACTTGAGTGAAAGATCGCTCTCCAGAGAAGAAAGGCAAGTATTCCGTATTCACTGATATGGGCAATCTTTCTGAGGATTACATCCCATAATCCCCAGGAAGTTTGGAGATTGGGGAGGCTTGAGAGGTAGAAAATCAGCCCGCACCAAAACCCAACGGGAAGCCACAGGCCCAAAAAAAGAAAAAATTTCTTCATTGCTCTTCGCCTTAAACACAGCTAAGTACTCACCTGTAGCATTCAATAAATCTTTCTAAAGACCTGTCGTATGTCCTCTCTGCCTTTGGAGGAAAGAAACATCCTGGCAATTCCTTAGAACGCCAGTGGTATCTTATACACTCGCAACAGATCCCTTTTCTGGAACAGGGTTCGTAAGTACAGGTACAATTCTTTCGATTTGCCTCTTCGCTGCAGTCTCTCATTGTATCTCCTATTATAGCGTAGTCTAGCCCTTTATGAGCGTCCCGATTTATCGGGAGGGGGTAAGCCCCTACACTACCAAAAAACCATTACCAATTTGTAGTGTAGCCCCTCGTGGGCGTATTTTTTGCAGTGTAGCCCTTTATGGGCGTCCCGATTTATCGGGACAAGGGCAAGCCCCTACACTACCAAAACATTTACGGGGACAAGCCCCTACACTACAAGTAATGCTGTGCTAGCACTAGAAACCAATTTTTTTAAGTGGCTCTCCTGCTGCTTTTATCGCCCCAAATTGCTCTTCGTACTTTTTGATATTCTCCTGCAGGGCAAGGAGGAACCTCTTAGTATGTCCAGGACTTGAGATTATTCTTGCCCTCACCTTCGCTTTAGGTTCCTGTGGCTGAACATAGACGAAATCCATAGTAAACTCAGTCTCGCTATGTCTTATGAACGCCAAATTCACATACGAACCCTGAGCCGTACCATCGTCCATTTCGATCCGAATCTGAACCTGTTTCTCCTCCTGGTCGGGCATAGTTTTTACCTCCTTGACTTGTCTTCCCCATTTGGTATAGATGTGCTCGCCTTTCTTATATCTTTTCGGCTCAACCATATCTCGCCTCACCCAGACCCTCTCCCCAAAGAGGAGAGGGTAATTCAATGTCAATATTTGTAACCTTTGTCAAAGGCTTCCTCGAAATCGTATCCGTCCTTGAAATCTTCTATACTGTCTTCCTCCGTCTTACTCATTAGTCCAGCGTCAACCATATTAAAAACAATATTCCCGAAATCCTCTGTCTTTCTAACGCCCCAATTCTCAAACACTGTCCGACTCATCAGCCCAAATCGGTCCAAACCATATTCTCTAATGCCTTCAAGGAGCTCTCGACCAGTAACATGTCTTGGCCGCTCGAGTTTCCTTTGTGTATAATTCAGAGCTCTCATCACGAACTCATAAGCTTCCACCTTATATCGTGGGTCCTTAGCTACAATTTCTTCTACTACTCTAAAGAAATCGATTCTCTCTTTCATTTATGATTTCTCATTCTATACATCTCTCAGACAGACTCTCTTGAAATTGCAAGACCTGCAGGTTTCCCGATCGGTTGTCCTCACAAAATTGTCTTCAGAAGCTACATTATGGACAGGGTCCACAAGTAGAGCCTTCATTTCCCTGACGCTCTTCCTGATATATCCCTTAATCTCTTCTATTTCTTTCGCCTCTAACCTATTTGTAATGCCTCTCTTGTGGTGTAAATTATACTCAATGGTTCTAACTCCTTCCTCGCTCACATTCCAGTGTTCAATTGCAAATAGAGTATAACAGGCAAGTTGTATATCGCTACCCGCCAATTCAGATTTACCGGTTTTCCAGTCTATTATCGTGACGACACCGTCACCATCTCTATAAGCAAAATCCAATTTCACATTGACCTTAGTATCTTCGAAAAGGAAATTCTGAAATTCTTCTATGGGTAACCAGAGTGAAGCGTCTATATTCTTAACCATATCAAATATATCAGAACCATAAAAGTTATGTATGCAGGACTCAACATGTTTCCAGAGGTCTTTCCAGCTTTCCTCTTTCACTTCCACGCCATATTCGTGCTCAAACAAAGCACAGCTTTTAGGGTCGAGCCAATACCTCTTATTCTTCGACGACTCAAAGTCATGTCGCATCTTTTCTTTCGTTATATCAACGAGCCGATTCAAAAGTGGCACTCTTCCAGATTTCGTCTCCTCTAACACATTCTTAATAGAGTTATGGACTACCTCCCCTGCCCACATAAATCTATTCTTCAGTTTTCCAAGAATATATATCTGTCTTACTTCGTCAACAGCATCGAACTCCCAACCGCCCCAATGTCCATAATATGTGTAGTAGTATTTTCTCCGGCATTCTCTGAAGATATCATCTCTCGACTTAGACCATGAGAACTCATTCTTCAATTTTCCCATTTCTTCTCCTGATAGCCTGACTCTTGGAAATAATCCAGCTAAAATTCTACCCGGGGAACTTCAGCTTCTTCCTCTTCAACTTCAAAATAGGTTCGCGGCTCAGCCAGGCCTCTCCTTTTGGCAAAGAAGCGTCCAAAGACTTCTCTAATATGGGCATTAAATGCTTTGACAGCTCGATTATACCTCACCCTGGCCACAGCAATTCTATTTGCAGTTCCTGCCAGTTCATCCATCAACCTGATGAAGGTCTGGCTGGCTTTCAACTCAGGATACCGCTCAACAATTGCCAGAAGACGAGCTAAAGCGCCGTCTAAGTCTGTTGCTGCCTTAATCTTTTCCGGAATCGTTTTTGCTTGAGCAAGAGCTGAGCGCGCATCGGCTATCTTTGTAAATACTTCCCTCTCATGTTTGGCATATCCTCTGACCGCAGCCACGAGGTCGGGAATTAATTCACTTCTCCTCTTAAGCTGGGTATCGATCTGAGCCCAAGCCTCGTTCACCTCCTCATCCAGTCTAACCACGCGGTTAAGTCCAGAAATGTACCAGGCAATCCCGACAACAATTAAGAAGACAAGAATAGCAAGAAGAAGCCACGCCTTTCTCATCTTTCATCCTCCTTATGTGAATCAGCCTGTGCTCAATAGGGGAAACCTCACAGGTTTCCCCTGATTGTGTTCACTCCGTTCTCTGTCACCCCTTCTACAGTGGTTCTTTATCTATGTGAATCATCTCCGAAGGAGTCCGAAGCCTCCATCGGAATTCGGAGTCCTGTCGGACCCGTGCTCCCTCTCACCATCTTCCAGTGGCACCTCCACCGCCCGACATTCCTCCACCAAATCCTCCAAATCCTCCTCCCAAACCCCCTCCAAATCCTCCGCGGCCTCTGCCCCAGAAGCCTCCTCCTGTAAAGAATATCCAGGGGAGGAAAAATCTACCTCCCAGAAAGAAGAAAATCAAAATCAGAAAGAGAAGACTCACCAAGACTCTTTTAGACTGAACGCCCCCTTCGTGAGCTATCTCATAGTCCTGTTGGGGGAGGGAACTTAGTCTATCTAACTGCACTCCCTTTCCCTTAGCAATTAGACTGGCAAGAGCTGCCGTCCCACTGAAGAGACCCCCAGCAAAATCTCCCTTTTGGAAACTGGGGGCAATCTTTTTACGAATAACCTCCCCAGCCACACCATCGGTTATCGTTCCTTCTAAACCATAACCGACTTCTATTCTAATCAGGTGGTCACGAACACCCACAAGAATCAAAAGACCGTTATCCTCGCCCTTTTTACCAATTCCCCATGTTTCAAATAGGTCTACTGCATAACTTTCTATGTCACCTCCCGGGATACTCTCCAAAGTCACTATGGCAATTTCAGAAGTTGTCTTTTCTTCAAGTTCAGTAATGAGGCCTGTCAGCCGAGCTATATCGCCAGATGAGAGAAGCTGAGCAAAGTCATTAACATATCCCACTGGCTCGGGGAAAGAGACTTCCTTGCCTCGAGAATCGACTTGCCAGAGAAATAGCAGAATCAAGATTGAAAGTAGTATCTTGTATTTATTGATTTTCCCCATTAGACTTCCATTCTATCACAGGCTATGCACAGCTTCTCTATCTCTTGCAGGTAATCTGCAAAGAGTTCCTCCAGATTGCGTTCCACTTTCTTACCCTCTTTCATATGGAGAATTCTCAGAAAAATATCCCCGTTAATACCGAACTCTCTCCCCAAATCACTGATAATATCTTTCTTTCTAGCAGGCAGAACCTTCTTTCTCAGTCGTAACAGGCTTCGAAGAATCGGGATGAAAGAAGTCAAGGAATTAATTAGAAGAGAACGAATCCCTTTTTCTCTTATTCCTGTTTCCAGATAGAGCTGATATAACCTTATCAGACCACCTTTCAGTTGCTCTTCGCATTGGAGTCTCACATTTCGGCTATCCACCTGCAAGTCCTTCAATATGTCGTCTCCATAAATCGATATATGATTATCTTTCATCTCCAGAAACTCTATGGGAAATGTGTCCGTAGAAGACATTATATGTTCCAGGGTCAAGAAAAGGGGGACAATCCGTCTCTTCCTTCCCTGACTAACTAGACTCAGGCTCTTCTTCAACTCGGGAGGACCTATTCTTTCCATTACGAATAGGAGATTTATGTTCGACTCCTTACGGATAAAATCCTCTCCTACCGCGCTCCCATAAAGAGCAATAGATTTTATGTTATCCCCGTGTAATATTATCATTGCCTGCACGAAAGGTCCCACGACCTTTCTAATATCCTCATTTAACCTTCCCATATTTACCAGAACATCCATAATTGTATCCTCTTATAAATTATCGACTGAATTTTAACATATTTCCTTTCCTTTTTCAACAAATTAGGGAAGAAAGAGAGGCCTATTTTCGAGATTCTCCAGCAGGCAGGTCCTGTGTCATACTCTTAAACCTCTCCCGATTCCTTGAGAGTTCTTTTCCCTCTAATCCTACCTCTTCCACATAGAGGTTAATTCTCTTAATTCTGTCACCTGTTGGTGGGTGAGAGCGAAAGAGAGTCTCAAACTTACTGGGAGGCTTCTTCTCCATAGTTTTCAGCTTTTCGAAAAACTCAACCATTCCTCTCGGGTCATATCCCGAAGCCAGCGCATAGCGAGCTCCCGCATTATCAGACTCGAATTCATTGCTACGGCTGTATCCAAGAAACATTAGAGAGACAAAGAAATCAGTATATTGTCTAAGCTGGCTTAAATCCCTCTTGGTTATAATTTCTCCAATCATGACGATTGCCGAATAGCCAAATGCTTTCTCAAACTGTTTTGCCCCATGGCGATATACAACATGTCCAATCTCATGCCCCATCACTCCTGCCAGTTCCGCTTCGTCATCGAGTTCTCTCAGGATTCCCCTGGTCACAAAAATGAAACCCCCTGGAGCAGCAAAAGCATTCACCATTGGAGTATCGAGGACAGTAAATGAGTAAGTTATCTCTTTTCTCTCGCAAACATTTGCTAACTTTTGTCCCACCTCATTTATATACTTTTCCAGTTCGGGACCCTGATAAATACCAAATTCACTTATTACCTGATCAGAAGTTGCTCGCCCCAGGGCTACCTCCTGTTTTGTGGAGAGAAGTCTAATCTCCTTTTTCCCTGTTACCGGATTGACTGCACATCCTACCAGAAAAAGAAATGACAAAAAAATACCAATATTGAAAATTCTTTTCATATTCTCCTCCTTAAACCGCAAGCCATCCTCCATCTACAAAGATTGTTTGTCCTGTTATGTAATCAGAAGCGTCTGAAGCAAGGAATACAGCTATCCCTGCCAAATCTTCCGGTTCGCCCCATCTTCCCAGAGGAATTCTCGCACTTATTGCTGAAAATCTTTGCGGGTCTTTCCGTAAAGCCTCAGTCAAGTCAGTCACAAAATAGCCCGGACCAATAGCGTTCACCCTAATATTATATTTCGCCCAGTCGCTGGCAAGAGATTTTGTTAGCTGAGAAACCGCTCCCTTGCTTGCCGCATAGGCAGGAATGTTTTTCCCTCCTATGAAACTCGCTACCGAAGAGATATTTATAATCTTACCCCTTCCCTGCTTAATCATTACTCTCCCCACAGTCTGGCAACATAAGAAAGTACCCTTCAAATTAACATTGATCTCCTCATCCCAATCTTCTTCGGAAAAATTCTCGGAAGCGACTCTTGTGATTCTTCCAGCATTATTGAATAGGAAATCTATTTTCCCGAATCTTTCCAGTGTCTTTTCTACCATTCTATCAATCTCTTCTTTCCTGGTTACATCAACTTGTAGCGGGAGGACTCTTGCTCCCCACCTTTCAAGTTCAGAGGCCACCTTTTCAATTTTTTCAATCTCTCTACTCGTTATTGTAAGGTCTGCTCCTGCTTGAGCAAGGCCGATGGCGATACCTTTCCCCAGACCACGGCTTGCTCCAGTGACTATTCCTGCTTTTCCTTTAAGGCTCATCTTATCTAATATCATCTATTCTCCCTCCAACATTACGCGGAAACATTCGTCCTCTGGTAGCCGCGGACTTTACCTTCCGTTTACTATCAGACATCTTTCAAAAGAGCCAGTCCATTATCCTCCTTATTTTCTCAGGCGGCTTAACTATAAAGACTGCAATTGTAAATAATGCAATAAAGATTGTTGGTATCTGGATTACCAAAGAATTTACATCAGGGTAAATCATCTTCTCCAGATAGTGGACTATGAACGAACCGGCATATGCCAAAGACGGGTCGAACCTTAACCTCAGTTCGTTTTCGAGTAGAGTTAATGGGCAATACTTACCTAGAATGCTTAAGGAGGCAACATAGAGGATACCCAGGAGGTGAAGAGTCCTGAAAAGCCACCAGTCAAAGAACCTACTCCTGAAGAGGACGCCATATATGGTAAGGAAAAATCCAAATAGCATAAACAGCACATATAGAAAATGTAGTGCAATGATACCATCAGCAAATATCTTATATGACATTTTCGGACTTTATCCAAACTTGTATACTTTCCTGACTTTCTCTATTAAATTCCAGGTGCACTTAAGTCCTTTTGGGAATTTTACCAAATCGCCTTTCCCAAATCGAACTTCTCCATCCAGAGTTGTAACTTCTACCTTGCCCTCAATAATATAAAAGTCAGAAATTAGTTACTTGGACCATAAATCTACCAATCAGACATTTGAGTTCCATCAAGGCCAAGGTGCGTACAATCAATGCAAATTTTCCCCGTTGTGGAGCTATAGCACCAGCCTCCGCTATCAGTAATATCTGGACTCACTACTTGATTCGTTCGCGAATGGCCGTTAAGGTTCAGGTATGGAATTTCATTCACATAATTAGGAATCAGGGAGTTGGAAAGAGGCTGAATAGGCCATTGGCCGCCATTACTCCCATAGTAAGCCATAATTGCCATTCGTATGATACCTAAATTTCCTCTCGCCGCATCCTCATTTGCACGACGGATTAGATTGCCAGCTCTTATAATGAGAGTAACCGAGAGTATCCCGATAACCGACACGGTAATTGCAAGCTCAGTTAAAGTGAACCCTCTTGAATATGGTGCCAGCCATCCTTCTTTATGCATTCTCGGACCGCTCTTTGCACCGCCCCGCTCCAACCTTTTCCTCCTCAGAAATTCAGCTTCGCTATAGAAAAATTGAGAATCGCAGCAAAACTTACCCACAATATATATGGAACAAGCAAGAAGCCCGCTACTTTTGAAATCTTGAAGAAGTTGATAGTCGTAAGAAGAATTAGGAACCAGAGAACGATTATCTCAAAGAAAGCGTATAATGGAGATTGCAATTGGAAGAATAGGAATGACCAAAATAGATTCAGCACAAGCTGAATTACGAAAATTGATAAGGCTATTCTCACTTCTTTTCTCTCCAAGCCTTTTTCCCATATTAGATAAGCCGATATACCCATCAGAACAAAAAGAGTAGTCCAAACTGGAGCAAAAACCCAGTTGGGCGGAGTAAACCCTGGCTTTTCTATTGTCGCATACCAGGTTGGAATGGAAGGAACAGTGAATAGCGACCCTATGGCGCCCACAATCTGGCAAACCAGAATAGCAATTAAAAACTTAACAATTCTACTCATGTTTACTTTTCCCAAAAAATTTTCCCTTTTGAAAGAATTCAATGGGGGAAGCGTAACTTCCCCCGCTAACCCTTCCCATATCACTTTCTAGCCAGTTTCCCCGATATTCCCACCATCCAAATAGCGGCGAGGCCAACTAGGGTATAGATAATCCGTGACAAAGGCGACATTTCACCAAATAGAGTTCTAACAACATCAAGATTGAAAAGACCCACTAATCCCCAATTCAAGCCCCCAATTATGGCGAGTATCAAGGCGAGCCAGTCCAGCCCTTTGAGTTTTCCCATTTCAATCGCCCCCTTTCTTTACATTCTCACGGACGCCGCCGATTTCCATTGCTCTGTGCCGACAAGGTCAGGGTTCGTTCCCCGGGCGCTCACCGTCTCGCGCCCGTCGCTAGGACGTCCCGATTTATTCATCGGGACAGCGACCCCTTCGAATCCTCGCAGGTAAGCCAGGCTGCCGGGGGAGGATTCTCCTTACGCAACTAAGCCCTTCCTCCCCGTTGCTCCAGGCTGGGCACTCACTTCCGCTCGTCCCTCGCTCCTCCTCCCGTAAGGTCGGCGTTCGTGCCCTTCGAATCCTCGCAGGTAAGCTAAACTGCCGGGGGAGGATTCGAACCTCCACAACAAGATCCAGAGTCTTGGGTCCTACCGTTAGACGACCCGGCAATCTATTCCTTTTCTTCTTGTTTCTTCTCCTTCGTTTCCTTCTTTATCTCATCAACATAGTTTAGCTGGAGCGTAGCTAGACTATCACTAATTAACTTCTCTTCCTCCTTGGCAAGATTCCCTTTAGTCTTTTCTTTAAGCATTTCCACCATATCTATGGTAATTCTCGCTTGTTCTAAATTTCTTTCTATTTTACCTGTAAGTGGATTTACAATTTTTCCCATATTCTGCATTGCCGTCTGAGAAAGTGATACAACAAGGCTCATAAAAAGCATATTCAATTTCGGTTCTTCGGCCATACTTCCTCCCTGAAAAAGCCTACAGAAAATTTCTAATAGTAAAATCTATTCTTTTTAAGACCCTCTCTTTCCCAAGGAACGACAGAAGAGCAAAGAGACCAGGCCCTCTCGTACGCCCGGATACAGCCACTCTAATGGGATGGAATACATCACTCGTATTTTTTGTGCTTTCCCTAGCATATTCCCGAATTTCCTTCTCCAGTCTTTCTTCTGAGAAGTCTTCTAACTTGGCAAGCCTATCCCTGCAATCCAATAGTATCTTCTTAGTGCCACTTGCTTTCAATACTTTCTCCTTTGCCTCCTCTTCGTAATCTCCTGCTTCTAAATCTTCCTTAAGCATATATCCAATTAGATTCGGAATATCTTTCAATAGTTTTATCTTTTCCTGCTCGAGAGAGATGGCTTTGGTTAATGCCAGTTTCACTCCATCTTCAACCTCTGCATATTCTCTGCCTTCAACCAATCCTGCCTTAATAATGAATGGAAATGCTTCCAGAGTGAGCTTTTCCAGCTTCGTCTTCCTTATATACTCGCCGTTCATCCAGAGAAGTTTCTGAGGGTCAAAAATGGCAGCAGATTTCGCACACCTTTCTAAAGAGAACTTTTCAATCAAATCTTCTTCTGTGAAAATCTGCTGGCTATCTTCTGTAGCCCAGCCAAGGAGCGCAAGATAGTTCATCATTGCTTCTGGCAAGTAACCTTCATTTTCATAATAGTCGAGGGAGGTCGCTCCATGTCTCTTGCTGAGCCGGGTCCCATCGGAGCCGAGAATCATCGGTATATGAGCAAATTTTGGCTTCTTCCACCGGAACGCCTCATATAGAAGAATCTGCCTTGGGGTATTCGATATGTGGTCGTCACCTCGAATAACATGGGTTATCTTCATCTCATAATCGTCAACTACGACGGCAAAGTTATATGTAGGAACGCCATTAGATTTAAGCATAACAAAATCGTCGAGGAGGCTATTTTCAAAAGTCACTTTCCCTCTCACTATATCCTCAAATTCTGTAACCCCTTCCTGAGGAGTCTTGAAGCGCACCACGGGTTTCCTGCCCTCATCTACATACTTCTTCTCATGTTCTGCAGTGAGATTTCTGCATCTCCCATCATACTTGGGTGGCCTCTTCTCTTCAAGCGCCTTCTTTCTCATCTCCTCAAGCTCTTTGGGAAGACAGTAGCAACGATAAGCTTTGCCAGATTTAATAAGCTGTTCAGCATATTTTCTATACAATTCCAATCTCTGCATCTGAAAGTACGGCTTATGTGGTCCTATACCTTGAATTAGGTCTTCTGGAATTTTGGCCAAAGGCTTTTTTGGTTCTATACCACCTCTAGGAAGCTCGCAACCCGGACCTTCATCCCAATCCATACCCAGCCAATTAAGGCCATGAATAATTTGCAAAACAGCCTCGTCTGTGGAGCGCACTTCGTCAGTATCTTCTATGCGAAGAACAAATGTTCCACCCTCCTTCCTCGCAAAGAGCCAGTTAAATAGCGCGGTGCGCGCTCCTCCTAAGTGGAGGTAACCTGTTGGAGACGGTGCAAATCGGACACGAACAGACATTTAGCCTCCTATTAGTGTGTGGACTACCCGATGAAATCGGGGGTCTCCGTGTATTAATCCTCCCTTTCGGGAGGA
>Ga0315309_1001768_pt1 | contig 12840 bp, 14 predicted proteins | sample TDP4_MG_FD_203080 | JGI IMG/M metagenome (GOLD analysis project Ga0315309, IMG submission 203080) | Freshwater sediment microbial communities from Lake Towuti, South Sulawesi, Indonesia - TDP4 | ecosystem: Environmental > Aquatic > Freshwater > Lake > Sediment | place: Indonesia: South Sulawesi...
TACAATCGCGACTATATGTTCTATTGTCACTATGCAAAAACACGTATAGCATAATAATGTTTTTATAATCCTCTGAAAAACATCGTGAATGTTTTAGAGAATTCGCGCGTGTGTAAAAAGGGCCAGGGAAAAGGATGATTATAGAAGTTGAGGACCTAGCAAAGCACTATGGTGAAGTCAAAGCTGTTGACGGGGTCTCTTTTTCTGTTGAAGAAGGGGAAATTTTCGGACTCTTGGGTCCTAACGGCGCTGGTAAAACGACGCTGATGGAGATACTTTGTGGTTTGCGAAGAGTCGACCGCGGGAAAGTAACGATTCACGGTTATAATCTGGCTAGGGATTCCCCAAAAGTCCGAGCGTCAATTGGATTCTGCCCTCAGGAAACTTTGCTTTATGACTTGCTGACTGTGCGTGAAAATTTTGCCTTTGCGGCCTCCCTCTATTCGCTCAGTTCCAAGAGATTCAAGGAGAGAATCGAATTCTCTTGTAAGGTTCTGGGTGTGGAAGAGTTTTTGAACAGAAGGGTTCAACAACTCTCTGGTGGAATGAAAAGACGGGCAAACCTTGCAGCGTCAATCATTCATGACCCGCCCCTGGTCATTTTAGACGAGCCTACCGTTGGTTTTGACCCTAATGTGAAAAGAGAGTTTTGGGAACTAATCAAAAATCTCAAGAGCTACGGTAAAACGGTCCTTCTCTCCACTCACGACATGTACGAAGCTGACGAAATCTGCGATAGAGTCGCCATTATGGAAAGAGGAAAAATCGTCGCGCTTGACAAACCATATGTTCTCAAAGAGACAATTGGGGGAGAACCGTCAATCCACGTTAAGGTGAAAGACTCGCAGATAAGGAGGGCGCTCTCAACTCTCAAAGGATACAGCAGCACGTTGAAAGATGATGAAATCCAGGTTTTTGCGCCGAATCCCTGGGAAATTATGGCGGAAGTGTCAAACAAACTGAATTTGCAAGGAGTTTTGGTGGAAAAAATCGAAATCGTTGAGCCAACCCTAGAAGACGTTTTCCTCAAGCTAACCGGAAGAAAACTCACGGAGGTGCCTCAATGAACTCAATAATAGGCATAGCTGTAAAAGACATCAAAACGTTTTTCAGAGAAAAGGGGACAATCTTCTGGACAATAGCATTTCCAGTAATGATACTGTTGCTTTTCACAGCGATTTTCGGAAGAGAAATACCATTCAGCGCAAACGTGGGAATCGTAAACGAAGATGGACAGACATCAATAACTGAAAGCATAATATCGGGGCTCAACAACACAGGATTTCTGACTTTGAAGAGCTTTGCTAACAGAACTGATGCCTTTCATGACTTGAACGCGACTAACGTCCGTGCCGTCTTAATAATCCCTCAAGGTTTCACTCAAAGCCTTATTATGGGACGCTCAAACGTGTCACTGGTTGTAGATGGAACTAATCCTGACGTGGCCCGGCTAATTGACGACGGCATTAGAACCTTCTTTACAGAATACTATAAGCAGTTCAATCCCAACTATGCGGAGCCGATAATGGTGAGTACTGAAATCTCGGTGGTAGGAGAGAAAGTAGGCTACAAAGAGAACATTGTTCCCGGCATGTTAACCTATCCGCTTTTATTCTCAAGCATGGTCGTCTCCACTGGGGCGATCGTTTTCGAAAGGGAAAAAGGCACGCTCAAAAAGATCAGAGCTTCGCCCATTCATCCAATAAACATGTTATTGGGCAAAACTTTTGCTGCTCTTGTCCAAACAGTAATATCAATTGTTGTCATGGCTGTCTTGGCTGCAGTTCTGCTTGGTCCAAAACTAACCTGGAATGTCCCACTGCTTATCCCAATATTCTTTTTAGGTTCAATGAACGGCATAGCGTTAGGCTTGATAATATCGTGTATTGGTAGAGCTCCTCAAGAAGCATCAAACGCCGCTACAACCATTGCCATTGTGCTTCAGTTCTTTACAGGAATGTATTTCCCAATTGACTATCTGCCAACTTACATGCAGCAAATAGGCCGCATGATACCAATGACGTATGCAGCTCAAGCATTAAGAGACATAATGATACGAAACGCCACGTTAAGCGACTTATTTTTGCCCATGGCAACTCTTTCAATGTCCGCAATAATCCTATACGGAATCGGCGTTCTTCTCTACAGAAGATGGGTAGAAAAGTAAAGTCTAAGGCCGATATCCGCCAAGAACGCACAAAGCCAAAGCTGCAGCTATGATATCTGCGGTAGTGCCGGGATTCAGAAGATTGCTGGATTTTCTAAGCGTCAGATCAAACTCGCGAAGTCTCTCCCTACCTGCTGAAGTCTCAAGTCCGCCAAGTTTCAAAACCTCTTCTGCCATTAATGAAACTCCACGAGCCTTGTCAAAGCCAGCTTTTCTCGCTATAAAAGTGTCTGGATATTCGGCTAGAACCTTCAAGAATGTGTGAATTGTGGATGCATTTAGATCCTTACTTTTATCGAGTTGCTTGAGTAGATGGGGATAGGCGACGTCGAAAGTTATGGGGTAATTGTTGATCCATTCAGAGCAAACCGTGTCATATTCTGAAGCTATCTTGAAGACCTGATAAAGAGGAACATTCTCCTTAACTATCCTATTTACAGAATCTGGATCGTTCACATCAAAGTCTGGAGCTTTGCCAAGCCCACTGGGACCAGCGATTCTAATTGCTTCGTAGACGTCAACCGCGTCTTTTGGCGTTGTTGACTCTAAAACAGGTTTCAAGTTTCTTCTAACCTCTGAAATTTCAAAAACGCATTCTTGTTTTGTCGGCGTCATTCCGGCGGCCACAGCTATGGGAGAGAGCAAAGTTATCGTGCCTAGCAGCGTGTTGCCGCCTCGCTGCCAAGCATTAACGTCAACTATGCAATCCCTAATGATTCGTCCAACCTCAATGTTGCCAAGCGAGATATCTCCTTGTGAAACTGCAATTCCTTGTTCTGCAGCCCTTTCAAAATAAGGTGCAGCTGCCACTGCTGAAGCAAGAAAATGCTCATAACGGGTGCCTTCAAAGCCAACTGTCAAATTTACATTTCCGGGTTTATCGGCACTAACTTCAAAGAGAATAGCCAATTCCAGACATTTTGAAATATGCTTTGCCTTATCACTTAAATGCATTTGTAAAGGCACTCCTTGCAAATATCATTAACATAGGAAAGTTTATTAACATTATGTAAAAAATTACACACCAATGAAGGAAAATACAGGCGAGAAATCATGAAGTTCAAACTTTCCTCACAAGACGTCGCCTTTGTGGCGGTTTTCGCAGCTTTTTCAGCAGTTGTTATTAAAATCTTGCCCGGAATCCCTATAGTAGGAGTGCCTGATGCAACCATCAAATTTGACCCGATATTGGCACCGATTTATGGTGTAATCATAGGTCCATATCTCGGCTTTCTGGCCGCACTCATTGGAGGATTAATTACCGCTGGAAACCAGTTCAGCATTCTTACTTCATTTTGCCCAGCAGTCGCTGCATTAGTCGCTGGATTCCTCACACAGAAAAGCTCTGGTAGCAACAAAAATAAAATCAGAGGATGGATACTAGCTTCTACAATCCTAGGTTTACTAATTCTAGGGTGGTATCTGACAGGTGTAGGTCAAAGGGCTCCATTTTATCCTGTTCTTCACATTGCAGGGTTTGCCTTGATACTTGCTACAAGGGATCGACTTGCAGATGCATTCAATGAGGAAAAAGTTAAAGGGAGTGGCTGGCGGGTGAAGTCGGTTCCTCTCCTTGTAGGGATCATAATCATGGTAATAGCCTATATGTTCACACGGCCATATGCAACCGACCTGCGGATTCTTCCTCACTTATCTCTGCCCATGTTTTTAGTTGGAGGAATCATAATCGTTTATAGCCTGTTTGGAATCGGCAGAAGCTCCTTTGTCTTAGCCGTTTCTGTAGCGAGCTACTGTGGAATAATTGCAGATCATATGCTTGGAAACCTAATCTTCATAAATGTCATCGACATCTTTATTCCATTTTCTGTTGTTGAAAATTATTTCTTGAATCCGTTAGGCTTGCCAGATATTCCTGCACTGTTCATGTATATGATACCAGTTTCTGCAATAGAACGAATATCATTCACAATAATTGCAACCATTCTCGGAGTCGGCTTAATACTAGCCCTACGTAGAACAAACCTATTAATTCGAAAATAATAAACTTAGGACTAAGGGCATGTATGAAAATAACCCCTGCTGAAGGAGATCTTCTTAAAGATTCAAATGGGATAATATTCGACGTTAAAGGCTTGGTTCATCCTCCAGGCAAGGTTATTGCTTTTCCTCGGTTCATTCCTGACTCTTATGGTAATCGTGGGCATGAAGGTACCATGTACAGGAAAGTTTACAATATTTCTGCACGTTTCAAGCTTCTGGAGCAGAATTTTCCGAAGTACATAGTTTACGACCCTATTTTTGACGAAAAGCTTTGTGAGGTACCATTAGAAGATGTGAAATGCTATTATAAACCCGTTGACCGTTTAGGAGAACTTCGACGTAGCAAAATGCTAGACGAGCTAGAGGTAGAGGCACTGGAGTTTCTCGCGCTTTTAAAACGTTCAGCGAATGTGCCGTGGAGTAAAATTGGAGTTTCAGGATCGCTCCTCGCTCAGCTGCATAAGCCAAACTCTGATATCGATCCGATAATTTACGGAAGCGAAAACTGCCGAAGAGTCCACAAAGCTTTGGAGATTTTGATGCAGTACTCGGATAGTCCAGTGAAACCGTACTCCACGGACGAATTGAAAGGGCTTTTCCGCTTTCGCTTCAAGGACACACAAACATCTTTCGATGATTTCGTTCGAACGGAATCGAGAAAAGTTTTGCAAGGCAAATTCAAAAATAAAGAATACTTTATACGGTTTGTTAGGGATCGGAGCGAGATTTACTCCGAGTATGGCGCTATACGTTATAAAAATGTTGGTTATGCCAAGATACAAGCGGAAATTGAGGATGATTCAGAAGCTATTTTCACGCCATGCAGCTATAAAATCAAAAATGGGGGCTTCCAAGAAGGAGTCGGCTTTCCAGTTGAGGAAATAGCATCTTTTCGAGGCAGATTTTGTGAGCAGGCCAAGAATGGCGAAGTTGTCCTTGTACAAGGAAAAGTTGAACGTGTTATAGACGACAGACAAAATCGTGAGTATTTTAGGTTACTGCTTGGAAATAAGCCTTCAGACTATATGGTGCTGGCATAGCCTTTAAGCTGGTACAACCTTCAAAACTTGCTCATAGTATCTAGGGCAGTACGTCAATGTTACTTGGTGAAAGATGCCCTTAGGATTCGTAACCTCTTCCAAGTTCCCCTCAACATAAACCTCCTCATCCCTATGGGCTTGCATTCGAAACTCCTCCATGTAAGAAACTATGCGGCTGGCTTTATCAGCTCCAGTTGCTACGATTAAAATTTTTAGAGGCTCGATACCGTAGACTGATGGAATAAAGGAGGCATCTTGGTCTTCTGTTATTCGTGCGAACATTTTGACCCAGCCTTTCTGCATAATTTTTGTTTCAGAAAAATGCTCGTCTCTTATTTCTCGACAGTCTTTCACAGGCTCAAACTCTGTTTTGATAATTCTTCCAGTTTTTTTGTCGTTAAACAACCCGTAAACCATTTTCCTTTGCTGGTGCCATACAAACTCTTGGGGGCTATAATTTTGGAACCTCCAATTCTTTCCTTTAATTGACTCATCACTCTCGAACTCATTCCTAAGCAGAGAACGCCTATCCTTATACAATTCTTGCAGAGTTTCGCACAATTTGACTTTGTTTTCTCTGCTGTAAGTGATTAAGTCTATGTCGGAGAATTTTGGATGGTAAAATCCGTGAAGCAAGGAACCGAAAACACCAAAATTCTTCACTAACAAACCAGAATGTTTGGTTACGAGCTCTAGAACGTTTTGCAAAGCCAAAAGAAGCTCATCCTTCGGTTCCGTTTCAATAAGCTTCCTCAGCTCCTCGTCTGGCTTTCGCTCATCCACTATATCAGGGTACTCAACACCTACAACCTTCTTGCGAAGCATTTCATGAAAAATCATGTATTGCAGAAAATGATTTTGGATAAACTTCCATCCCTCATCCTCATAAAACTTATAGAAAACAAGTTTTCCGTTGTTTCTGAACGCTTTCGGGTTGGTTGATTTGAAGATTTTTGATGGTGCATATTCAGCGTCGCATATATAGGCGTTTGACGGATGAGAGTAGCCAAAAACACGGAAAATTAGTCCCTCTTTTGTCGTGATTGCGTCACGATCTTTGAGTCTTAAAATGGCCAAATGTACTCTTCCTCGTTGGTGCCAGTTCCGACAACAACTTGATGAAAGATTTCACCTGTTTCTAGGTTTTCAACGCGTTCCAGCATTCCCGCAACTCTAACCTTGTCGCCTCTTTTGGCGACATTTCTGTAGCATCCAATCATGGAAACAACAAGCTCGGGAATCTTTTCCTTAGGAAAAACTGAGACGGGATCAGCTGGTTTGCAGTCTTTGATCTTATAGATTGCTGGACGGAACATGGCTTCACTATCGTCTTTGATTTTGCAAGAAAATTTGACGAAGGTGAGTGTTGTAAAATTATGCGTTCCAAATGCTGAATTGATCTCTTCTGGTTTGCGAACCGCATTGTACATGAAAATCCTGTTTAAGTAACGGCCTTTATGCTTTCTTGCGGCATCTAGACGGTTATTAAAAAGGTAGCTTAATGTTCCTGCGTCAACAAGTTTTTGTATTGTTCTCTCTAGTTTGCGAAAGTTTTGTGCGCCATAAACAACAATGTCTATGTCAGATTCGATTGTGTGCATGTTTAAGGCTATGGAGCCATGAATCCCAAAATCTTGGGTGGCTATGCCCGATTCACTCGAAAGCAGATTGATGAAGGCTAGCATCATTTTCTGCAAACTATCCTTATGGTTCAGTTTAGCTACAACATTCAAGCACTCTCTTGGCACATATACTTCTCTAACTGAGCCTAATGGTGCGCTAATCACATCCTTCCGTCTAAAAGGACAAAAATACACGTAATTGAGGAAATTCTTCCGAAAAGTTTCCAGAAAACTTTGATAATTCTGTGCCGTGTAGAGCTTTTCAGCTCGAAAAAGTTCCGACCGTTCATGTTTCCATGTCCTTTCAAGGAGGTCAACATGGAAAAGTGGTCTGTACCTAGATGGGATGTACTTTAAAAATGCGATAACTCGGTTTTTTGGATGCTCATACCCGAAAACATTGAAGACAAATCCCTCTTGAGTTATGAATGTGTCTCCATCAGTCGGAGCCCATTCTTTGATAGGCGTTTTAGAACACCGCGATAGAATTGGCTTAGAGTGTTAAAAACCTATTGGATAATATCCATAAGACTTAAAGCAAAATTAGGATAGAGCATTTTGAGGTGAGTAGTGTGAACGAAAATTTACACCCGTATGTAGTGTTTCTTCCATCCGATCAAAAAAACAAAATACTTAGTGCAATTTTCGGCTCGAAGGCAGCCGTTGACATTTTAAAATTTTCACTCGCCCAAGGTATTTCAAGCAAAATTTATCAAAGAGAACTTGTGAGAAAACTTGCCTATTCAAACAAGACGATCATAGAGAACTTAAAATCTTTAACCAAACTTGAAATTTTGGGGGAAGATATGGAGAAGATTGAGAAAGAAGGCCGTGCGATTTGGGTTAAAGCCTATCAACTTTCAGACATAGGCAAGTGGTTTGCTCTATTACTCGCTGAAGAAAGGGATTTATCTGAACGAGAGAAGGCAGAAATATTGCAAAACACTTTCAGAAGCTACATCAGATGGGTTAAAGACCTCTCAAAAAAACTTAATGTAAATCGGAAAATGCTAGAAGAAATCTTTATGGAAGAGATAAAATAGCAGAGGTACAAAATTGGGAAAAACTGTAATCGCGGTTGTTGGAAGTAATAGCTCAGGGAAAACAACAACAATAGAAACTTTGACGAAAGAGCTGACAAGAAGAGGCTACAAGATTGCTGCAATAAAGCACATTCCAGAGCCAAACTTCACAATAGACACCGAAGGAAAAGACACGTGGAGATTCGCTAAATCTGGAGCAAAAACAATTGTTAGTGTAGCATCCAACGAAATAGCTACGATAGAGAAAATTAATGAAGAAAGTCTTCCCCTGAAAGAAATCTTGAAAAAATGCAAGAACAGCGATATAGTTTTTATCGAGGGATTTAGAAAACTTGTAAGCAGAAAGAGCAACATACAGAAGATTGTGGTCGTAAAGTCCGAGGATGAAGCTTTAGAAGCCCTAAAGTCTTTCAAACCGATCTTGGCTTTTACCGGACGCTACTCAACAGAAAACTTGAATTTGAGTTTTCCATATGTGAATGTGCTAGAAAACCCTGAAAAAATTGCGGACATTGTTGAGAAAACCGTCACAAAAAGCTATAGGTAATTCGTGTTTTGGGTTGTGGGGTTTGGAGATTCCGTTCGAAGGGGGGAGAAAGGAGAGCTCTTCAAAAGGACTTATAATTCTCCAAACCTTTCCACCCAAGATTTTAAAGATTTTTGGCATCCCCTCCTTTCAAAGGGCCTTGAAGGCTTCGAACCATCTGTTATACAAGGATAACATGTCAAGGGAAACACTCGGTTTTCTCTCCTCTAGTGTTTGCCTAAAGTCGTCCATTCTCAAAGGCCTAGGCTTAGCCGTCTTGTTCGTTGCCTGACCAGACTCAAAGAATTCACCTATAAGCTTCAAATGTGACGATTGGCAAACGTCCCTAATGTCGCTCCCAGAAAATCCTTCCGAAAGCCTAGCTAACTCATGTAAGTCAACATCAGGGGCAAGCTGCAGATTGCTTGTATAGAGTTTGAACATCATCAAGCGGGTGTGATGGTCTGGAAGCGGAACCAAAATTCTCTTCTGAAACCTTCTTATGAAGGGCCAGTCCAATTCCCAAGGCTTGTTTGTGGCTCCAATAACGTAAACGTGAAGATTTTTCCCTTTATCTACTATGCCATCCATTTCCTTCAAGAATTGGTTTCGAACACGAACTTCACCGCCGACCTCGTTCGAATGTCTTCCCATAAGAGAGTCTAACTCATCAATGAAGACAATGGATGGTTTTCCTTCCATAGCTGATCTTCTGACCGAACCAAAGAGTTTGGCGACGTTTTGTTCAGCTTCACCCAGCCATTTAGACATTATCGAGGCTGCATCAACCGAAACGAAAGTTGCATCTATTTCTGTGGCAACTGCTGCGGCCAGCAGCGTTTTCCCGCAACCTGGCGGTCCGAATAAAAGTATTCCTCTTGGCCATCCCAAGGGGAACAGGTCTGGTCTCTGAACTGGATAAACTATGGCCTCTTTTACTGCTCTTTTGGCAGGTTCAAGTCCGACAACTTCTCCCCATTTTACACTTGGTTTTTCCGTGACTATGAGTTCCTCATAGCTCGATTTTCCGCCTTCGGTGCTTTTTGCGCCTTCGATGTCTCTGTCGTCATCCTGCGGTGTAACGGGTATGACTGCCCCCTGTAGGGCCTTTATCCTTTCTTGGTATGCTATTGCCCTTTGTATGTAAACCTTGTTTAGGCTGTATTCTGGATATAGTTGGACAAGTTTGAGTAGGCTTTCGATGGCTTTTTGATACATCGTTATCGCCATGCCCCTTGAACCTTGCTTGTCAAGGCGCACTGCTTCCAAAGCATAGTTGGTTGCAGATTTCTCCAGCTCCTGGGAAGCACTCATAAGCCTTCTTCTCCTAGCCTCCAGACTTCAATTCAATCTTTATCTTTCCTTTTGCCCCCAAATTTTCAAGGGCTTTCTGAATTTCCTCATAAGAGCTTTTCAAGTCAACAGAACAACGTGCTATGTCAATCTTCCCATTGCTTTTCCTGACATACTCGAGAAGCACATCTTCCAAAGATGGGTTTTCAACCTTTAGGGAGATTTCCTGAATCTCAGCTTTTTTATAAGAAAAGAGGGTTTGGGAATCTCTATTGGATTCCTCGACTTTCTCGTGGCCCACTGTATGCGAACAGTTGGCTGTTAGGGCCACCATCTTTTTTAGTGTAGTTTGTTCGGCTTCGGGAGTTTTTACAGTAGTGGGCGGCTCGGGGAGTTTTTCAGCGAGTTTTTGTTCCAGGAAATTTGAGACTTCTTGCAATATTTCTTCGCCTCCAGGCGTTTTATTGTTCACTGGTATTATTGACTCGTCTGTGGTTATCCTTGTTGAGTACAGAGTTTCGCTTATTGTTTCATTGACTTTGCTCAGTTCAGAGGAAACATCTGGTAGGAGTTCAAACAATTGTTGCGAAACGTTTTGGAGAAGCCTTAGAGCAGGTTTGAGGTCGGTAACTATGTCACTTAATTCTTTTATTGTTTCAAGTCTGATTATTACGCGCTCTATGGCTAGTTCCACATTGTAAAAGAATTTTATCAGTTTCCGAACCTCTGCAACTTCGTTTGCGCAAATTGCCGCTCTTTCCTTGTTCTTGTTCTTCAGGGCTCCTATACATGTTTGGAAAAGGATTTTGTCTCTTTCTCTAAGTCTGAAACTTGCTTGTTCTAGTTTGTTACGCTGAGTTTTCAGTGTTTGTATTGATTTGACAACTATTTCACGGAGTGGGGGAGGGTTTGGGTGAATAAGACTTTTGATGTTTTTTCCCTCCGCCCGCTACCTTTTTGGCATAGGCTATATGCCTGACTTTCCGATTTCCTTCACATAGACGACTACGGGGGGTTCGGGAAGTTCTGGACTTGTAGAAACCGGAGTAAACTGTTTCGGGGTTTCTTCCTTTGTTTTAGTTTTCTCTTGTTCTGCTGCTTTTGGTTTTTCGTCTAGTAAGATGTTTGAAAGCTTGTTCTTTGTTAGTTCTAGGTCGCTTTTCTCTATGTTGATTCGTTTCAGGTTCTCTTGGATCATTGCAAAAGCTGTTTTATAGTATTGGTCATCAATTTTTCCTATTTCATGTTCGATTTCAAGATGCACTAGAGCATAGTTCAGCTCTCTTATTTCCTCAGCGCATCGAATGATTTCTTTGTCAATTTCTTCTAGGAGAACTTGAGCCTCGCTTTTCAGTTGAGCTAATGCTCCGTCAAAATTGCTATGCAGCTCTCCGTAGAGTTCCTGCGATATCTTTTTCTTTTCGGCTAAGTCCTTAAGGGCTTGATCTTTGCGCCATATAAGCGGGATTTGATCGCAGAAAACGTTTGCTGCTGATTTTATTTTAGAGATAAATGTTATGTCGGCGCCATCGAATTTTAGGTGCTCGACCGATTGTTTCAAGAATTTTCCGTCACTTTGCTCAACAAAGACAGCGTCAAATTTTCCGCTCGGAGTCAGAGCAAAAGATGCTATTTTGCCGACTACACGTCCGTATTCATCCTTAATTTGTTTTCCTACTGAAAGAAAAAAGTTGGGGTTTTGCGACATGCTTTTCCTCCTTTGCTTTTACGAGGTTTCTGTTGGCGCTTTCTCGCCTACCGGAGTGGTTGGTATTCCTGGAATTCCTGGTGGTAATTCTGGGAACTTTTCCTTAATTCTCTGTTCTGCGACGGTTGCTGCTTCTGTCAGAATTTTCTGTGCGTCTTCGTTTACTGTGTCAAAGTTCAGCGTCATTCCTGAACTCTGCCCGGCTTCGATCATTATACCGCTTAATAGATTACCTATTTCTCCGAGTTCGCTTTCTGCTTCAGGGAAAACGCTTACAAGTCCAGCTCTCACTGATCTTAACACGCCCACTGCTGGGCCTAATGTTGATACCACATCTCCAAGTTCTGATACTGTTCGTAACCTTAATACGATCTGTTCGAGTGCAAGTCTTGCGTTTATAATGAGTCTTTCCATTTTACGTATTTCTGCTAACTCGTTGGCGAAGACGTTTGCCCGTGCGGTGTCATGTTTTGTGTAGGCGTCAACTATCCTTGCAAATATTGTTTTGTCTCTTTGGCCGAACCTATCCGTTGCCTGGTCAAGTTTTTGGACTTGTAGTTCTATGCGCCTGACAGCAAAGTCTAGACGCGGCTTCAATGGTCCTGGTGGTCTTACAGCCTCCTTTATGCGGCTTGCGAATGGTTGCTCTTCTCTTCTACTTTCCCATTTTTTGCTAAACCTTTCAGACAAATTATTACCTCCGAAAAAGAGAGGTTGTGTGGAATAATCTTATACATTGTTAATATGTTGAAAATATGTGTGTATATCTGTAGAGCTATATGTCTGATTGAAAAGAGCTTTGAGCTTTAATTTTACAATTAAAAGCCAATATTGCTGTTTTTGAGATAATAGACAAAAACGTGTAAGTTAGACTAAAAAGAGGCTTGTTATGGAATGCTAACCAAAAGGTGATTCAAATGGGTGAAAGGCTAAAGGTTTTCGCATTGGTAGCCGTATTGGGATTCGTCGCAGGAGTCATTGCTGATCTTACTGCAGAATTCGTAATTCCGGCGCTCGTGGCATTCTTGCCAGCGTTTCTTAACGCAAGATACATCCTCTCAGGATTTGCAGGAGCCTGTCTGACACTAGTCTTAGTTAGCGTTTGGGCATACATCACCGGTTCCTCAGAAAGATAGCAAATCATTCTCTCCTTTCTTTATTCATGAAATCTTAATCTTGATTCTCTAGTTGGACTCGGTAGCGGAAAAAGCAATCATCCTTTTTGGTCATTGTACCTCGATTACCTCATCGTCCATATCTTCCGATTGTTGCTCTATCTTATTTACATTTTCCAGAGATTCTGGTTTCATAGCTGAGAACAAGAGGATCTGTGGAAAGGCACATATTGACTGAAGGCAAACTGACAGTCTAAAGAATTAGTCCAAATGAAACTGAATGGTATAAGAAAACCATAAAACATCTTTGGACTGAAAAAATACG
>Ga0315309_1001769_pt1 | contig 12817 bp, 8 predicted proteins | sample TDP4_MG_FD_203080 | JGI IMG/M metagenome (GOLD analysis project Ga0315309, IMG submission 203080) | Freshwater sediment microbial communities from Lake Towuti, South Sulawesi, Indonesia - TDP4 | ecosystem: Environmental > Aquatic > Freshwater > Lake > Sediment | place: Indonesia: South Sulawesi...
GGCCTGGTGCCGTCCAGTTTGTCCTTCAAGAAAGGGTAGATGAGGCCAGAGGCGTTGCTGCCACCCCCGGCGCAGCCGATGATGATGTCGGGGTAGTCGCCTGCCATCTCCATCTGCTTCCTGGCCTCCATCCCGATGACCGTCTGATGCAGAAGCACAAAGTTGACCACGCTGCCCAGGGAGTACTTCCATCCCTCGTGGGTGACGGCGTACTCGAGGGCCTCGCTGATGGCAATGCCCAGGCTGCCCGTTGATTCGGGGTCCACGGCCAGAATGTCCCGACCGGCCTTGGTCTCTGTGCTTGGGCTGGGCACAACGTCGCCTCCCCAAGTCTCCATAGCGATACGTCGGTAAGGCTTCTGGTGATAGCTGATGGTGACCATAAAGACCTTGCATTTCAGGCCAAAAAGTTGGGTGGCAAAACACAGGGCGCTGCCCCACTGCCCGGCTCCCGTCTCGGTGGCGAGACCTTCCAGACCTTCCTCCTTGGCGTAATAGCTCTGGACCACTGCGGTGTTGGGCTTGTGGCTGCCCGGCGGGCTGACGCCCTCCCACTTGTAGTAGATCTTGGCCGGGGTGTCCAGAGCCTTCTCCCAACGGACGGCACGGTAGAGGGGGCTGGGACGCCACATCTTAAGGACATCTTGCACTTCATCTGGGATCTCGATCCACCTCTCCTGGCTGAATTCCTGCTGGATCAAGGCCATGGGGAAGACCGGCGGCGGAAGCGGAGGTTCCAACATTTCCTCCAGCGTCGCCGGGTGCCGGTATGGAGGTGGCGGCTTCTTCATGTCCGCGAGCACGTTGTACCACTGGGTGGGCACGTCTTTTTCTTCCAGGACATATTTATACTGCGGCATCTTTTCTTCCTCCCTTAAATTATTGGCTAGGAAAACAAAAAGCTGATAACACTGAGGCGTTTTTCTCGATAGCATCCCCCCTTTCCCCAATTGTAGCTAACGGCCAGCCCTGCTTTCACCACTATTGCGGTGCAGGCCCGCTAGGGACTGCAAAAGCAATGCCATTGGCATAGCAGGAGCCGCTCACCAAAATAAAAAACCAAGTCAAGTCGCCGTAGACTTAACTTGGCATTTATGCGGCAGAGAAAGAGGTCGCACTCTTGCACCCGGAATGGACGCGATCAGAAAAGGCGTTATCCCTCTCCAAGAGTGCCAACAGCCCCATTGCTATCCTTGCCTCCCTCCCCCAATGGCTGTTCTCCGCCTGTCATCTGACAGGCTACCAGGCAATCGCTAACAATGAAAGCGCACTTGTATCCTGGTGGTAAGTATAACATAGGGTCAAAACAATGTCAAGACCCGTTTTATCTTTTCCTCAACCCTCTGACAATGGCCTCCACCTGCTCCCTGTTGGAAGCTCGCGGGGCGAGGTCCAGATACTTCTCAAAGTCAGCCAGAGCCTGCTCGTAGTGGCCCTGAAGCCCCCGGGCCACCCCCCGGCTGTAGTAGGCAGCGGCCAATTTGTGATTAAAGTTGATGGCCTGATCATAGTCGGCTACAGCCCGCTCGTTGTCTCCCCGTTTGGCATAATAAGTCCCACGAGTGTAATAAGCCGCAGCATATTCGGGATCCAGTTCGAGGGCCCGATCGTAGTCAGTCAGAGCGCGGTTTTGATCCCCTAGGGCCTCATAAGCCACCCCACGGTTGTTGTAGACAACAGCATTGTGAGGGTCAAATTCCATCGCCCGTTCATAGTCCCTCAGAGCCAACTCATAGTCCCCCTGAGAAGCGTAAGCCAGGCCACGATTGTTGTAAGCCGTCACATTGTCAGGGTCAAGCTCGATGGCTTTATCATAATCAGCGATGGCCAAGTCGTACTCCGCCAAGGCGGCATAAGCCGCTCCCCGGTTGACGTAGATGTCGGCAGCATCGGGCTCAAGCTCGATGACCTGCGTCAGAACCTCGACGGCCTGCCGATACTCACCCAGATACAAGAGTCTGCCGCCACGAGCCCGCTCAAAGCTCATTTGATCACCCTACCCTTCCCACAAGTCGAGCGCTTCCTCGCTATCTCCGCCTTCTGCTGGCCTGGTGTAGATTGTCTTATAGCGGTCGCACATGACTTCCAGGCAGGCGGCACATTCCTCCGAGTTCTCGTCGGGGACCATGGGCTCAAGGTGCACCTCAAAACCCAGCAACTGGTACATCTCAACGGCCTCGCTCAGGCGGGGTTCATCAACCGTGAACTGCCTGGTCCACCCCTCTCTCCCCAATTCCGCTTCTCTCGATTTGTTTACCATGGCGTACCTCCTTTAGCCTTTGCAGACAATTCAAGATAAAGCTGCGGGAGCAGCCACGCGTTTTAGCCATGAGATCTGGTCAAAGTCTGAATCAAAACTGGCCAGGGAAAGGATGCCTCGCTCACGGCAGGCCAACGCAATCAGAGCGTCGTTGAAGTTGAGTTCACCGGACGAGTCACGGATGAGGTCAAGGATCTCGGGGTATAGACGGGGGACATCAGGGAATATCCAGGTAATCAGATCGTGCGACACCTGGGCCTCCAGGCGCTCCAACAAGCCCTTCACTTCAGCACCGCGTCCTTTCTCACGCAACCTCCGGGCCGCTGTGCTGATGGACTCGGCTACAACGCAGTCAAAATAGACCAATGTGGTGTCCGTGCCAAACAGGGCATCCCGCAACGCTATCGCTTGAGCGCGCCACAGGTCACTCGGATTCAGCAGGGCGACCAAGACAGAAGAGTCAATCGCGATCTGCACGGCTATACCTCATCGTAGAGAGCTTCAGTATCAGCCAGCGCATCGCCCACGTACCCTTCGGGCAGCAGACCAGCCCAGGCATCCAGGCTGGAGGCCGGGGCTGGTACCGTGGCATAGCGCTGTCCCAGAGCGACCGGCCCTTGCTGGCGCAGAAAGTGAACGAACTGCTCCACCATTTTCAGGCTTTCCGGTGGGAGTTCATCTAATAACTCGACTATTCTACGTTTGCTCAACTGAGTCGAGGCCAGAGTGTTCATAAGACGCTCCTTTCCAACTGGCGAAGCTTCGCCTCAAACTGTCAAGTAATGTGCCCTCAGAGTCCCACGATGTCTCCGATTTGGGCCGTGACCCAACGCATGTCATCCACTGTCAAATCACCCATGTGGGCGATGCGGAAGGTCTTTTCCTTGAACGGGCCATAGCCATTGGAGATCATGGCGCCGCGCTTGCCCAGTTCCGCGTTCATCTCCTCGACATTGATGCCCCGCGTGTTCCTGATGCAGGACAAGGTGTTGGAGTAGAAACCCGGTTCCGGGAACATGGCCCAGTGTTTGTTGGCCCATTCTCGCACCACCTCAGCCATGTCAACGTGACGTTGCCAGCGCTCCTCCAATCCTTCGGCCAGGATGTCGTCCATCTGCCTGTTCAGTGCCTGGATGAGGCTGATAGCCGGGGTAGCCGGAGTCTGGTTCTTCTGGTAGTACTTGTAGTTGTCCACAAAGTCAAAGTAGTAGCCCCGATTGGGTATGGTGGCACACTTTTCCAGAGCGCGCTGGCTCACCGCACAAACCGTCAGGCCAGGCGGCAGGGCGAAGCACTTCTGGACGCCAGCCAGGCAGACGTCCAGGTGCCAGGCGTCGAACTCGATCTTGACGCCGGCCATGCAACTGACTGCGTCCACCAGGACCATCACCTCGGGGTACTTCTCGTATACCAGCCGGGCGATGTCTCCGACCGGGTTCATCACCCCGGTGGAGGTCTCGTTCATGACGATGGTCATGGCGTCGTAGCCCCCCCTGGCCAGGGCCTGGCCCACCAGTTCGGGGGTGATGCCGTGGCCGGGCTCGACCTCCAGCACATCGCAGGGGATGCCGTTGGCCTGGGTGATCTTGTGCCAGCGGTGGCCGAACTCACCACAAATCGTGTTGAGCGTTTTCCTGGCAGTGAGGTTACGCACGGCCCCTTCCATCACGCCGGTGGACGAAGAGGCGAACAGGAACACAATCTGGTCGGTGTAGAGCATCTTCTGGAGCTTGGGAATGACTTCGGCCTGGAGCGCGGCGTATTCCTTGGCCCGGTGGCCGATCATCGGTTCCGCCTGAGCCTGCAGAATCTCGTCGCGGACATGGGTCGGACCGGGGATAAAGAGTTTTTTGTACATGGAGCAAATCCTCCTTTATTCACGAACCAGGGCGAAGTCTCGACCAATGGCAAGGCTTCTTTGCGCTACTCGATAGGCCACGATGGGATCAGTTCGTCAATTTCCTCCATCAGACGCATGGTCTCTTTGAGGGCAACGACGATTTTCTGGTAATGGAACAGGTCATCAAACGCTAGCTTACGCCCCTTGCGGTCCTTGAGCCATTTCTCCAGCACCTGGTAGCCACCGATCTGGAACGCCCACACCTCCGGCACAATCCCCTCGAAATACTGCGTCTTGTTGATGTACACCCGGCCTGTGGGCCTGGGTTCGGGCTCTGGCTCAGGCTCGACCTTCACCGGCGCTTCGTCGCCATAGATAAACGGCAGCGCATACATGACCGCCCGCAGTGGTCCAGGAGCGGTATCGGCGGCAGGTGGTTTTTCTTCCTCGACCTTTTCCACGTAGCGGACGCTTTCCACCACGTTGGAGTCAGCCACGGGGAAGTGGGTGATGAGGTGGTTCACTTTGGAAGGATCCATCAGATGCAGGGCTACCAGTTCCTCGCCCTTCTCCGCCAGGGCTTTGAACAGCTCCCGGTCTGAGGTGAGGGGCAGGCGGGGGAAGTCAATCTTGAGGAACTCGGCGTAGCGTTCGCGGTAGGTAGGGGAGTGGAAAACAGCGTAGGCGTAGTAGAAGATATCTTCCGGGCCGAAGGTAGTTTGCAGGTCTCCCTTGCCCTCCGGCACAAACTCCAGATTTAGCTTCTCTTTGACGGCGGCAATGAACTTGGGTGATAGATTGGGGACGGGGGTGGCGTACTCCGGTCGAGATTCAAATAGACTCAGGATGATGGCGCTGCCACCTCCTCTCAGAGGCTTTTCTTTTCTCTCCTCATCGTAGAGGTAGAGGGGAAAGACATAGCAACTATCTTTTAGCGAGACGGCATCCTTGCCCACGACGTATTTTGTGACCAGAAAATGCGCGTACACCTCGGTTCGGATTCCCCGCATTGTCAAAAGTGCTTTGTTCGCTCGAAGCATGTGATGCATCGCTTCAGATCGAGGCCGGTCAATTATATCACTGGAGTAATATATTGGGCGAATGTCAAAAGGACGGTAGAGGCAAAAGGTGAAATCTTTATCCCAATTCTCTCGCGCCTGGAGTTTAGCCCGCGCTTCGGATAATCTCCAAGTCGGAGTGTCCTTTAATTTGAATTTCTCTCTCACTTCATCGTCTGAAAGAGCTTTGTCTCGAAAAGTAGCGACTCTGGACCGAAGGCGGGCCTCATCAAAATCAATGACAAAATGGTCACGATGGGTCTTGATGCCACCGGAGTTCACTGGAAATATATCAGGAATGCTCCACCCCTGCTCGTATTCTCTCAGAAGGTCAAGGTCCTTGGGCACAAAGAAGAAATACGGCGACACCGGCTCAAGCGTTTGCCAGTCCGTGGTGGTGATGTCGCTTTCCAGTAAGAAGCGGTACTTGCCGTCTCGCAGCCCCCACAGATCGGCATAATAGACTTCCGAGGTTTCGGAAACTTCGGAAGTCTGGGCAGGGCGCTTCACCGCCAGAATAATCGCCACACCTTGCCGGATGTCGAAGACGTTCTCGTCTTTGCTTCCGTCCGGGGTGGTCTCACCCAATAACGCACTCCCATGCAGGTTGAGGGTATAGATTTCGGAGAAAGACCTTATCAATTCCTCTCTCATCCCCCGGTGGATCAGGCCGGAGAGGTAGGTGTGATTGGTAATCATGCCGATGACACCGTAGCCGGTACGCTCGATGCGGTCGTGAGCGAAGCGGATGAACTTGATATAGTCGTCGGACAAGGGCTGGATGTTCTGCTCATGACGCACGGCGGCTTTGTAGCGCTCCATTAGGCGCTCGATGTGGTCTCCTTTGTTGGCCGAACTGACTGAATAGGGCGGATTGCCCAGCACCACCATGATGGGCTTGTCCCGCTTGACTTCCGCCGCGGCGTTGGCCTCATCGCTGATGAACCGGGCAAAGCCCAGGGTCTCGGCTCGACTGATCGCTTCCTCCAGCGAGTTGGTCAGGTAGATGCCCAGCCGTTGGTCACCAGCAAAGTCATAACCCGTCTCCTGGAGCAGAACGCCCAGCTTCATGTGAGCGACGGCATAGGGGGCCATCAGCAACTCGAAGCCGAAGACGCGGGGCAGGAGATGGTTCTCGACGTAATTGTTCCAGGCACCGGCCTGGCCCATCGCCATTAAGGTCTCGTGGATTTGCTGGATGACGAAGTAGAGGAACGTCGCCGTGCCAGCGGCCGGGTCGAGGATGAGGGTGTTGGTGTCGGCCAGACCCAGGGGACGGTTGAAGCGGGTCTTTACGATGTGATCAAGGGAACGGACGATGTAGGAGACCACTGGCTCGGGGGTGTAGTAGACGCCACGCCGTACCCGCTCCTTTGGGTCATACGCAGCCAGAAAGGTCTCGTAAAAGTGGACTACCGGGTCTTCCTGTCGTGTGCGCTTCCCGAAGTCTCGCAGAATCTCCGCCATGTCTGCCCGGGCCAGCAGGTAAGCCAGATCGTCCACCAACCAGGCAATGCGGTCGTCCAGGTTCGGGCCGGCGATCTCGTTGAAGAGCTGGCGCAGGAAAGGATTGGTCCTGGGCAGGTTCCAGGCCGCCTTCTCACGGGTGAAGCCCTCACCCCCCGGCCCCCTCTCCCAAAATTTGGGAGAGGGGGAGTGGGGGTGGGGCGCGCGGACGCGGGCGGCAAAGAGGCCATAGGCGATGGTCTGGGCATACATGTCGGCAAACTGAGCTGGGGTGAGGAAGGGAATTAGCGTCTCTCGGAAAGCTTTCAGTTGAGCGTGCAGTGTGCCCTCTTCGCTCTCCTGGCGGAAGGTCTCCTCAATGAGGTTGCGCGTCATGCGAGCCAGAGCGGCCATACGCTCCGCCAGTTCCTTCGGGCGGCCAATGGTAGGAACTTCCTGGGCAAAGAACTTCTGAAGCAGGTCGGCGACGGCCTGAACACCGCTTTTGGACTTCTTAACCTTCCCATCCTGAGTCACGGTAGCCAGTTGGGCTGTCTCACGATGCTCACCCTCGACGTACCAGCGGAACTCCAGGTAATCGGTGAGAACCAGGTTGTTGAGCGAAGCACGATAACGGCGCATCTGCTCGGACCGCTCCTCTGTGTCCAGGCTCGTGCCCACGTTCTTGGCCTCGACGTAGCCGATGGGCGTCCCGGCGCGGGTGATAATGTAGTCGGGTGCGCCGCACGCGATGCGCCTGGGTTCGTTGATAGCCGACACGCCATCGCCAATCGCCTCAAGCAGGGCTTTCAACGCCGAACGATGGGTGTGCTCGGTTGCCGCGCCCGTCGAAAGGTTTTTCTGCAATTCTCGCAGATACGTCTCAAAGGGATCAGTGTTGCTCATAGGTGACTTCCAGTAGCCGAAACTTCGTACAACGTTTCGCGCATTTGCGCAGTGTCGGAACGTAGCGGGCGTCGCCCTTTCCACATTTCCAAGTCATAGCTGCGGGCGACCAACATTGCTTGACCTCTCTACCCTGCAACTCCATGCTTCTACGGTCAACGGCAATGCACCCTCACCGTAGTACTGTGCCATCCCGAGTACGCCAGGGGCAGCATCACCCCGTCGTAGTGGCTCGGCCAATTATCGCCGAACATTGCCTGCGGATCGCAGTTCTAACGACACGCATTTGGGTCCACGCGGTACAATTTATTGGCGTCCCCGTTTACCACCCAAAGGAATTGCCCGTCCCAGGTCATTCCCCCCCATCTCCACCAAGTAGTGCCTGCCGTCGCAGACAAAGAAAAACTGCAAATGGGTTGGGCCAAGCTATCGAGTTTGCTAATTACACCACTACTCACCTGCCATAGGTTACGCCTATCCCATGTTAGGCCCGACACATCAGCCCGAAACCCGCCTGTGGAGACAGCGAAAGAGTCCACTTCCTTAAGCTCGTTACTGCCCTCCACCAATTCGAGCTTCTTCAGGACCGAGCCCGTGGATGCCCAGAAGTACTGTCCATCCCAAGCCATAGCCTTAACAGCATAAGGAAGTCGGAAGGTGCCTGTTACCTTTCCTGACCTGTCTAGTTGAAGCTGCTCATCAGAACATATCTCACACAATACCCAGAAACGGTCATCTACCCAGGTGAGATTGTCAATATGTCTATTGAGGGGCTGACCATCCTCTGGCAACTTCAAGGTCTCGGCGATACGGAAGCGATTCTCGGATGCCACCAATTCCAGTTTCACTAATGACCAATTCGTCGCCAAATACTGCCCAATAGTCCGTGCCATCCCAGACGACACTAATGGGCTCTGCTAGAGGCAAGCGGTAGTCTTGCACTGCTGCCAGGGGCTCCGCTGCGATTACCGTGGGTGTCATTGTTGGCAGTGCCCTAGTTGGAGTAGTTATGGGCGGTGCCGCTGTTTCTGTGGCCGTAGGCGTCATTGTCGGCAGCGCCATAGTGGGAGTAGCTGTGGGCGTTACCACCGGAGTTGGGGTAACCGTGGATGGGGGAATCTCAGTCACCAGCGGGGTGACAGGCGACATGGCAAGTGTTGGTGTGCTGACTGGTGTGCGGGTCAGCGAGGGTGTCAACGTCACTGATGGTGGCGTAAGTGTAGACACTCCGGCTGTAGCAGTTTGTGCTTCGGACACGGCGGCTGGGCTAGCTAACAGAATGCTTGTTGCAGGTATTATATCCACAAAGCGACCTAATAGTGCGCCTAACAAAAAAGAGGGAAGGGCAACAAGAGCGATAAAAGCTATAGTCCGCATATTTTCAGAGAAGACATAGCGCCCTTTCTTTGAGCCCACAACAATTGGTCCCTTTTGTCTACTACATCGCACGTAGAGGCAGGCACACCAAGCCCCCAAAATGAGAGCAACAGGCCTCCATATTGGCGGTATGAGTGTCAAGACAGAAATGACGGTGGCCACCAGCATGCTAATCGGCGGTATCCAAGTGATCAGGTCTTCTTGCCAGGTGGGTTTTGATGCGTCGCTACCCATAATGGTTTCACCTCATATACAAAAGGCGGTGGGCGAATTTCGGTTAACGTTTCATAACCGCAGTACTGCGCGTGACACGCCATGTAACACGAAGACGAGCCTCTGCATCCCACTCGCTCATTTTAGCTTTCTTGTCCATTACCCGGCTACCTGTACGACCGGGGCACCGCCAAATGAATTTATTAGCCTTGTCCCATCCCCTTCGTTAACTTGGCCCAATGCGCTTTCTCGACGCTGATTCTCTCCACCGGCGTAATTGCGTTGCTGCTGAGCACATAATTACATGGAACCTTAATTCCTCGGCAAGTGCCTGAGAAAAAGTAACTTCCGATTTAAGCGTTTAAGTTGACCATAACAAGCCATTTTCGCCACTTTGAGGCCGCTTTCTCGGCATTTTAGTGGTGCATGAGCGGAAGTTACTTTTCCGAAGCGATTACGGTTCCATGAATTAGAGGACACGCGGAAAACTGAATGGCTCTGATTCAGACCTCACGGTGGCGAGAACCGAAAGTGGATCACGTCGCCATCCTGCACCACGTATTCCCGTCCCTCCAAACGCAGCAGCCCTTTCTCCCTGGCCGCCGTCATGGAGCCAGCAGCCATCAAGTCCTTATAGGAAACGACCTCGGCCCGGATAAACCCCCGCTGCATGTCGGTGTGCACTTTGCCGGCCGCTTCCAAAGCCGGACTCCCTTGCCGTAGCGTCCAGGCCCGGACCTCTCTGCCGCCGGTGGTAGTGAAGAAAGTGATCAGATTAAGCAGACGGTAACCTGCCTTGACCAACGTCTGAAGGCCAGACTCCCTCAATCCTACCTCGGCGCGATAAGCTGCCGCCTCGTCCGATGGCCATTCAGCCAGTTCCGTTTCCAGCAAGGCGCAGAGGACCACCATCTCCGTCTCTTCGGCAGCAGCGGCCTTGGCTACCTGAGCGGCTAGCTCCCCCCCACCGGGCAAATCCTCTTCCCCCACATTGGCCACGTAGAGCCTCGGCTTGGCCGTGAGTAGATTGAGTTCATTTAACCATGTGGCCTCCCGGTCTACCTGGCCGTAACTCTCAGCTCTTGCTCCATCGTCCAGGTGTTGGCGCAGCCCTGTAAGCCACGCCAACTGAGCCTCATAGTCCTTGGGACGCGCCTTGGCCATGGATTTCACTTTCTCTATGCGCCGCTCAACGGTGGCCAGGTCAGCCAGGATCAACTCCAAATCAATGGTTTCGATATCGGCTTGGGGGTCCAGGTCAGCCGAGACGTGAGCCACGTTTGGATCGCGAAAACAACGCACCACCATGGCAACGGCATCCACGTTGCGGATGTGTCCCAGGAATTGATTGCCCAGGCCCTCGCCACGGCTGGCCCCCTTCACCAGGCCGGCGATGTCTACAAATTGGATCGCGGTGGGCACGATGCGCTCCGGACCAACCAGAGCGGCGATGTCCTTTAGCCGCTGGTCATCCACCTCGGCTACTCCCACGTTGGGATCAATGGTGGTGAAAGGGTAGCTGGCCACAGCCGCTCCTGCTTTGGTGAGGGCGTTGAAGACAGTGGATTTGCCCACGTTGGGCAAGCCAACGATACCGATTTGCAAGCTCATGGTCACGACCGTCTAGGTTGTTCTTTGGGCAGAGCCAGATGGAAGGTGCTTCCCTCCCCCAGCTTGCTCTCTACCCAGGCTTTGCCGTTATGCTTCTCAGCGATGGATTTGACAATGGCCAGACCCAGCCCTGTCCCCTTGATCCTGATGGTATCGCGGCGCTTTATGCGGTAGAATTTCTCGAAGAGGCGCATTTGGTCAGCCGGAGCGATGCCAATACCCGTATCGCTGACGCTCACCACCAGGTAGCTATCCCTTTCCCTGACTCTCACGGTGACCGAACCTTCTGGCGTATACTTGATAGCATTGTCCACCAAGTTAGCCACAGCCCGTTTGATGAGGGCCCCGTCGCCGACAATCAGTGGCAGAGTTGGGGGCAGTTCTAATTGGAGTTTCAGGTTTTTGGCTTCGGCTCGCCCGCTCAACTCAGCCACAACCATTCTTACTAAACTGCTCATTTCACAAGGGGCCATTTCGATCCCCACGCCAGCCTCGATCCGGCCGATGTCCAAAAGGTCATCAATGAGCTCTGACATCTGATCAACGCCCCTTATGATCTTATCAACGAATTCCTGCTGTTTTTCGTTGAGATCGCCGGCGGTAGAAATCATGGTCACGTAGCCGCGCATAAAAGTCAAAGGGGAGCGCAGGTCATGGGAGACAGTGGCCACGAACTCGTCTTTCATCGCGTCCAATTCCTTCAAGGCAGTGATGTCGCGCATGACCGCCACACGACCAATAGCCCGCCCGTCACTGTCGGCTATGGTTGCAGCACTGGCGTAAAGGATCCGTCCATCAGGCAAAGGAATCTCCTCCACAAGAGCCTCTCGGTCCCCTGCTGGTCGGGTGAAGAGCTGTTCCAAAGGCTCATTGGCGATGGCCTGAGCCAGAGGACGCGTCACTGCATCAGCGGTCTTGATGCCGAAAGCGTGTTCTGCAGCGGGATTGGCCAGCATCAGGTGGCCCCGACTGTCCGTCACAAGGATGGCATCAGTGGTGCTGTCCAGAATAGCCTTCAATCGCCCCCTTTCGCGTTCAATGGCCTCAAAACTTTCTTTCAGCCTGACCCGCATCTGCTCAAAGGCGGCGCCGAGTTGGCCTACTTCGTCCTCACCACCCACCTTCACCTGGGCTGTCAGATCCCCCCGTGCAATCTGGTTGGAGGCCTCAGCCAGCACCTGGAGAGGCCGCGTCAGGTGAGAGATGACCAATAGGATCAGGGCGGTGACTGCCAGGGTCATCAAGGCCAGGAAAATCAAGAGGGGGACCGATATCTCGACCGCCAAGTCCATGACCACCTCGTAGGGGACCATAATCACTACCGACCAGGGTTGGCCGAGCACGGGCATGTGATAGATTAACCGGGTCTCGCCGTTTTCATCAGTATGCTGATAGGCCTCGCCGGGAAGGGAATCAGAAGAGGGCAACCTGGAACCCTCTACCATCCACGACGAGAGGAGGACTCCTTGGTCGGGGTGAGCGATGATGTAGCCCCGCTCATCCACCACAAAACCAAGGCCCTCTCCTGCGGCTGGTTGCAAACCGGCCAGGATACCGCGCATCGTAGGGTTGCTTTCCCCCATATCGGCCCGGCCCACCAGAATGCCGCGCGGCTCACCCGTGGCCTCATCCTCCAGCCGTTCAATGAAAGAGATGACCAGATCACCCATAGGCAGACGGTAGGCCGGGGTCCTCTGCGACGCCGCTTCTCCTCCGGTCATCTTGACGATACCGGCCACCTCTTCACTGGAGAGAGTGAGCCCCTCTGGAGGTGACTCGGGATAAATGTTGAGCAGAGCCAGGTTGTTATCCAGCAAGAAAAGTTGGCGGAAAAAGGCACTGGAGCGGCCATCTTTCTCTAACCTGTCCTGACGGACCTGGTAGCTCTCACTTTGCAGGTCTTCACTACGGGCAAGCCCTTGCAGTGTAGCCTGCCCGTAGAGGAGAAAGATGGGAATACGCTCTTCGGCCATGTTCTGAGCATCTCTGGCCATCTGGGCTGTGATCTGTCCGGTGGCCACCTGGATGGCTTTCACGTTGACGACGTAGAAAAGGGCCAAGATGGAAGCCAGGATCAAAGGGACGACGAAAAAGAGAAGACGGCGG
>Ga0315309_1001770_pt1 | contig 12815 bp, 13 predicted proteins | sample TDP4_MG_FD_203080 | JGI IMG/M metagenome (GOLD analysis project Ga0315309, IMG submission 203080) | Freshwater sediment microbial communities from Lake Towuti, South Sulawesi, Indonesia - TDP4 | ecosystem: Environmental > Aquatic > Freshwater > Lake > Sediment | place: Indonesia: South Sulawesi...
TTCTCTTCAACTTTCCTCGGATTCGGCAGAGACGTTCATGACCGTCTTGGCACTTCACAATGATTCTGTCAAAACCCAGCATCCGAACAGCTATTCCCAACACATCATTAGCAACTGGCAATTGAATGTTCCCCATATCCTCTTCGCTGACAATTTTTCTTTTGCCCAATTTTTCTTACCTCTTTGCTGAAGAAGGAGATGATCTTTCAATTTCCATAAGGAAAACCATGTTTTTCTCGGGTTTAGTTTGAGGGCGTGTGTTTGAGCCGAATTTCGAATGACCTCGACTAATTTGACTGTGATGTCCTGGGCATCGGATTCCTGCTAGTTTCCCATCTTGCGAGATCCAGACAACGCGCCCCATTTCATGGCATTGAGGGCATTGTACGTTGTCACCTATTTGAACCGTCTTATAACCCGCCTTTCTTTCGATTGTCCACGTATGTTTTTCTTTCTGTTCTCTTCCTTAGTGTACAATGAACTCGTACGGATGATTTGCATTTTCCACAGTTGGTGACAATACCTGCTCTTAGACTGCACAATCATATCTACCTCTTTGATATACTTCGAAAAGATTCAGTTACTGGTAGGAAAAGCCTACACGATAAAAGAAACTTTTCAAATATAGTAGTGCTACATCTCTAATAAAGGCATAGGTTAACACTCTAGAGTTGCTTGCCATTAATGGTAAAAACCCGCTCGTGCACTACACGTACACGATTCGAGGAGTAAATTATTTAATGAACTTCCTTGGATGGCGCTTGAATTTTTTCTTGCAGCTCACGGAACAGAAGTGGTAGGTCTCTCCCTCAAAACTTATCTTGAACTTCGCTGTTTTTTCGTCAAGCACAGCGCCACACACAGGATCTCTCAATCAATAGCCCCTACGTTCTTTGATGAAGGTACAATATAAAATAGAATGGTTTCAGCAATGCTTGACAAATACGGGACGGAACAATTCTCTAACATTTCAGCTCTCACAAGGCTTTTATCTGTTCAATTTTTCGGGTCAGGATCTCAACGATCGAGTCGTTGTTGACGTACATCATTGGTTTGTTGCAATCGGGACATTTAAAGAGAAGCTCAAATGCCTCTTCGAAGGGAAATCGCTTACAGCCTGGCGTCTGGCAGGTGTAGAACTCGTGGCTTTTCTCATACTCAAGCCGAGTTTCCAGTTTTTCTAGAACACGTCGCTTTTTGTTTAGGATGAAGCCTTCCAGTTGGTCGGGCTGGAGTCTCCAGTTGAAGATAAACCAGCCTGTTTCTTTGTCGCGAGACTGTCTGAGAGCTACGAGAAAGTAGTCATGGAGTCTGTAGAGTGCCTTGCGAACCATTTTGAGTTGTATTTGGGTTTTATCCGCTATCTCAATATCTACAATCTCGTGAACCCCTTGGAGGACCTCAACTACTCTAACAGCGTCCTCGCCGAACAACGCAGCCACCTTCTTTAGCGTCTCGTTATCAGCAGAGAACAGTTTTGAAACGCCTCCGCTTAGACAACTCGCAGACAAGCTCCGCCTGAAGAGAATACCAGGAATACCACTCTCGAATTTCCATTGCTAGCCTCTGCTTCCTCATATGCCACCTTAATAGACGCTGACTCTTCAAGCCCTTTTTTCAAAGCTCTTTTGCTCCTTACTTATTAGCGCTCAGACGATTAACCCTTTCCATCCTAAGAAAATTATGAAATTCGCGCTAAAACCAAAAACATTGGAGCAAGTGGTCCAAACTCTTAAATTTTGCAGTTTTTTAACTTAGTTCTGGAAGGCATGAAATGTTTCAATATTTTGAGGCTGCAAGGGTTGGGAGTTGGCTTGGATGGGTTTTCAATTTTGGTTTTGGGAGCGTTCTCTTTGGTGTGTCTCCTTTTGAGGTCACTGCCTTAGTCCTCTTTGCCTTCTCACTTGCTACGGCCAGCGTCTTCGTTTTGAATCAATACTTTGACCGTGAGGCAGATCGAGAGAACGAGGTCAAGTCAAATCTACCTGTTGCTTCTGGACGAATAACACCAAGGAGGACATTGGTCTTCTCTTTCTTACTGGTCATCTCGTGTTTAATCCTGGTGTTCATAGCCAACGTTCATGTTCTCCCGTTGTTTATTGTTTACTTAGGACTATGGACTGCTTATTCCACTCCTCCATTCAGATTGAAAAGCGTACCAGTTGCAGACTTCGTGGTCTCAGGTATAGGCGCTGGCTTTCTGCCATTCTTAATGGGGTTGGGGTTAAGTGACAAGCTAATCTCCAATATTCCATCAATTATGTTGGGAGCCATGCCCCTAATGCTAATTCAATGTGGTGGCCATATCATCCAAGCTGTTGGAGACTACGAGGCAGACCGTAAAACTGGGGTTCACACTTTTGTTGTTAGGTATGGAAAGAAAAAGGGTGTTATCGTCGCTGGGTTCATGTTTTTGACGGGAGGGTTCTCGCCAGTCGTCTATTCAGCTTTTGGTTTACTCCCCTATAGACATTTATTCTTGTTTTTTATACTCTTCCCCATTTCCATACCCATTACCATGCGTTATGTAGATGTGTTAAAGAACCCATCAACAAAAAATGTCATTAATATACAGAAAACTACGCGAAAGTATGGAATTATTGGAGTAACAGTGATCTGGGCTTATGCACTACTCGCAAAAATAGCCAGCTTTTAAAGGGGTTAGGGCGCAACTTTGAAAAGGTATATACGAGTTTTCTGCACCTAACTATAACCTATCACCCAAATACGAAGTGAATGCTGTGTCTAAAATCGGTCAAGGCGTCATCGTGAGTTGTCGGCGGGGGCCGAAAACCCAGAAGCCGAAAGAATACATCCTCCGTTTTCCCGGCATTGAATCAGTTGGCGGGGCGGCGCGACTCATAGGTCGGAAGGTTGTATGGCCTGTCGGAAAACATGAGGCTCGAGGAAAAATAGTGGCGTTGCATGGAAAGAACGGCCTCGTTAGGGCTCGTTTCAGAAAGGGTATGCCTGGCCAGGCAGTGGGGAGTCTAGTAGAAATAATCGGTTGAATCAAGTCTACGTTATTTTCTATGTCAGTAACCCCAAGGTCTTAGAGTAGGGTTTGAGCAAGGGCACGGAGCAGAGGATAACAATTAATATGCAGGATGATGCCTTAGTGATTCGCGAGATTTGAATGGTGAACTCTGAGTGTCCAGTTCCAAATTGTTGGAATGGTTTGAGAAACGTAGAGAATCAAAAGCTATAGCGATGATGAGACGTCACTTGGCGACTACAATGAGCGCGGTTGAAGACCTTGAAAGAGCAGTGAAGGCGTCAGTCAACCTCAATGAAAAGGAGGCCAGAGCTGCAGTGGAGAGGGTCACAAGTGCCGAGAAGGAAGCCGACAGTCTGAGAAGGACCGTTATGAGCGAACTAGCAAGGGGAGAGCTGCCGTCCACTGATAGAGAAGACCTCATGCACCTCATGAAACGAGTAGACATGGTAGCCGACTGGTGCAGAGAATCAACACGCATCCTATCTGCCACACTGATGAAGGATGTGCCAGAGAAACTCCGTGAATCAACCGTAAAAATGGTGGAAGGCGTCAAAGAGTGCGCCTCAGCCCTTTACAGATGCATCAATAGAATGGCAGAAAAACCTGAAGAAGCCTTGAAGGCAGCAGATGAAGTGGAACGACTGGAAGAAAAAGTTGACGATCTGCACGAGAACTCAAGGCGACTGCTAGCCAGAGAAGAAAAGCTGAATATAGGAGCTGCGGTACTGATGAACGAACTCTATGGAGCCTTGGAAATGGTAGCCGACTGGTGCGAAGACGCCTGCGACCAAGTAAGAATAATAATAGTGCGGAGATAATCTACTCAAAGGTGGAATCATTGTCAAGCATTGTAATCGACATTTCCGAACTGCGAAGTGCGCACAGCGAACAAGCTGAGGAACTTGAAAAATTCTTAAAAGACAAGATCAAAGCCAAAATCGATGTGGCAGACCGAGAAATCACGTTGAAGCCTGGAGACAAGGGAGAAATCCCAAGCAGAGACTACTTGAGAGTGCTTCTCAAAAAGTACTTGCACAAGGCTGAGTTGAAGGAAGAGTTTCGGGTAATCGCTGGCAAAGAGTACAATCTTATGATCAAGAAGCGGAAACTGGAAGAGGAAGGATAAACCTACTTTTTCGCTTCCTTACGCTTCTTCTCCAGCAACTCCTGTATCTTCAGAAGCTGGATTCTTGCGGTCCAAGTTTCTTCGTAGCCTTTTTCAAAATTGTTTGCCTCGATGTTCACTTTGGCGTTCTTGAGAAGCTCCAGTGCAGAAGCCAAGGTGGGCTTGAATTCCATTGATTGTTTAGAGGAGGAACTGTGCTTCCACGAAGAGCCTTCCAACCTGTCTCCAAGCGTGAGCGACAATAGGAAAACAGCGTATTCTGTTTCAGCTGTTGCCGACCACAGTGAATCGGACACAGCGTTTTCACCCCCGCTGCATGACAGAACCTTCAAAGAATCTTCTAAATACTTCATCGCTTTGGACAATGCAGTCTGTATTTTCTCCTTGTGCATTCTTGTTGGCTCGCCTTCATAAAATGTTACTTCTCGACTGTTACCTTGCTGGCGCCTACTTCCTTCTCCACACGTATAACGTGCTCAGCCTTTTCGGCGAAGGCGTCGCTGTGCGTCACTGCTATGATTTGCTCTATTGCCTTCAATCGCGATATTGCCTCAGCCAGTCTGTCTATTGAGCCGTCTTCTCGTCCAAGGCTTTCAGTGGGTTCATCCAACAAAAGCGTGTACAAGCCGTGCCCTGTCCTCGACTGCATGATGAGTTGACCAAGTCCCAGTCGATAGGCAAAGGCTAAAAGGGTGCGCTCTCCGCCTGAAAGGTTTGTGACCTCCCTTTCGTATCCCTCTTCGCCTGTGACGATTGGGGAGTAGGTCTCATCAATCTTAATTATTAATGCTGGGCCAACGCCGCCTGTGAGGTCGTCGAGAAACTGTTGAATCATGCGTTGAAGATAAGTGACAAACTCGCTGCGCATTCTGGGTTGAATGCCTCTGTAGGCGTCGCGTACGCCAGTCACGATTTCCAGCAGGCTCTCTATGCGTTGCTTTCGGTCGAGTTTCTGTTGGGCGTTGTCTAAGCGCTGTTTGAGTTCTTCCATTCTTGTGGCTAGGTCGTTTTTTCTGGTCTCGGTTGTTTCCAGCCTGTTTTTGACGTCGGAGTATTCCATGAAAGCTTGGTCTCGCAGTTTGCGGGCTTTCTCCAGCTGAGCTAGGTCGAATTTGTTGATTTCCTTTCTGGTGGCGCTCAATTGTTCTCGAAGTGTCTTTTCTAGCAGTTGTTTCTCTTCAAACTCCTTGGATAGTTTTTCGAGTTCTTGGCTTTCGTCGGACACGCGGCTTTTCAGGTCTTCGATTTTGGGCGACAATGTTTGTAGGCTTAGGGCAACATTGCCTACAAGGTTGCGCAGTTCTTCGAGTTCGTCAAGGTTTTTCTGGAGTTCGGCGAGTTTCGTTTCTCCTTCACTGTTTGCCTTACTCAGCCTGTTCAGAAGGTCGGTCTTGTATTCCTCAGAAAGGTTTTGCAAGCAGAGTGGGCACTTGCTCTCCGCCGTTAGGCTGGAGAGTTTCTTTTCAGCCTCTCGCATCTCTTTTTTTGTTGCCTCTTGTTCGCCTCCTATGCTCCGCAGTTGCTCTTCTAAAGCTTGAAGGTGTTTTCTCAGCTCTTCAGGCGTCTGTTCAGCGCCGAGTCCCGACTTCTTGAGCCTTTCTTTATACCCATTTATTTCATTCTCTAGCAACTGCAGTTTTTCATTCATGCCATCTATTGACGTGTTTTTTCGTGCGATTTCGTCGGCCAGCCGTGCGCTGTTGTCTTCAGTGTTTTCTATGGAGGTTCTCAATTGAGCCTCTTTCCGCATCAATTCTTCCGTCTGTTTTCTCAACTCTTCTAGGCTCTGAAGACTTGCTGTCGCTTCATTGAGTACGGTTTCAGCTTCAACGTATCTCCTCCTCAAACCCTCCATCTGTCCCTCAACACTGGCAAAATCTTGCACTGTCTTATCGTATTCATTGTGAAGCTTGTCCATTATGACGATGTCTGGGTCCCGTTCGTATGCCTTCTTTTCACCCTCATACTCTTTCTGAACGCCTTGAAGGTTAGCCCACGCCAATTCATAATCCGACAATCCGAACAGTTCGTCGAGTCGTTTCTGGCGCTCTCTAGGAGTCATGTCCAACAACTCTTTCAGCTGTTCCTGTCGAACCCAGACGATTTCGCGAAACAATTCTTTGTCCAAGCCTGTGATGGTTTTCAACTGTTCGGTTACAGCCTCGCTCTTCACCTGAGCGATGAGTCTACCATTCTCGTAGAGTTTGAGCTGCTCCAAGTCTTGACCTATGCCTTTCCCACGTTTACGCAAGCCACGCGTCAACGTGTAGTTTTTTCCCGAATGTGTGAACTGAAGCGTCACTTTGCTGGCATCGGCTCCTTCTCGGAGTAAATATTCATAGCTTCGGCCAATTGGGTCGCCGAAGAGGGCGAAATCGATGGCGTAGAGCACGCTGGATTTGCCGCAGCCCACGCCGCCGACGAGGCAGTTGAAGCCGCGTTGAAACTGAATCTTTGATTCTGTGTGTGAACGAATGTTTTCGAGTTCGATGGCTTCAACCCTCACTTAGGTAAGCCTCCATTTCCCGCTTGACCTTGTCCTCGTCTTTCCTAACCAACGGCTCAAGAATGTTGACAGCTAATCGAGCTATTTTTTCAGCCTGTTCCCGGCTGTAGCGTTCGCTAAAGATCTGGATGAAGTACTCGAAAGACTTTGTTTTCAGGTCTTTCAAGCCGCCTTCGAATATGGCGCGAATCACCTCTTCTGGAACCTCGGTCTCCCTCAAACGCGACATTGGATAAACTAGCAACGCTTTTTGGGCTGCTTCGCGTATCCGAGCCATATCAACTTCAGCCCTGTTGGCTTCTGAGGGCAGCATGCCTCTCAAAACGAGCACCATTATGGCACCTTCAACGTCATTGTCTTTCACAAGTTTAACTGCCTCGGCAGTTATCTTGGCTGGAAGCATACCAGAGTAGTCGGGTTCCAAAACAATGAATCGTCTCGGAGTTTCAAGCTTGACGCGGTTTAGTGTTGGAACGCCTTTTTCGTCCACTTCAACGTGGTAGAAGCCTTTCTCAACCTGTGCGTCGTCGTAGCTCACGGTTTCGGTGCAGCCACTGTAGACCAGCAAGCCATTTTTGAATTTACTCTTTGATGGCTTGTGAACGTGTCCACCGGCGAAGTAGTTGAATCCGTCTGGCATGACTTCAGGCGAAGCCTCGACTTCCATCTGGTAGGGCTTGTCAATGTAGGGCAAGTCTATTGCCATATGGAAGAGGAATATATTGAAGAGCGATGGGTCAGGTGTAGACTTGTTCTGTTCCATGAAAAGTGGCAGCTGCTCATCCGTCCTGCGCTTAGTTCGAAAGTTGGGCACTCCATAAACGTAGCAGCTGTGGTTTCGCCAACTTGCGCTCTCGTGCCGCGGCAAATAGTGAATTAATCCGGCGCTGTCCAAGGGGTTCAAAATCGTTCCCGTAACCACGTTGGGTGCGGAGTCGTGACCACCATCCACGGCGAGAACTGGTATGCCCGTGTCTCTTAGCCTTCTAAAATTCGTGATGGCAGTTTCTAATGTAACGTTTGATGGTCTGGCAACATGGAAGATGTCGCCAGCGATTAACATGAAGTCAGGCTTCAGTTCGATAGTTTTGTCAACAACCTCTCGAAAGGCGTTTTCGAAGTCTTCGCGGCGCACGTCCAGATTATACTGAGCGTAACCGAGGTGCAAGTCAGCCACGTGAACAAAACTGAAAGGTTTCACAGAGTCGTCTCCTCTTTTAATTTAATCTAGTTGCCTCATCGCCTTTTAAATGTGAAAGATTGCTTTCGCGGTTTGATTGGACTATGAAGTCAATAGGTTTTGGGAGGGCTTTAAAAAATCAGCGAGGCAACAGACAAAAAAAGCTAGCAGACTTGAGTGAAAGTAAGAAAAGAATCACTTGCGGGTTTTCAAGCTTCGGATAGCCTTCATAGCCCAGTCTGGGTCTTTTAGAAGCCCTCTGCCAACCGCTACCAGGTCAACCTTTCCTTCTTGTATTTGCTTGTTGGCGTATTCTGGCTCGGTGATTCCGCCGACACCGATCACAGGTATTTTTATCGCCTTTTTGACCTGTTGAGCTTGTGGAATGAAGTAACCCTGCCTGTTCTGAAGGCGCTCAGGTCGGCTGCCACATAAGCCTCCTGACACATCTATTACGTCAACTCTTGCCTCTTCAAGTTTCACAGCGAATTTTTTAGAGTCTTTAATCTTCGTTCCAGCGGGGTCCAAGTCGTCTGAGCCCAAACGATAGAGAAGGAGTTTTTCCCCTACCTTTTCCCTGACCTTTTCCACAACCTCTAGCGGGAATCGCATTCTCTTGTCTAGGGAGCCGCCGTATTTGTCTAGGCGTCTATTGGTTATGGGCGAGAAGAATTGGTTGAGGAGGAAGCCGTGGGCTCCGTGAATTTCCACTCCGTCGAAGCCTGCTTTTATGGCTCTTTCGGCTGCTTCTGCGAAGTGTTTTGTTATGGCTTTGATTTCCTTGATTTGTAGCTTTCTGGCTTTTCGGGTTGGTGATGGTGCGACGGGTTTTGTGCCTGTAATTTCCTCGGTGCATCTTCTTCCGGCGTGGTTGATTTGCGCGATCACAGGTGTGCCTGTTTTGTGGACTTTGCTTGCGAGTTGTTTTAGCCCAGGGACAAGGCGGTCGTTGTATATTCCGAGTTGTCTTTTGCTGAGTTTTCCATCAAGGGATACGTAGCTGTGTTCGATTATTTGTAAGCCGAGGGCTTTGGAGCGTCGTATGTAGTGTTCTATGAGTCTTTCGGTTACTGCTCCTCTTGTTGTGGCATAGTTTGTGGCCATGGGCGGCATTACAATCCGGTTCTTGAGTGTTAACCCTTTGACTTTTAACGGGTCTGAGAGGCTAACCAACGCGAATAACCCTCTACATGTCTTTGGGAAACATCACTGGAGTTTGGCTTGGTTGCTTAGGAATTCCTGTGAGGAATTAGGCTACCTTAAAGAATCTAGTCTTCGGCGCTCCACAGATTGGACATTTTTCTGGAGGTGCACCTTCGACAGTGTTGCCGCAAACGCTGCAGACGTGGTAGTCGATTTTTGGTAATTCCTTCTTAGCTTTCAGCGCTTCAGCTGCCTTCGTGAACAATCCGGCGTGTATCTGCTCAACCTTGTTGGCAACGTCAAAGCTCCAAGCTGCTTGCTGGCTTCCCTCCTTTTTGGCGATGCTCAAGTATTCAGGGTACATCTTCTTGAACTCTGAGGTTTCCCCTGAAATCGCGATGTCCAAGTTTGCTTCCGTCGACTTGATTTCTCCCATTATCCTAAGATGGTTTAAGGCGTGAATTGTTTCTGCGTCCGCGGTTGCTCTGAAAAGCTTCGCAACCTGCGGGAAGCCTTCCTCATCGGCTTTTCGAGCAAACGCCAAGTAGCGTCTATTAGCCTGAGACTCGCCTGCAAAGGCGTTCTTTAAGTTTTCATTTGATCTGCTCATATTTGTTTCACTGTTATCCCTCAATATCCATCTGAACTGATATAAGTTATGCTCAGCAGGTAGGAAACAATCGGAAATGGCTCGGTAATAAACTCGTTTTAAATACGAGAGCGCCGTGAGAGTATTGCGGTCTGCAAGACGGGGAGCCACATCGTGAGCAGGGAGTATCCGACTCGTCCAATTGTGGGTGTTGGAGCCTTGATTCTGCAAGATGGTAAACTTTTGCTTATTAGGCGTGGATCGCAGCCTGGTCAGGGCAAGTGGAGCATTCCAGGCGGGTTGGTGGAGTTGGGTGAGAACGTTCAGGACGCCATGGTGCGCGAGACGAAGGAGGAAGTGGGCTTGGATGTTGAAGCGGTTGAGCTCATGGACGTGTTCGACAGCGTCACGCTCGATAAGCAGGGGCGCATTCAATATCATTTTGTGGTTGTCAACTTCTTGGTTCGCATTGTTGGCGGAACCGTGAAGACTGCAAGCGATATTCTTGAAGCCAAATGGGTTCCGGTTGAAGAAGTGGAGAAATACAATTTGACGAAGTCGTTTCGAGCGTTTTTTGAGAAGCATCGTGAGAAGGTTAGGGAACTAGCCCTTCTGGGCGAAAAATAGTCTTGTTTGTCCCATGGTTTGCACGTTTAGGCTGCGCACCTTCACAACAATTGGGAAGTCTCTTACGGCGTTTCCTAGGAGTAAGCAGTGTTGGGTTGGTAGGTCATAGGCGATGGATTTGACTGTTTCCGCGTCTACCTTAGCGGCTCGGCTTACGGTTTCTAGGTCGTGTTCGTTGGTGAAGTTGAAGAGGAATATGTTGTCGGCTTGGCGGTAGATGTTCTCTCGTATGGTGTCGGGCTGGTTGGTTACGAAGGTTGTGAACACGCCGAAGTGTCGCATCCTTGTGACGATGTCGTCCCAGTAGGTCTCGCGTAGGTATAGGTGGGCTTCTTCGGCGAATAGGAACACTGCCTTCAGTTTTTGCTGGGTTAACATGTCGACGAGTTTGGCTAGTACGTATTCGACTACGATTTGTCTGTCGACGAGCGATGTATCCCGTAGGTTCATTATTAGTGCGCCGCCGTTTCGCATGAGCTGGAAGCATTCTTCTAGGCTTGTGGCTTCAGATGGGTTGTCTGTGAAGAATCCTGAGTTTAGTAGTGCGTAGTAGCGGCTGAACAGGGCGTCTCTTACGTGTTGGTTGCATTTCCAGTTGCGTATGGCTTCGCCGAGTTCGTGTAGGCTCAGTGAGGCGCGTTCGTCTAGGAACTGCCATATGCGTCGGAATTCTCTGGCTGATGTGCCTGGTAGGTTGAGCGCATGTAATAGGATGTTGAGGATGACTTTGAGTTTTATGTGGGCTAGTGTGACTTTGAAGTTGATGCTGGGTGTTAGTGTGTGGACTTTGTTGTGGTATTGGTTCTTTTTTCCGTCGTTTTCTAGGCCTAGGCTGGCGTATTCGCCGTTTAGGTCTAAGACGACTACCGGTGCGCCGTATTGAACTAAGCCTAGGACGAGTAGTTTGGATAGGTGGGATTTGCCTGTTTCTTTCTTGCCTGTGACTATGTTGAGTCTGCCGTCTAGGCTGGTGGCGTCTATGTTGAGTTGGGTACTGTCTTTGGTTTCGCCGAGGCTGATGGGCAGTGCGTGGTTGATTTTGATCAGGTTGAGCAGTGTGGTTGTGGATAGTCGTTTTATTTGTGATTGGCTGCGTGATGGGAGCCATGTTCCGCCTGTTGTGATTTTGCCTTTTTCTAGGCTGGCTCTAATCTTGCAGACGAGTACGCGGCTGTCTTGTATGTATGTGATATGGCTTGCTACTTCTAAGGGGTCGAAGTCTTGTCCGCTTAGGGTGGGCTCGGTCTCGCCGTTGCCGTTTTGGGAGTCGCGTAGGAGTTCTTCTATTATGCCCGGTACGTTGGCGAATTGGACGTCTATGACCTGCACGATCAGCGCTCGGTTAGGCTGCCTCTGGTCTTCGATTTGGAGGTAGTCGCCTTTTTCCACGTTTTCGGTTGGGAAGCTGAGGATCTGGACGGTGTTGCCTTCTTTTCTGTAGAGTCGCATGGCTTGGTCCCTCAGTTCAGCTCTCCATTGGTCCTTTTCCGAATGGTCCGAATAGGAGTCGGCGTATGTTTGGGCGTTGTATTGTTTTTATTCCGTGTGTTTGGGCTAGGAAGCGTTGGATGCCTATGACTTCGTTGGCTGTGAATGTTGAGTATATGTGGGCTAGGCGGAGGGTTTCGGGGTATCCGTCTAGGATGAGGTCGTTGGCGATCAGGTGTTCTACGGCTTGGATGGCTTGTGTTGTTGGGGTTTTTTGGTCTATGTCTAGTCTGAAGGCGTATGGGCTTGGGCTTAGTTTGGCTACGTAGATGTTGCCCATGAAGTGTATGTGCTGGTAGGCTGTGGCTGGGGCGCCGTCGGTTTGGAGTAGGCAGGGCGGCTTGGATTTGTTGATTAGGTCGGTTAGTGTGTGGCCGTTTAGGCGTAGTCTTGTGGCTTTTGTTATGGCTAGTATGGTGTTGTGTCTGTTGCGGGCTGTGTCTAAGAGTTGAGCCATTATTGTGATTGGTGTGTCGTTTGTTCCTGCTGTTAGCGAGCCGTCTAGCAAGATGAGGCTGTTTTGTGTTTGATTGGCGATTTGGGTTTGTAGCCAGCGTTCTAGTAGGGTTGTCATGCGGGTTTGCATGTTGATGAGGCTGGGCGTGGTTGCGTGTGGATGCGGGTTGCCCATTTCAGTTTGGTCGTGGCTGTATTGGTTGAAGAGCGCGTATATTTCTTGTTTGTTTTCTTCGGTTATGTGGAATGGGAAGGGTCCGAAGCGTAGGTAGCGGTAGCCTGTGCCGTTTTGTTTCCAGACTGTGGCTGCTCTTAGGGCTAGGAGGATTCCTGTGTTGGTTTCGCCTATTTTTATGCTTGAGACGTCTATGGCGATGACTGGGTGTGGGCTTGGCGTGGGTTTGAGCTGGGTTGTGCGGAGTTTGAGTGTGGTTTGTCCTTGGAATGTTGGTGTTATTTCTTCTGTTGGGTTGTGCGTTGTTTCTTCTGTTAGGGTTTCGTATGGTTGGTAGAGGTTGGCTTCGTTGTTGTGGATGTTTTTTATGCTGCGTAGGGAGAGTTCTAGGAAGCGTTGTGGTAGTGTTGTGTCTTCTAGGGTTGGGGGTGGAAAGTTATATTTGGTGGTTGTTTGTGTATATTGTGTTTGTTGAATCAATTGAATTCACCAATAGGCAATATATGGCTTGTTGGTGAGTATTTAAG
>Ga0315309_1001771_pt1 | contig 12813 bp, 13 predicted proteins | sample TDP4_MG_FD_203080 | JGI IMG/M metagenome (GOLD analysis project Ga0315309, IMG submission 203080) | Freshwater sediment microbial communities from Lake Towuti, South Sulawesi, Indonesia - TDP4 | ecosystem: Environmental > Aquatic > Freshwater > Lake > Sediment | place: Indonesia: South Sulawesi...
CGTCATAATTGCTCGAGGCTTCGGCCCCCTAGAGGGAAAGATCTTCCGAGTGGGGCATATGGGGCAGGTGACCTCAGCAGATCTGATGGCGACTATAGGCGCAATTGAACGATCATTCAAAACGCTACGATTCGACATCGAGTTCGGAAGCGGACTCAGAGCGGCTCAAAGGGCCCTCATGTAGCCATGTCGCCTGCTAATCGATCTACTACTTCGCTGAGGTGCCGTCGCTAAACGACGGCTCCCCCCTCCCCTTAGATGAGCTTCCAGAATGACATGACGCTATTGAACTCCTTTGAATATCCCGACAATGATGTCTAATTGAGAGCTTTCAGAAGTTTGGGCGAGTTTGAAGTCGACGGCGACAAATATTCAGGGGTCTCGGTGATTCAGCTTCTTGGACGAAGGTGACACCACGCCTCCCATTCGAAGGTAACGGTACTGGTAACGGCAGGTGGTAACAGATCAAAAAGAGCCAAGCTGTTCACTCGACGGAAGTCAAACTCTGAGCATATTTAATCAAGTGAGATGCTTCAGTTGGTTAATGATTCTCGAATAGACTGACTGATTAAGTCAAGGCTAGCTCTGAGATAGTTGGATTCAGCTCCGTAGCCTATTCTCAGATATCCGTCAACTCCGAAGTGGTCTCCGGGAACGACAAGCACACTCTTTTGCTCGCGCAGCTTCTCTGCAAGTCTGGTCGAGTTGACCTTGAGCCCGTACTTGACGAAAGAGATGGCTCCCGCCTTCGGTTTAACGAAGCTGAAGATCCCTGCCTGGTCGATCCATTCCTCCAATATCGGGAGGTTACTTCTCAGGATGTTTCTCGTTCTCTCCAGTATCCTACTTCGTTTATTGAAGGCTATGCATGCGAGTCGATCGCTGACCGATGAGGGAGCAATCGTCGTGTAGTCACGATAGGACCAGAGCTTTGCAATTGTCGGCTCGGGACCTGCGACCCACCCGATCCGGAGGCCAGGAAGGCCGTACGCCTTTGAAAGTCCATTCGTCACTATGGTCCGGTCGTAGATGTCAAGAAACGACTGAGTGGTTCGGCCGTTGATCTCAGCGCCTTGATAGACCTCATCTGAAAGTACCCACGCTCTGCTCTCAGTTGCGAGGTCTCGAATGGCATTCATCTCTGCTGTTGAGAGGACAGCGCCAGTCGGGTTGTTTGGGTTGCATATGGCGATCAGCTTCGTCCGTTTACCAACCAAGCTCTTCAGTTGCTCAATGTCCGGGGCCCAAGCGTTCTTCGCTCTAAGTCTGAATGGCTTCACTTTAGCCCCTATCGACCGTGCAATCCCCCAAATCTGCATATAGTTTGGAAGCATCAACACAACTTCGTCCCCTCGCTCAACTAGATCTAGGATTGAGATGAGATTGGCTTCTGAGCTACCGTTTGTGACAAGGATGCTGCTAGGTGTCCTCCCTTTGTAGAGTTGGCTGATTAGTTCTCGAAGCTCAGGTGTCCCGTTCGTATAGCCATAACCCAAACTGGTGTTGGCCAAAATCTCCAGTTCGTCACCCACAAGCTCTCTGAGCCTAAGTGGATGGACCCCGCTCTCGGTAAGATTGTATTGGACAACGTTCTCATATGTCGATTGCCACCGTTCCATCTTGAAGAGTTCGATCTTCAAATCCTTCTTCACCCACGCTTTACCAATCACAACAGTCTACCAGACAACGGTTCTCACGTGTAACATACTTCCGTCGTTATTGCAATACTCGATGGATAGGTTGATAAGCTCTCAACCGGGGAAAAGCTTCCCACATGGTGACATTCGCAACTCTATGCTACGTCTTTTGGGGAGGGAAAGTTCTTCTCCTTTTCAAGTCAAAGGGGCTGTTCGGCGAAGGGAGGTGGAACGCCCCTGGAGGGAAGCTCCTCAGCGGAGAGGCTCCTGAGGGTGGAGCGGTACGAGAAATGTTTGAAGAGACAGGGTTAACAATGCGAAACCTGCGCTTTCATGGAGTTCTCAACTTCTATCTGAGTAGCGGCAAGAAACTGGACCAAACGGTATTCATTTTTTCGTCAAGAGTCGCAAAAGGGAGGCTCAAGCAGAGCGAGGAAGGTCATCTCAAATGGTTCGCTGAGGATCGAATACCTTACGATCAAATGTGGGACGATGACAAAGTGTGGCTTCCATTGATGTTCGAAGGTAAGAGCTTCGTCGGAAACTTCTACTTCAGCGACGGATATCAGAAGCTCGAAAGCTACAGTCTGGAGGAAATCGAGCCGAGCTAGTGGCCAACCTCAGGAATGATCAGCTTAGCAGCCGCTGAAATGATATTCAGAGCAATCGAGGGGAAGATCCCCAGAACAATCGCAGCGATGGCGAGGCATAATGCCGGCCCCCACATAACTGGAGAAGCCTCTTTGACATCTTTCAGGTGATCAGGCAACTTCCCGAAGAATACACGCCACAGGAACCATAGGTAGTATGCCGCAGTAATAACTGCGCTCATCGTGGCGATAAATGTAAGTAGGTTTTGTCCCTCGAACAGTCCTAAATCATGGTTGATTCCACCCGCGAACATCATTGACTCACTAAAGAAGCCACTAAGCGGAGGTGTACCGGCCAAGGTAAGGGCCCCGATCACGGACGCCACAGCAGTCATAGGCATCTTGCCTGCAAGTCCGCCGTACTGCCTCAGGTCTCGAGTTCCTGTCTGGTGCATCAAGATTCCCGATGACATGAAGAGGAGCGCCTTGCAGAGCGCGTGATTGACGATGTGGAACAGCCCCCCTGTCAAGCCCATTAAGGATCCTGTGGTCAATCCAAACAGTATGTACCCCATCTGACTGACGCTTGAGTAGGCGAACAGCCTCTTAACGTCAGTCTGCGCTATAGCCATCAAGCCACCGTACACCATCGTAACAACTGCCAGAGTCAACAGGAATGTCGAGACTCCCTTGAAGCTTGGGAAGAAGATTCCGAGTGAAATCCTTGTAATAGCGTAGGCGCCGCACTTGATCATAACTCCAGAAAGCATTGCGCTTATCGGTGTAGGCGCCTCCGCGTGGGCGTCTGGTAGCCACGTGTGTACGGGAAAGACAGCCATCTTAACCATGAAGCCAAAGATCATCAATGCAAAGATGACCATGGCAACATTCGGGTTGACCTCATCGATCTTATGCGTCAGCTCCGAGATCTCAAAGGTATTCGTTAGGACGAAGGTGGCCAAGATGCCGAAGAGGAGGCACACCGCCCCAACATGGGTGAAGATAAAGTACTTGAAGCCAATCCTTGCTGCGCGCTCTGGAGTCCCCCAGAATACTATCAGGAAATATGAGGGGATCAGCATTAACTCCCAGAAGACGTAGAACTGAAGCAGATTCGATGAGAAGACAACTCCAAGCATTCCACCAATGAATAGAAGCGTGTTGCTGAAATAACCTGCGTGACCATGCTCATGCTCCATGTACCCAACGGCGTAAACAGTCGCGAAGAAACTTACCAAGGCGATGATAAACGCTATTACCACACTCAAAGCATCAATCTGGAACCCAAATGTTACCCCAATCGAAGGAATCCACGGATAGATGTGTCGGATGGGAGTTGCGCCCTCTGCAATTATGTCTGGAATCATTGACCCTACCAGAATGACCAGTACCAAAGCGGCCAATGTCGCCAGCCATCCCACATACTTCTCAATCTCCTTACTTCCTTTTCCAATCGCATATACAGTGATTCCCAAGACAATCGGCAGGAAAACTGCAAGCGCATCCGCGTTTCCTATCATCTCAATTTCCTCTCTATCTCAGAAATCCTCCTACATATAGCGACAACACAAGAAACAAGATAAATGCAAATCCCACAAGGATCATGTTGTATGAAAGTACTCCCGTGTGCGTCTTTCTGAATCGGGAAGCCAGCCCAACGGCACCATCAGCGACTAAATAGTTGAACCCATCGATGCCACCGAGTTCGACATATTTGTAGAATAGCTCCGAGAATCCCTTTGTCGCTCCTGCAACCAGGTAGTTTAGGCCGTCGATGCCAGCAACATCAACGTACCGATAAAGAAAAACCGAGAGTCCACGAATCGCATTTGCAGCCGCATAGTTAAGCCTGTCAACCACACCCACCTCGAATCCACTGTAAATGTTGCTACAGAGCCCAATTAGCCCAACGACAAACACTCTGCGATAGGCCGGGCCGAAATAGTTTTGGTGCAATATGAGAATTTCCCTCAGAACAAAGTTCTTTTCAATCGTGCTGGCGACTTGGTTTTCTGTCATACGATAGAGAAGGTAGGTTCGCGCTCCGCCGATAACAAGTACCCCGGCGACAAGTGCAAGAACAGCCCACCCCACTTCCTCATGGATCGCATGCATGATCTTTTCTGTTGGACCGGCTGACACCGCACGAAGGAGACAAGTGAAGCTCATAGACAATGGCTCACCGCGCTAGGAAGATCCAACCTCGCCAAGGCAATCACTGCCATTCTTCTTCGACTATGGCCATTTCTTGATCATGTGCGTTGGTACATATCCTTAACGAAGCATATGGGTCAGGTTCTCGCAATATAACAGTAACTATTCGAATCAGTCCTACAAGAGGCTTGGAGATTTACTCATTCGTCATTTAGCGCCTGTGAGTTTTTGGCCGCCGGTTTTGAAGCGAGTCGTTCTTCAATGGATCGATAGAGCCACTGCGAAGCAGCCTCAGGAATGTTCGATGCCAGATTCGAGCCTATTACTGCTTTATATGAAACTCTGGCGAGAATATGCGACGTGGCTGCGAATGAAAATTGCACTTGTGGCAGATCAGAGTACTGCCACATCCTTCAAGCTAGCTGGGCTGAGCGATGTCACTGCCGTCAAGAACGCAGAGGAGGCCGAGAAGAGAATCGACGAACTCTTGGCGAGAGGCGATATAGCCGTGATCCTTGTTTCTGAGCGGCTGGGTGATGAAGTTCCCGGATTGGCTGAGAAAGTTGCCGAGCGGAAACGCCCTCTGATTGTTCCGATCCCAGAGACGCGAGGACCAGTAGTCACGAAGACAGACCTCATAGTTGATCTTATTAAGCGAAAGGCGGGTATCGAGGTCAAACTATAATATGATTGAGTTCTACGTTTTCAAGGTGATCTGAATTGTCTGTGGCTGGCTCGGTCTTTCGCGTCGCTGGCCCATTCGTTATCGCTAAGGGGATGGCGGGTTCGCGTATGTACGAGCTCGTAACCATCGGGGAAGAGGGTGTTATTGGTGAGGTCATCCGCCTCGAAGGTGAGACCGCGGCGATACAGGCCTATGAAGAAACCGCGGGGATAAGACCCGGCGAAAAGGTTGCGGGAACTGGCAAACCATTGTCTGTGGAGCTTGGTCCGGGCGTTATCGGGCAGATCTATGACGGAATTCAAAGACGTCTGCCCGTCATCCAAGAAATGGTTGGGCCACGCATCCGAAGAGGTGTGATGACGTCTGCAATCGATCATGAGAAGAAGTGGGAATTCCAGCCGACAGTGAAAAAGGGATCGAAAGTTGTGTGTGGAGACGCCATCGGAATCTTAGAGGAAACCCCACTCGTCAAGCACAGGATTCTCGTCCCACCTTGGATCAGTGATGGGAAAATCGAGAAGATCCATGAGGGCAAATTCACTGTGACCGAACCTGTTGCTGAGGTGAATACTGAGCGGGGCTCAGAGAAGTTATGCTTGATGCACTCGTGGCCTGTACGTCAAGCTAGACCCTACGCAATGATGCTTCCAACAGATGTCCCATTGGTGACTGGTCAACGAATAATTGACGCGTATTTTCCGCTGGCGAAAGGCGGAACGGCGACAGTGCCTGGAGGTTTCGGAACTGGAAAAACTGTTCTCCTGCAATCCTTAGCGCAGTGGGCTGACGCAGATATTGTGATCTTGGTAGGATGCGGTGAACGCGGGAATGAGATGGCGGATGTCCTTGAGAAATTTCCAAGGTTGAAGGATCATCGTTCAGGCATGCCTCTAATGAACAGGACAACAATCATCGCGAATACCTCAGATATGCCGATTGCCGCCAGAGAAGCAAGCATCTACACGGCGATAACGCTTGCTGAGTATTACAGAGACATGGGCTATGATGTTGCTTTGATGGCAGATTCCACTTCTAGATGGGCTGAAGCTCTTCGAGAGATATCTGGCCGGCTCGAGGAGATGCCTGGAGAGGAAGGGTACCCAGCGTACCTTGCCTCAAGGCTCGCTGAGTTCTACGCAAGATCTGGCAGGGTGAAAACCTTGGGTAGCGAGGAACGATTCGGATCCATAACGGCGATCGGAGCGGTTTCTCCGCCTGGCGGGGACTTCTCAGAGCCCGTAACGAGCAATACTCTGCGCTTGACGAAGGTATTCTGGGCACTTGACTTCGCCTTAGCCCACCGCCGGCACTTTCCTGCAATCAACTGGTTCATGAGCTACTCTGAGTACATGCGCACATTGGAACAGTGGTATGAGAAGATTGGTGCGGGCTGGTCGACACTTCAGGAGGAGGCGATGACCTTGTTGAAGGAGGAGGAGGAGCTGAGAGAGATTGTGTCACTGGTTGGAGCTGAGATTCTGGGTGACAAGCAGCGTTGCGTATTCGAGGCAGCAAAGATGCTGAAGGAATACTTTCTGCTACAAAGTGCCCTGCACCCCGTTGACATGTATTGTCCTTTGAAGAAGACGTATGATATGCTTCGTCTAATCTTGAGATTCTATGAGAAAGCCAAGATGGCCGTGGACCTGGGGGTATCACTAACTGACGTGCTTTCACTCAGCGTGAGAGAGGATTTGATTCGAATGAAGATCGTCCGTCCTGAAGAATTCAGCGACGCAGCTGTGAAGATCGAAAGTAGGATGGATGAGCAATTCGCTCAGATCATTCAGAAGGTAAGGCAGGAGAAGTAGACATGAGCGTTCTGTCAAAGACTGGAAGACTGTTCCTCACAACTAGAGAGATCTCAGGCCCGTTGATATTCATCGAATCTACAGGCGGAGTTGGTTATGGAGAACTCGTTGAGGTGACTAATCCCAGCGGCAAAGGGAGGACCGGACAGGTAATCGATGTCAGTGAGAGAGTGACGGTGGTCCAAGTCTTTGAAGGAACCTCTGACCTCGATGTTCGGACCACAGCGACCCGTTTTACTGGAGAAGGCATCAGGATACCAGTTTCGACCGACGTTCTTGGGCGGATGTTCAGTGGTAGTGGGAAACCTATAGACGGCGGTCCACCCATAATCCCTGAAGATTACTGGGATATTCATGGCATGCCAATCAATCCGTATTCGAGGGCACACCCGGTAGACTTCATTCAGACTGGGCTTTCAGTCATTGATGGAATGAACACTCTGGTGCGAGGACAGAAGCTTCCTCTCTTCTCCGGGACAGGCATGCCGCATAAGCTTGTAGCTTCTCAGATCGTGAGGCAGGCAAGAGTCAGAGGTGAGGAAGAAGCCTTCACAATAGTCTTCGCGGCCATGGGCATAACTTCAGAGGAGGCCAGGTTCTTCGAAGAAGACTATGCGAGAATGGGGGTTTTAGGCCGTGTGGTCATGTTCGTCAATTTGGCTGAGGATCCAGCTATCGAGAGGATCTTGACTCCAAGAGTGGCTCTGACAACGGCAGAGTACTTGGCCTTTGAGCATGACATGAATGTCCTTGCGATCCTCATCGACATGACGAATTACTGTGAAGCTCTGCGTGAAATCTCCGCTGCCAGAGTGGAGATCCCGGGCAGACGCGGCTATCCAGGATATATGTATACAGACCTTGCATCCATCTATGAGAGGGCTGGAAGGATTCACGGAAAGAAGGGATCCGTGACTCAGATGCCCATCTTGACGATGCCCGACGACGACATAACTCACCCAATTCCTGACTTGACAGGCTACATCACGGAGGGACAGATAATCCTCGACAGGGGAATGTTCAAGATGGGCATGTATCCACCCATAAACCCCCTCCCCTCCCTCTCTCGACTGATGGATAAAGGAATAGGTCCAGGAAAGACCAGACAAGACCACAAGCAGTTGTCTGACCAACTCTACTATGCGTATGCCCAAGGAAAGGTTCTCCGAGAGACGGCACTCGTCTCAGGAGAGGCAGCTCTCACAAGTGTCGACAAGCTCTACCTCAAGTTCGCAGATGGGTTTGAGAAGGAGTTCATAGGCCAAGGCGTAGACGAGAATCGAGATATAGAGAAGACACTTGACACAGGCTGGGAGCTTCTATCGATACTTCCCGAGTCTGAGTACGCAAGGATCGATCCCGACATCATAAAGCAGTTCCACCCGAAGTACAGGAAGCAGAGTGGGGAAGAGTAGCCTTGTCAGTCGAACTTGCAGGCATACATCCGACACGGATAGAGCTTGTAAGGCTAAGACGTCGAAAGGCGCTGGCCGAAGGGATCGTAGACATACTCAAGAAGGACTTGGATGCGCTGACAGCCGCTCTTTTCGAACTTGCACAGGGAATACCGCCCATTCGTGGCCAAATTCGAGAAGCGTTGAGAGAAGGCTACGAGTTGTTTATTGAGGCTGAAATGATTGCAGGATCAAGGAAGATTGAGGAAATATCACTAGGAGCGAAACCAATCGAAATCGATATTCAGGTAGGGTCGAGAAGCGGCGTCCTTGGAATCCAGCTTTCCACCTTCAAGTTGGTCGAGGCAGCGGGTGGAAGCGGTGAGCCTAGGTACAGCCTCTTAGACGCCCCCGCGAAGTTAGACGAGTCATCCTTGAAGATTAAGGAGGCGCTGATCCATTCTGTCAGGCTGGCAGAAGTGCAAACATCGCTCAACGAGATCCTTGAGATCATGTCTGTTAAGAGGCGGCAGATCAATAGGCTTCAATACAAGGTTCTACCGCAACTCGACACAGCGATACGGTATATCGAGTTGATCCTAGAAGAGACGGAGCGTCAGGACGCGATCAGGGTAAGAGTGCTTCAAAGAAAGAGGAAAGAACGTGCGTAATCGCCGAGAACTAGACATGGTCGTGAGGCTTTCTGGCTAGGAAGGAAGCATCAAAGGTGCTGATTGAGCCATCCAGTAGAGTAGTTGAGACTCTGAGGCTGGCCATGGCGGGGGTGGGATTGGACGAGCTTGTTCGCCGCACGGGCAGTAGCTCCGAGCTGATGGAGAAGTGGGTCAATGGGAGCGAGTGGGTTCCTCTTGACGTGATCAAGGAGGTCTGTGAAATGAATCGGAATCTCCCGGAAGCACCTTCTTACTCCAAGAATCTATCTGAGTGCACATTAGGCACCAAGTTCAGAATAACCGCAAGAGAAGAAGTCGAGAAGTCGGCAGCGCCTGTCGAGGCGGAAGTGGCACCTCCAAAAGCTGAGACCTTAGCCAAGAGGTTCGAGAAGCCTAGCACGGTTGCCAGAGGACCGGGGGTGTCTCATCAAATCACTAAGGTTGCTGTCGTATTGTTCATTGTTCCTTTGGCTGGGGCGGCTACAGGGTTCCTAGCGGGAGGCCCGTGGGGGGCAGTGATAGGCACTGTGACGAGCTACATTATCGGAACAGCTCTGGCGTTTCTTCTCCTTCTCTCTAGGAAGACGCGCGGTACCTAGTCTAGACAGGGCCACCGAACATCGATGCCTTCTTTCCGAGAGGCCGGCTCGCTTTAAAAGCAAGCTTTGCTATGGTTCGCTCTATGTATCACCCAGGGGCCTATTGTTGAAACCATCTGAAGTTGAGCTCCAGAGAGAATATGACTTGCTGCTCAGCTCGCTTGACAAGGTGAAGGCTGACGCGGAGAAGACATACAAGGTGGACCTCCTGGTCAAGCTCGATGAAATGAGTAGGCTAGGGGGCAAGCATCCGTTGTATTGGTTTTTCATCTTTCTGTATCATGTGTTGAGGTCGGGGTTTGTCAAGCTCATATTGGAAAGTGCGAAAGAACGTTGGTTCAAACCGAAAGACGAATGGGAATACACGACGACTGACGAACATCAATTCGCATATGTCAAGACACTCGACTACGTGAAAGCAGCCGACAAGCAGTGGCCATCAGAGTTCTCTGTTGGCCTCGTGAACTTTGGATTCAAGAGCATTCGTCTATTGAAGATAGAATGGCGTGGAATATTCTTCCACCCGAAATTGGTTGAATGGAAAGGTATCAAGGAAGACCTTGAGAGCTTGTAAGCGGCGCGATCAGAGTCGTCATTACAGATTTTCGCCGAGTCTGTAGCCGTGATCTCTGAAGAGCTGATCTGATCTCATGGTACCGCAAAATGTCTCGCGCCACCTGCGCCCTCAATTGTGAGGACGGAATAGAGGCAGATCCTGAATGCTTGTCTTGAGAACACTCAGTGTTCTTCCCAAAAAGTTACGTATCTCTTGAACCTACTAACGGTGGTTTCCCTGAACCGTGCCCGGGGCTCCTTAAGATGAGTGCATGGAAATACAAGAAAGTGATGCCAAAGATCCTAGTCAGTAAGCTACGACTTATTCCAGCTAAGGACATGGTCGACCTAGTTGGAGGCTCACCTGATCGAATCTACTCACAGCTTGCGAAGACACCATACCAAAAGGAGATCTCGGAGATATCACCTCAACAACTTAGCTCGATTTCCATGGAGGAGGCTCTCCTGAAGAATTTTCTCAGAACGATTGATGAGATTGCTCGTTCTTCCCCGAAGGACATCCGCGCTCTGCTCACTAGAATCTTGATGAAGTTTGAGGCTAGCGCGCTGAAGGCCATTCTAAGAACAAAATTCGCTGGACTAGAGGTTGACCAAGCTACGAGATACATAATGCCCGCGGGCAGGCTAGACGCAGCAAGGTGCGCCGACATCACAAGGAATTCGAAGAGCATCGGCGATGTTGTCAAGCTTGTCTCCGACACGGAGTACGGATCCGCGCTGAAAGACGCATTGCCGGAATACGATAGGACCGGAGCGTTATTCCCGCTCGAGACAGCGATAGACAGACATGTCTACAGCAGAATCATGAGAGCTGTTAAGAAACTGAGAGGGCTAGACGAAAAGATCGCTGGTACTATTCTAGGCCTGGAGATTGATTCCATGAATATCAGAGTTCTACTAAGGTTCAAAGAGGCAGGCATCAGTCAGGATCAGGCAACACGGTACTTCCTGCCCGTATCTGACGTGTTCGGCCAAGAGGTCCTCAGCGACGCTATGCAAGCAAAAGAAGTCATGTCTGCGATTGAGAGGCTACTAGAGGCTGCGAAGTTCAATTTAGCCAGAGACTATCAACAGCTACTGAAGGAACTGATGAAGGAGTATGCGGCTCACAAATCGTTGTCGCGTTTGGAAGTGGTCCTCGACAGAGGTCTTCTCAAGACAAGTCTCAGAATGCTGAAGAGATATACCTCGTTCTTCAACATCGGATTCCTCCTAGCCTTCGTGAACTTGAAGTGGTTCGAGATGCGGAACCTGAGGGCAATCATCAGAGGAGCAGACGAAGAGATTCCTCGAGATAAGACAAGGGAGTTGCTTATTCTTCCGTCCTAGCGGGCTGACTGGCCGGCTCCTTCTTTTGAATTTTGACCTTGCGCTTTTCAATCCAATCTCTCAATGCTAGGCTTTTGTCAACCGGATCTAGCGATCTTATGTCAAGAAGAGAAGGCGGTAGTGTTGACGCTCGCCTGTAGCGTGCCCTTCGGAATTGTTCTTGAAGCTTCTTTTGAAGCTTATTTCGAAGATTCAGACAGTGCCAGCGGATTCTAAGTTGCGTTCTCAGTACCAAAGAGGAGACACGTTGCCTTACACTCATGATCAGAAAGCGCGTTTTGTAATCGCCTAGACGCTTGCTTTCGCCGTGTAGGCGCATCAGGATGTCTTGTCGCCCTAATCCGCTGACAATGTTCTCGATTTCTCTGCTTACTTGACGCCTCCTAGACCTTCCTTTGGCTGTCCGGAGTTCTTGCTTCAGCCTTTCAAATTCCTTTCTCAGTCTAATATGCTCAGAAAGGTGAGGATAACGCGCTGAAAGCGCTTGATATTCAGGAGTTTCTTGCGTTAGCGTTCCGGGTGCTGCTTTCATGAGCTTCTCGAAGCAGGAGTAGTACTCGTCTCCTTCTTTCATGGCTTCCACGGAAGCGCCGTTATCTAGATAGTGCCAATGACCATGAAGGATATCAGCAGACCGTAGATGGCCAGAGCCTCCGAGAGAACTACCCCTATAACGTTCGACGAATAGGACTCAGGTCTTTCAGCTGTCGCTCCAATCAATGAGGATCCTGCATAGCTGATTCCAGCTCCCGCGGCACCAGTTCCTAGTGATATGATTATCCCCGCCATCAAAGCTCTGGCAGCAGCCTCCATAGTCTTCAAACCTGGCAGTTTCGATATGAGCATGAAAGCAATCAATAGTCCATAGATCGCCAACGCCTCACCTAGAACAACTGTGATGATCAATCTGCTGAGCAACTCTGGTTTTTCAGTACCAACGCCAGCCATGGCCGTCGCGCAGATTATGATTGCTGCAGCAGCGGAAATTGTCGGCACGCCGATCGACAGTAATATGGCGATTAGACCTGTAAGGTTTGGATCAAGCATTCTGATCACTACTTGGAAATACTTATGTGAGCTTGAACGGTTTAAAAGGAATTCCCTCGCCCGAGTAGAACTTCGAGAACCACTCTATCCAATGAAGACGGAGCGTATGCACGAAGACAATCAATCCCTCAATGATCATCACAAGCAATGTCCCTGTTGCTATGATCGGGATACTCATAAGCGGAAAATATCCGTGTTCTACTCCCCCAAGCACCAAGAATAGGTAGTTCATTACGCTGTGGACGAGGCCAAGCGCCATCAGCCGGCCGTACGATAGAGTATGGCTGAGAGTTTCAGCGAACACTTCTACACCAAAT
>Ga0315309_1001773_pt1 | contig 12804 bp, 9 predicted proteins | sample TDP4_MG_FD_203080 | JGI IMG/M metagenome (GOLD analysis project Ga0315309, IMG submission 203080) | Freshwater sediment microbial communities from Lake Towuti, South Sulawesi, Indonesia - TDP4 | ecosystem: Environmental > Aquatic > Freshwater > Lake > Sediment | place: Indonesia: South Sulawesi...
ACTTTCGCCCAGGGCCCAGTCGAAAGCGTTTCGCGCAGCCTCCTCACCGTCCAGATACCAGACCGATTCGCACTGCGCCCCATCAGACATCCCTTCGTAGCTGGCGAAAGCATAGACGATAGTGGTCTCGCCCGGAAACTCGGTGGCAACGTCAATGGGCTCGTCAGCGTCGGTCACGCCGGCCGCGAAGAAGAGGTCGCTGAAGGATGGCCCCTCACCGCCGACCAGGGCTCCCAGATCAATCCCTGACGGGGTCGGCGTCTCCACGACAGGCGCTGTCTCAGTCGGCGTCTCCACGACAAGCGCTGTCTCAGTCGGCGTCGGCACTTCAACCACTGGCATAGTGGGCGTAGCAGGGGGCGCCTCGGCCCCTACCACGGAGAAGGCTGCACTTTGGGCCAATTCGCCGTTCAGATAGATGTCTACTCTATAGTTCCCTGCCTGCCACGTCCCGGCGGGCGACAGGTTGAAGCCGATGTGACCAGAGCCCCCGGCTTCGGCAGTGTAAGTGTACTCACCCAAAGACTCGCTGCCAAAAAACCACTTGGCCGTGACCTCTGAGCCCTCCTCCAAATCGGTGACCTTGACCGAACAATAGAAAGTGTCCGTTGGACCGAAGACATTGGTCGTCTCAACGGGTTCGTAGTTGGCATCAAGGCTCCTAGCCATTACCGCTGTCTCGACGCTGGGTTCCCCCCCTCCGATGCTGAACTCGCAGGCCAGCAGGGCAAAGCCCAGCAGACCGATAGCAAAGAGAGCAATGGCAAAGCGTGTTCTGTTCATCTAATCCTCCTCTCGGTTAATCTTACAATACTATTATACCACACAGCGAGTCAAGCAGCAAAGCGCAGTGGTGACACGCTCACCAACGTGATACGCTCACCAGGCAGGCGGAACTGACCGGCCCGGAAACGGCGCCCCTGCTGGCCAAACTCCTCGAAGAGCCAGCCGACCATCTTGGCGTTACAGTAGGAAAGGTGCTAGTGCTGCCTCCACTTGCCTAATCGGGACGAGGTGCCTGATGCACACCAACGGCGTGCGCAGGTCAAGCAAGCAGTGCAGGGCTTTGCCGCCGACTTTTCTCCTGATTTTCAGCTGAACTCGCTAGTGGCTTTGCGCTTTCCGTGCGGTTTATGGTACAATACCCGTATCCGGTGAGGCAAGAGACGTCAGGGCAGGCCGATGTCGGAGGAAAGACTCTTGTATCCCAGGTGCCATGCTCGGTCAGCCAGGAGCACCAGCTTTAGAGACACCAGGAGGATTGGTTCGCGCCATGGAAAAGGATCCAAAGACCTACAATGTGCGTGCTGTAGAACGGGCAATGCAGATTCTGTCATCTTTTGACGGCAATCATGCCGAACGAGGTGTATCCGAGATCGCGCAGACCACAGGTCTGCACAAAGCAACAGCCCATCGCATCATCATGACTTTGCTCAACGGCGGTTTCCTCGAACGGACGCCTGATGGGGAGAGGTTTCGCCTGGGGCTTCGTGCGGTTGAGTTGGGTCTGGGAGCGCTGCGCGATCTTGACTTCCGACAAGCCGCCTTCCCGTATATGCAGCAACTGGTGGAGCGCTTTCAAGAGACATGCGATCTCGGCATCTTTGACCGTGGTCGGGTGCTGTACGTGGAGGTGGTGCACAGCGAGCACTCACTGACGATTGCCGCCAGGGTTGGACGCCACTTGCCTGCCCATTGCACGGCCAGCGGTCGGGTCTTCCTGGCGTTCCTCCCGTCGGAGGTTGTGGAACCCACATTGAACGCTCCCCTGACAGCTTATACAGAGAAAACCATCACTTCGCCGGCCCGGCTCCGAGAGGAGTTGGAGGCTACCCGGCAACGAGGGTACGCTCTCGACGATGAGGAATTCGAGGTGGGAATCCGAGCCGTTTCCGCCCCTATCTGGGATATTGATGGCAACCTGATTGCCGCGCTGAGTATGCCTGGTCCCACGAATCGGATTACGCCAGAGCGTATCCCAGAGATTGCTCAAGCGCTGGTGGAGGCTGCCAACGCTGTCACGACGCATGTGCTGCGAAAGACCTTCTGACGTAATGTATCACAAGGTCGGGACGGACGCCGCTTGGCGATAGGTAAACGCGGTGGCGGCACTCAAACACCGCCACCGCGCAGGTGATCGTTTCCACAGTGTTAGGATAGTGGTCAACGCAGCAAGGTTTTAGCGTGCCTGTTTCCTCCGAGCGTCGTTCCGCCCCTTCCACCCGTGGTCGAAGCCGAAGGCCTCGTCAGTGCGGCCGACTACTTGGGATTGGCGCAGACAAAGTTCTCGGCTTCTGCCGTGCTACCCGTCCCTTTATACTGTGCGACCTGCGGGTAGAGGCAGAGGGGCCGCAAGAGATCCACCACGCCCTTCGTCAGGTGAGTTCCGGTGAGCTGTTCCGGCGCGACGCCCTTTTCCACCCACTGCTCCAGCGCCGCGAGCGCATCGAAGGTACCGGGACCGGGGCCACCTGAACAGTGTCCCATGCCGGGCACCATGAAGAGGCGCAGGAACTCTTGCGTCTCGGCCTCGCTGCCCACGACAGCCACCACGCTGTTGTAGTAATTGATGCTGTTCCGCTTGCACTGCCACAGCCGTTCTGTTGGCACCTACGATAATGGCAAATCCACCGTGACCCCGAGCTCAGAAGCCAGGTCCTGCAGTTGCTCCAGCACCTTGACCGGCATAGGAATGCCCGACTGTTTGCGCTCGCGCCACTTGAGCCACTCGATCTCGCCGGGAAGGAAAATGCGATCTATACCCTGAGCGCAAGGAGAGTTGCGAATCTCGCCGATGAGAGACTGGATGTCCTTCTCGTATTCTGCCCAGTCGGCAAACGCCGTGATGTCCACGGCCTGCATCACGAAACCGACCGATGCCCGGCAGCTCAAATCATGGACGGAGGACAGATGCACACCGTAGTCCGATCCGGTCAACACTCCAGTCAAGACGTCCACCATGAGCGCCAGGCCATAGCCTTTCGGCCCGCCGATAGGGAGCAAAGTCCCTTTTAGAGCAGCTTCTGGGTCTTCGGTAGGGCGACCATCGGCATCCAAGGCCCAGCCCAGGGGAATCCGGTCGCCCTTGCTGGCTGCGAAACGGATCTTGCCTCTTGCCACTATGGACGAGGCCATGTCCAGCACAATGTCCACATCTTGACCCGTCGGAATCGCCACACAGATGGGGTTCGTGCCGAGCACAGCAGCGGTTCCGCCCCAGGCAGCCATGCTGGGCGCCGCGTTTGTGGCAACCATCCCTATCATCCTGTGGGGCAAGGCCATCATGGCGTAGTACGCCGCAATCCCAAAATGATTCGCGTTTCGCACAGCAACAACACCCACGCCGTGCTTCCGCGCCCGCTCGATGGCGTGGTCCATAGCATGAATCCCTGCCACCTGCCCGAAGCCACCTTGCGCATCCAGCAGAAGTGTGGAGCCGCGCTCTTGCACGACCTTGAGTTCCGTGGCAGCAGTCATCAGTCCAGCCTGGACCCTGTGGACGTAGGCGGGCAACCGAAGCACTCCATGAGATTCCACGCCACGGAGATCACCCTCGACCACAGCCTGCGCGATCATCTCGGCCTGGTCTCGCGGCACCCCAACTTTCTCCAACACCTGCTCGCAGGCTTCAATAAGGACGTCCGCGGCGACAAGAACCGTATTCCCTTCCACGATAAATCACTACCTTTCCCCACGCGTGATTTCAACAGGCATTTCGACGTTTTGGCATCTCCCCACGGGCCGGAATGCTAACCGCCAGACAAGAGCGGGAAGATGCATACACGACAACCCGAGGGCACGAGTTCGTCAAGTCTGCTCTGCCGTCTATCCACGGTCACGATCCCAACCTCCGAGGGATCTAGGCCGAGACGGGCAAGCAAGTCCGCCACGCTGACGTCACATCCTTCAAGATCCAATTGCAGCCTTGGTTCCAGGTGCTCCCAGAAAGCGCCGAAAACACAAATCTCAACCATGTTGGGGCTAAAGAGCCGAGAATATCGCGTCCAACTCCGCGTCTGGCACGTCGAAAACCGTGTTGTGAGGCGGAAGCGGCTCTCGCTTCATATACTCCGGTATCCTGGCATCTGCCGAGGTGAGGCCGGCCTTCTCGTTGAACTCTAGTTCCATCTGCAGCACCGCCTTCTTGTATTCCTGCAGATCCTCCACCGACCACCCCCAGCCAAAGCACCCGTTGATCAAGTCTACCATCAACTGGGGATCGGCAAACACGGGCGGCCTGGCGAACAGGCACAGCCCCGTGCTGTCCAGTATCGTGACGTCCAACTGGAGTTTGAGCGACGCTTCGCACTGCCCTGCGGCGGCCAGCGGATCCACCTGCTGCCTGATACCGAAAGCGTTCCCGGCGGTGTGGTCCGCCCCCATGGGCGAGGTCGCGTAGGTCACGCCGTTGCCCTTCAGCGCACGGGGGTCATAGGCGGGCATGGCTTGGCCTTTGGTAACGGGCACCCTGGAAATGCCAAGGACGCGGCCCGCGACGGCTGCGCCCTGTCCCAGCACCCGACCCAGCACGCTGCCTGCCGCGATCTCTTCCAGCAGCGATACGAAACTATCCTTGTCCCCGAAACGAGCGAGACCCGCCTCCGCTGCGACGCCGAGGGCAGCCCCGGCCTCGATCGAATCCAGGCCGAAGTCGTTGCACAGGCGATTCAGATGTGCGATTTCATCCAGGGTGCCGATTCCCAGATTGGAACCGAGCAATCCGATCGTCTCATACTGCAGCGTCGAAACGATGGGCTCCCCATTCTCGTCCACGAACATGTTGCAGCACGCAATGACACAGCCAGCCATGCAGGTGGTGCCCACCTTGCCGCCGCGCTCCAGCGTGATTTCCCGCAGGCGCTGGCCATACAGGTTCTCCGCCGCCTCAAAACCGCCCGCGCTAAAGTTGCGTGTCGGGAAGGCTCCCATCTCATTGACCGCCGCGACTATGGCCGAAGTCCCGTACATGTGCGTCGCGCCTTTGCGGCCCGTCCTGGGACTCTCGACGAGTTCCTTGGCAAACCGACGCGCCGATGCCCGGAACAGCTCTGGGTCGGCCAGCGGAGGCGCATCGGTCCCCGCGGAATCCAGAACAACCGCCTTGAGCCCCTTGCTGCCCATGAGAGCGCCCAGCCCCCCACGCGCCGCAACGCGGCTGTTCTGCTCCTTATGCCCTGTGCACACGACGCCGGCAGCGGCCATGAGGAACTCGCCAGCCTGCCCAATGGAGATGACCGTACAGTCCGCTCCCCATCGCTCCTGAGCCTTCTCTGCTGTCGCATACGTACCCAGTCCACGCCACTCGTCAGCAGGGAGCAGCTCTGCCCCCGCACTCGATATATGCAGTTGGTACAGCTTTCCATCCGCGGGCTGGCCCTCCACCATCAGTGCCTTGACGCCAAGGCGAGCCAGGTCGGAACCGCCGTTTCCACCGCAGTTGGCCTCCTTGACTCCACCTGTCAGAGGGCTCTTGCCCCCAATGGAAAGCCGGCCTGAACTTGACAGACTGGTACCGCCCAGGAGCCCCGGCGCAAAGATGAGCTTGTTGTTCGGCCCCAGAGGCTCGCACTGGGGTGGCACCTCGGTCAGCAGTATTTTCGCAATGAGTGCTCGGCCTCCGAAGCGCTCGTACTCAGGTGGGACAGACTCCCGCGTGATCTCCAAACGATCCATATTGACTCTCAAAGTCTTCACTTTAGTTCTCCCATCATGCATACATTTGTAGATCGCAAAGCAATCGAGATTCAGGCATCTTTTTTCTTGCCTGGCGGCGAAGACCTTCCAAGGTAACGGCTCCACTCCTGCTGCAAGTACCAGCGGTGGGTGCTCTCCAGCTCCTCCAGCGCAGTCTGGGTTTGCTTGTAAAGACGGGCGTTCTCGATCGCGTTTGCGATCTGGCCGGCCATGATCTGTAGGACAGCGATATCCTCCTCACTAAAAGCGGCTTCCTGAGAGGATTGGATGGTCAAGGCACCGATGGCTTCACCACGGCTGATGAGCGGCAGGGCCAGTTCGGAGCGCGTGTCTGGCAGCAGTGGGTTCTCGAAGCGCACTGCTTCCTCACCTGTGTCAAGTGCGATGCGGGGCCGTTTGTTGGCTATACACCAGCCGATCATGGATCCGCTACCGATTTTCAGTTTGTGCCGTTGTTTTACCATCTTCCGCCCCTCTTGGCCGGTGCCTGCCCGCAGCACTGCCCACTTGCCTGGTTCCAGGCCAGTCTGATCAACCAGGAACAGACCGACATAATACAGATCGAACCGCTCACGGATCAGGTCCACAACTCGGCATATCAACTCGTCTGGGTCGACAATACTGCTGGCTGCGTGCGAAACCTCTGCACTGGTCTGGAGTTGCATGGCCCGACGTGCCAGCGCCTCCTCTGCCTGCTTGCGGTCGGTTATATCACGTACCAGGGCCAAAAACAGTCGGCGTTCACCTGACACAAAAACCCCGAGGCGGACCTCAACCGGAAAGGTTGCCCCATCTTTGCGTATATGGACTCGTTCAAATGTACGAGGCTCGCCCGGTACCATCTGTTCCCACTGTTCCAATTCTCCGAGGTCAAATGCGGGGTCGAAATCCTGTATAGTCAAGCTCAACAGTTCCTCTCGCGTATACCCCAAGCTTTCACAGGCACGTCGGTTTACTTCTAGGATGCTGGAATCAGAGTCATGTAGGAAGAAGGCATCTGCTGCATACTCCACCAGGAGACGGAACCGCTCCTCGCTCTCCTGCCGCCCCTCCTCCGCCAGCTTGAGCTCAGTGATGTCTTCGACAACCTCGATAAAAGCTGTGGGCGTGCCCTTAGCGTCCAACATGGGGAAAGCCCGAATCCGAGCAAAATTGACGCTACCGTCGTCCCTGATTCCCGAGGTCTCGACCATCGCGGGACGGCCGGTAGCCATGGCTTCTATGCCCGGGCAGTGGGAGCAAACAGCATCACGTTTCTCGAATTCCTCGAAGCAGTTCTTCCCAATAAACTTGGACGCGGGCTTGCGGAATATCCTCCCCTGCTCATCGTTTACCATGATAATCCTGTGATCCCGGCCGATCAGAGTGATCCCAATGCCAATGCTCTGCACCACAGAACGATAGCGTTCCTCGCTCGCCCGCAGCGTCTCCTCTGCTTGCTTGCGCTCGGCTTCTGACGTTTCCAGCTCGGCAATTCGACGGCGCGCTTCCGCCAATTCGCTGATGCACTGATCTTGTGTCCTACTTGTCTCGCTCGCACTTTGTCTTGCTCATCGCTTTACTTCCTTATCGACTCTATTATCCCGCCAGCTCGATTCCCCTCGTTCGAGATGCTCGCGCTCAGTACAGGCCGAACCCGACCCCCAAACACTACCTGTTCATTCTCAGCGTCTTCAGCCTGTCCACTTGGCGAATTCGCTCCTGTCGAATCCGATAAAGCCCGTCGGGTTATTGCCCCTCCGCGTCGAACCTGTCAACCGCCTGGAGCGCCATCACGGTCAGCAGGATGAAACTAGTCCGCCGCAGTGAAAGGACGGCAGCTTGTCGCTACGTACCCACAGGCTCCGCCTTCGATATCCGGCACAGAGCGGTGCGAAGTGGGTATGAACCGATCTCGGGATTGCAGTGGTCCGGGTCATCGCTCATGCACACGTTGATGTTGGACTCGAAGGCTCCGTGAAGCGATGGCTCCGGTCCCGGCATTTCCGGGTACCACCAGCCGTGCTCTGCACTGATGACTTGGGGGTCCATCTTGTCGAAGAGCTGGACCTTCTGGCGCACCCGCCCGCGCTTGGTCTCGATCCAGATCCAATCACCGTCGGCGACCCCCTCTGCGCGAGCCGTCTCAGGGTGGACTCTGACAATCGGGTCGGGATAGTGCTTGCGGACCGACTCAACCTGACGCCACTCTGCATGGTAGTAGTACAGGATCCTCCGACCGGTAATCAGAATGTACGGGTACTCCTTGGCAAGCTCGGGGTCGCCCTGCGGGCTTTCGGGCGGGACAAGGTACTTGGGTAGCGGGTCGCAGCCCAGTGCTTCGAGCACGGTGGAGCGCAGCTCCACTTTCCCTGTTGTTGTGGCGAACCCCTGCTTCTCGTACTTCTTCTCTACCACGGGGCGAAGGATGACCTTGGGAAAGGTCTTGAGTGTGTAGCCCAGCGGCGCTAGCCTGTAGTCAAGGACTTCCTCCAGCGTTTCCCAGGGCCAGTCTGCTTCCTGGCCGAGCCTGATCCCGAGTTCCCGCCAGATGTCATAGTCCCGGAAGTGCTCGTAGCGGCCGGGCAAGATGTGCGGCAGAGCGGCTTCGCGTGCCCAGATGTAGCTGCCGTAGTCGCTGAACGACCATATATCAGGCCGCTCCAACCACGTAGCTGCCGGCAGCACGTAATCCGCCAGTTCGGCGCTTGGCGTCATGAAGAACTCATTCACGACGTACAGCTGGAGGTTGGGGCTTTTCAGCGCCTCGTAGACCGACTTGGTCGCAATCTCGGTGACCATGGGATTGCTATGAGTGGTGAAGAGAGCCGTGAGCGGGTAGGGATCGCCTGTGATGATCGCGCGGTAGGCGCTCGGAGTGTGGCTCTGGCACTGGTGAAACATCTCGTTGACAGGCGCGCCCCAGACGCGGGTGATGTTCTGCATGAGCATTATCTGCGTCTCATAGCTGGAAAGGCGGAATCTGTCCGCCCCGATCATCTTCTTCCACTGCGACTCGGGCAGCCTGTCCCAAAGCTCCATATCACGCGTGGGCACGAAGCCCGGAGGCCCCATCTGTATCTCGCCGCCCTTTACATCGATGTTCCCGCAGATGGCCGAGAGGATCCAGCGCGCGTGGAGGGCCTGCGTCGAAGAGTAGGAATGCTCCAGCCCCATGCCTTCGATGCAGCAGGCCGGCCCGTTCTTGGCGTAGAGACGCGCCGCGTCCTGAATCAGCTCTGACGACAGCCCCGTGATCTCGGATACCCGCGACAGCGGGTACTCCTTCAGCCGCTCCAGCAGGTCATCGAAGCCGTAGCACCATTTGTCGATGAACTCCCTGTCGTAGAGCTCTTCATCCACGACGACACGTATCATGCCCAGGAGCAGGGCGGAGTCCGTGCCCGGGCGCACAGGCAGCCACAGGTCGGCCATGGAAGCCGATTTCGTTTGGCAAGGGTCGACGACGATCAACTTCGCTCCGCGCTTCTTTGCCTCCAGAAGGGCCTTTGCGACCATCGGCCTCGCTACCATCGGCTCAGCCCCAAGGAGGAGCACGCAGTTGGCGTCCTTGGTCAGCGCGTAGTTGGGGAACATCCCGATTATTGCATCGGCCATAATGGAGCGCGGGCCGAAGCAGATCCGCTCTTGTCCGAGGAGGTTCGGAGATCCGAACAGGTTGAAGAAGCGAGCGCGGTACTCGTCGTGGGTGCGGGCCGTGCCGCCCGACGCCCCTAGCGTCTCAGCGCCGTAGCGATCCCGGAGTTCGTCGAGCTTGCCGGCGATCTCGTCCAGAGCATCCTTCCACTCGATCCTCTGCCACTTGCCCTCGCCTCGCTCGCCGACCCGCTTCATGGGATAGTCGACGCGGCCAAGATGGTAGAGGTACTCGGCGGCAGCCTTGCGCCGCACGCAGCCGGCCGTGGGGGGATGGCACTTGATCGGCCATTCCGGGTCCTCTTCGAGCTTGAGAAGCAGGCCGTCCTTCACGTGGGCGAGCAGGCCGCACTCTGCCTTGCACCAGAAGCAGACCGTGGGCTTCACTTCAATGCCTGCTCGGGATTCGGTCTTGTGGTGTGGTTTTTGCCTCTGAGTTGCCATTCTTGCCTCCTTCGATGGCGGGAGTTCGGTAGGGTCTCACACTCGACATGCGTCACAAAGAGAATGCACAGCGATTATGGCATAGAGAGACCTGTCCGCCAATTTCTGTAAGGTGGGCAGAGCAAGCACCCTCTTGAGGCCCGTACCCAAATCGCAAGTGTACCTGTCCCTATAGCAAGTCGCCATATAGTAGGCAAAACTGTTGGCAATCAACGAGTTCCCCAAATCAAAAGCTGCCAGTTGGCTAACCCCCTCGTCTCCGTAGAATGCAAGAAAGAACGGAAACAGAAAGAAACCGATATTGGTCGCCATCGCGCTGACGACCATAGCCCCGGCGATGCCGCGGTTCAGACGCATAATCTGGGCCAGCCACATCGCCAGGCGATGAAGAATCAGCGGGATCGCAGCGCCGCACAGAGCAAGAATCATCAAACTGCCCAGCTCTACATCGGCGCGGGCCAGCGAGATAAAGATGACCGCGGGCAAGGTGATGTTGATAATGAGGCGAACCATCACATGTCCATCTTCTGGGCGAATGATATGGCCTTGCCTCAGCAGAAATCCGATGATCACCAACCCGATGATGGGTGCCGACTGACCCAGGATCACGTCCATTAAACTGTGATCACCACCACTTGCACGATGGACTCATACCACGATCAAGGATACGCGAGTGAGCATGATGACATCTAGGAACGCATCGCCTTCCTTGCGCAGCGAAATGGCTACCGAGAAGCAGACCGCAGAATCTCACCGACTCAAGTTAGCCAGTGCACGATCACGGCGGGTAAGCAATGGTGTAGATGTGCTTGCCCCCATGGAACGGCCCCTTCACCACGGCCTCGATCTCGTCAGGGTCCCGCATCGTGACCTTGTCAACCGGTGGCAACTCGCCAGCCGGGAACCGTTCCAGAATATCGCCGATCAGCCGAACCATATAGTCAAAGAGCGCGTCCAAGCCTGCCTCGGCTTTGGACGCGTCAGCCAGCGATGGTTTACCAATCGCACCTTCGGGCGTCATCACAACCTCGATGCCACCGAAGCCAATCTGCTCGTGACCTTTGATGGGAGCGTGGTACACTTCGCCCCCCTTGTCCACGTGACCAGGAGGCATGAACCCCCTGGGAGCCGTATCCACAGCCTTCTCTATCCTCACCATCTCTGGGAATAGGGCGAGTGAATACGAAGCCTCTGCTTCATCCGCATGCACAAAAGGTGTCTCGAAGGGGCCGCCGTGCGCCTTGTCTTTCAGGTGGTCGTGAATCACCGTCGGCCAGTGCAGCGAAACCAGCATACACGGCACCTGGTACTTTTTCGCGAACTGGTGCAGGGCCAGAGGGATCACCTCTTCCTGGCCGTGGCCGTTGATCAGTATCTGCTTGCGGAAGCCCGTGTTCCAGAATCCCGCGATGATGGCCCGCAGGTAGGCAATGAACGTATCCTCAGGGACAACCACGGTCCCAGGCATGCCCAAGTGATTGTACGGATGCGAACCATACCACACCGGTTCGGCAACGGTGCACCCAGTAGCCTCGGCCACCGCCTCAGCCATGCGGGTAACCAGGAACGTGTCCTCGCCAAACGGCTGGGCATCTCCATGGGCTTCGGTGCTGCCTACAGGGATGAGGATGATGTCGTTGACCTTGAGCCGATCCTCAACCTCGGCCTTGGTCATGGTCTGGTAGTAAATGCCAGACGGTTTGTCCATGTGACCGCCCGCTGGCGGTAGCTTCCACTTGCCCACGAAATCTCCTTTTCTATGTCACTCCATCTGTGGGTTGGGGCTCCCCTTGTTCATCCCGCCCTCGAAACGACGGGATGGGAGAGAACGGACCCGCCGAACCCACAGATAGAGCGTCTGCGCGCCCTGGGGCGCTCCAACCGCTAGACGAGCGGAATCTTCAGGTCCGAGGCTCCTCTCTTGGTCTGCTTTGCCTTCGGGTAGTACTTGCTCACCATCTCCACAACGATCGAAGCCTGATCGGCCATCCGTTTACCGTCAGTGGCGCTGGTGATCTGTCCATGCGCACTCACCACGGAGTTGCCCGTCTTCAGATGCACTGGCGCAGCCACCCGCGCGATCTCGGGTGCCTCGTAGACGCGGATGAATCCGCCCGATGCAGGCGGGTTGTCCGTGTGGATGTCAATGGGTATCGTGACGGCAGCCCGCAACGCAGCGATCATCGGCAACTGCAAGTCACGCACGGGGTTGATGCTGTCCGCGCCCAGGCTCTCCAGCACCTTGAACGATACCGGGTTGCAGTGCCCCAAGTGCGCCGACGTCTTGAATTTGATGTCACTCGGCAACTCGCCGTCCTTGCGCATCTGCGCCACCAGCCAGAGCATACCCTCATCGTAGATCAGGAAGCCACGGCATCCAATGTCAATGCCCCGCTTGATGTCCTCCACTGCCCGCAGCACCTGCTCCATACCGCGCAGACGGTAGCTGATGCGCACCCCCTGCGGGGACAGCACTGTAGCGCCTGTGTCATACGTGGCCCGCGGCCCCACCGATAGAAGTAGCTCCGCGCCATACCCGTTGCACAGCCGGCAGAACTCTTTCAGTTCCTGCCGAGTGTGCCGGAACATCCCGTAGGTCTCCGTCACGCGGTTGATGGTGATTCCCATCTTGTCGCTGGTCTCCAGGAGGGCGGCAACCGCCTCAGCCGAGTTTACCGTCGGCACCTCAATGCGATATGTCGCACCATCCGGGAACGTGGCGTCAGACGTCGGGAGATCGTTTAGATCTCCTTCCGGCAACCCCAGTTTCTTCACGTAGCGTCGCGTTTCCTCAAACATTGATCCATTCTCCTTGCTTAATATAGATTCACTGCAGAGTAGAGTCTACTCGTAGTGTTGTGGTAGTGGTGGGCCGTAGACCCACACAAGTTTCAGCGGCTCGTCGCCGATGTTCTCCAGCCGGTGCTTCTTGCCCAGCGGGGAGTAGATGGCCGTCTCCGGGCCAATCTCCCACTCCCCTTCCCCTTCGATCACCAACTTGGCACGTCCGCTGATGATGAACATCACTTC
>Ga0315309_1001774_pt1 | contig 12804 bp, 18 predicted proteins | sample TDP4_MG_FD_203080 | JGI IMG/M metagenome (GOLD analysis project Ga0315309, IMG submission 203080) | Freshwater sediment microbial communities from Lake Towuti, South Sulawesi, Indonesia - TDP4 | ecosystem: Environmental > Aquatic > Freshwater > Lake > Sediment | place: Indonesia: South Sulawesi...
TGTTACGGACCCTCCGATCCCCATCGACTTGACCGAGAAATCAGAGCTGGTCTACAACAGAGACCGCTTCCTTCAAGGTGTCCTGGAAGACGTGAAAAGAACGCTCAAAGAACTTGGCGCGAGGAAAGTCACAGCTCAGAAAGGGCACTACTGGATCCTGAAGCCCGACGCAGAACCAACCGAGGGGTTGAGATCTGAAGAACGTCCGAATGACACAGGATGCACCGCCCAAACAGTCATAATCAGGCGGGCATATCATCAGGTCAGGTGGATGATGTGTCCGCTGGCCGTCTGCTTGGTAGGCTTTGGTACTATTTCCGGATCGGTTACGCTACTTACCTCACGTTCCTTCTGGGTGTGGCGAATACGCTGGTTGTCCTGTACTATCTTCTCATCCAGAACGTTCCGAGCCTCCAAGCGGTCTTCAGCCACTTCGCGGTCTTCGTCGTGATCTCGGTCATCATAGGTGTCCCGCTGTCGATCGGTATTGGCTGGCTGCATCTAAAGCGGAGCCCAGCTTTCCTGTCAGAGGTGGACATCGGAGTCGAGGCAAACCCATACTACTACAAGCTCGCGCCAGGGCACCAGACTGAAGTCTTTGCGCCGGTAAACCTCGAGCTACTACGTCAGATCCGCAAGATCATGAAGAGCCAGAACCTTCTCTCGGACGAGGAAGAGAAGCACATGACGGAGCTGGAGGACAAGCTGGAGCTACTAATGCGAGGAGGGTACGTCGGGTCCCCCAAACGCCGACTGGACTTCTGAGAAATCACTCATGCACGCGACACAGTACGCGCGCCCTCAAGGCATCGAGTGGTTCAGAACACGGTCAGGCTAAAAAGTGGGATGTTTCAGTTTCGGGAAAAGAGGCTATGGTACTTGGGCTCGCGCCAGTTTCTCATTTTCCAAGCAATAATCTGAGGCTTTCGGCTGGAGTTTGATCGCGAACGAGCGTGCCCAGCACCGAATATGACACGCCGTTTCTCTTCTACAGTCACCCGGCGAAAGGCGATGTCCAAGGGAAGAGGACAGGAGCCGCGGACTGGCGAGGGGCACATGTCAATCGCCTAGCCGCACGAGATATATTCACTCACAGCGAACCAGACGCGGATGCCCTCATCGGCCGCTGAGTCGATCAAACGTGAGAACCCTCAGGCTGACATTTCTGACGCTCGTCATGATCGGGCTTGTGACGGTCAGCCTCAGCTCTTGCGGTTGTTCTTCCGCTGTGGCCGCATCTGACTCGCAGCCGGTCTCGTACGGGACAGACGGAAACGCCGGGTACGTTTCAGGGGAGTTCATCATCGGGCTAGGCGGCGAGTCAAGGGAGAAACTGCTGGAACTTGTGAAAAGTTGGAACGCTGTCGTCGTGAGCGAGTTGCCTGAGATCGGTGCATTCCTCGTGAGATTCGAGGAGCCGACGGTTTCGGTGACCATGCTTGAGGCCAGAGCTTACGCGGGCTTCGAGTACGTGGAACCCAACTACCACGTCCATGCGGCGTTGACGCCGAACGATCCGTGGTGGCCGTCGCAGTGGGGATTTCCGAAGGTGCGGGCGGACTTGGCCTGGGACATAGAGCTCGGCAGCAGATCCGTGATCGTCGCGGTCATCGATACAGGGATCGACTATCATCATGAGGACTTGGCGGAGAACTACCTGCCGTCCGGATATGACTGGGTTAATCACGACAATGACCCTTTTGATGACAGTTTCATGGGTCACGGTACACATGTTGCTGGAGTCATCGGCGCGGTGACGAACAACGGCCTCGGCGTAGCTGGGCTCGCACAGGTCAGCCTGATGGCAGAGAAGGTTCTGAACAAGACAGGCCTCGGCACCATATTTGATGTCGCCCAGGGTGTGATTGACGCAGCAAGGAAGGGAGCGCGCATAACGAACAACAGCTACGAGACCCCCGTCTACTCCTACACGATGAGAGCCGCTTTCGAATATGCGTGGAGCCGGGGCGTCCTGAATGTCGCAGCTGCTGGCAATGACAGTAGTAACCAGCCGTTCTATCCGGCAGCATTCACCGAATTCGTGGTCTCAGTCGCCGGAACGGATCAGACTGACGGCTGGTATTCTTCGTCAAACTACGGTGACTGGATTGAGCTCTCGGCTCCAGCGGTCGACATTTTTTCGACGCTGCCTGGCAATAATTACGGCTTATTCACCGGGACATCGATGTCTTCCGCGTTCGTAGCCGGAGCCGCCGCACTAATGTGGAGTCACTGCGGCGCGATATCGACAGACGGGGTTCGCCGACGCCTGCAGGAGACAGCCGTCGATCTCGGGGCGCCTGGAAGAGATCCCTACTTCGGGTACGGGAGGATAGACTTGTTCTCTGCACTGAATGAGATGCCCTGCCCCGCTGTGGGAGGAAGAATCCTTGGACCCGACCGGACGCAGTTCTCTCTCTTGCTCGTGATTGAACTTGCAGTGGTCACGGTGGCCGTGACTAGCATTGCACTGCTGAGAGATGCTGGCCGGAGTTCCCGCCGCAAGACCCCACCGAAACCCTGAGAGTTGGCCTTTATTCTCTCTCGCGACCGAAATCTGGCAGTGTACTGTCCGTGTATTGAGCCATGGGCTTCAAGACCCTCACCATCAGCGACGAGGCGTACAACAAATTGCGGAGGCTGAAGGCAGAAGGCGAATCATTTACCGACGTAGTACTGAGGCTGAGCGAAGGCCGCGGCAACGTGCTTCGACATGCAGGCGGATGGAGCGACATGACTGACAAAGAGGAGAAGGAACTGATGAAGACGCTAAGAGACATGTGGTCAAGATGGAAGCCCAAAGGATCTGCCTAGACACTGCGTTTCTGATCGATCTTCTCCGAGGCTTGCCCGCGGCCGTGGAGAGAGCCCGACAGCTTGAAGAAACAGGCTGTGACCTCAGCACAACCTCAGTCAATGTTTTCGAGCTTTACATCGGGGCCGTCCGTTCTGAGAGCGCCCAGAGAATGACCAACCTTGAGGCTCTGCTGGCGGACCTCAAAATTCTCGGACTAGGAAGAAGAGAGGCGGAGGAGGGCGCGTCCATCATCGTCAACCTTGCTAAGAAGGGTCAGCCGATCGAAATGCGTGACGCGCTGATTGCTGGCTGCATGCTCGGAAACGCCCACGCATCCATACTGACAAGAAATACCCGAGGCTTTGAGAGAATCACAAAGATAGAAGCGCTCAGCTACTGACTCAGTCGCCGTGCTTAGAGAGCCGCTGGGCATTACGATGGACGACATGGTCTGACGGAGGCGAGTACTAGACCGTACGTAGATCGATTGCGACTATTCGAAGTTGGTCCGAATTTTGCAGAATGAACCGATCACTTGTCACGAGCGGAAGCTCGTGAAGCCTGGCAGTGGCCACATGAAATGAGTCGAAATAGTGAAGTCTCCTAGATCCTCCGTAACGAGAGTACAGTCTCATGGCTTCAACGGCGGCTTCGACAGATGTGGGCAGGACCTCGTGAGGTATTTTCCGAAGATCGCTCATAAGCTCCACCACTACCTCGATGGGCGTGTTGCTGCTCCTCAGCGCCGTGATTATGTCATCATAGATCTCGGAAGCGACCTGCAACTTCAGTAAGCCGCTGTCTGCTCTGTATACGATCTTCTCGGAACAACCCGACAGCTGGTCCGCGACGAGATACGAGAAGAAGACGTCAGCGTCTGCCAAGACTCTGGAAGGTAAATGCTCACCGCTTCCCTTCTCTGACAAGCTTCTCTGCCATCTCTTCCAGCTTCACCCAGGGTCCCTTGATGCGATTTCTGTACTTGCCCTTCAAAGCCTTCACGTCTTGAATCGGGGCAAGTTCGACGCGCCCGGCGACTAACCCCACCTCGAATCTTCGGGCTCCGAGCTTCCTCCTCAGAGAGGCTGGGAGGAGCAGCCGGCCTTTGTCATCAAGCTCTACGACGGTCAAGCTTGTTCCCACTCTCCCACCCGTGGGCGCCCACGCGCATAAACTTTGCCCTGCAAGCCGGACACGTGTCTTATCCCATGACCATAATGGGGCGAGCGCAAGCTCCCGAGTTTGGCCGCGGAGTGAGCGAGCTCGAACACGGGCGAATGCACAACAGGAAGACAGGAACCAAGGGTTCGATTCGTTTCTAAGAGGGTCTGAATGATCGTCGGCGCAGCGCATCTACAACGAAGGGTTGAAATGTAGGTCCTGATTTCTTACATGGTAAGGAAGAAGGTAAGGAATGTCCAAAAAGCGCCCTGGACCTGCCGAATCATCATCATCAGACGTTAGGAGGGTTACGTCGAAAGGACAGATTACAATTCCTAGCACAGTCAGGCGACGCTACAACATAACCACGCATACCAAGCTGCAATTCATACCGCAGTCAGGCGGCTTCGTCGTTGTACCCGCAGCTGAGGGAGCCTTCAAGGAGCTAGCGGGGTCTGCTTCGAAACACTGGACCGTTGATGAGATGCTGAACCGCCTTGATCAGCTGAGAAAGGAAAATGTCTAGTGCCCTCTTCGAGACACGTTTCTTCATCTATTTCTTCGCGTCACCTGACGCGAGCACGCACAGGCAGCTACTAGATTTGATGCGAAAGTATGACACCAGGCTTGTGTCAGCAATAACTCTCTTCGAGATCTACAAGCTTTCACTGGAAAGAGAGGGAAAGGAGACAGCTGAAACACGAATCTCACGGATAAGAAACGAGTTTGGTGTGATCCCGGTAGACGATTTGATAGCGGTTCGTGGGGCACAGCTGAAACATGCGGTCAAAGTCCGCTACAACGAAGACATGCCCATGGCTGACAGTCTGATCGGGGCAGCGAGTGTTCTCCGAAGGGCCGTATGCATAACCGACTCGCCGCACTTGGAAAAGATCTCCCAAGTAAAATGCAGATGGATCTAGGCACTCGGATTCCGCCAGGGAGATGGCTGTCATGGCTTCTGGGGCCAAGAACAAGGGCGGATCGCACCCTAGTCTTGTACGGATAACCAGCAACTGATGGGCCATCCGAGGCGGCCGGATTGAAAGGCTCGTACTATAGGCGGTTGTTCTACGAGGAAGTGAAGGGAGATGCAAAGCTCGGCAGGATGGTTCGAATTCTGCTTCGATACCGCTGCTCGAAGAACCTTGGCGAGCGGTCCAGAAGGTCCTCTCAGACGAGGGTGATCCACTAAGACGGACGTGTACGTGCGGCTGCCTGATGCGACTGCGACCCCGGTGCGCAAACGCGGCGAGAGAAACTGAGCCACTGCTTAAATTACGCTGGCCGGGTACGTCTGGGGGGAAGGGTTTGGCTCGGCTGGTCAAGAGCCTGACCATCGAGGGGAAGCCCGCGGCGGCTCTCTTCGACACGGGCTCTGTTCGCAGTTACGTGCTGAGAGAGATCTGCGAGTCTGCTCCCCGAATCAGGGTTGCAGTGCCCTACACCGTCGGCTTGGGGGGAAGGATGATCACGGTCTCTGAGGAATGTATAGTGCGCGGCGAGATCGAGGGCCTCGAACTGACCTTGAAGGCGGCGTCGATCGATGACATCGGAACTATCGAAGGACGAAAACTCGGCGCTATCATTGGTGCAGCGGCCATGGAGGAATGGGAAATCCGCATGGACCTAGCGAAGGGCGAGTTGGACCTAGCCGGGCTGAGAAGGCGAGAATTCACAGAATACTAAGAAGGCTCGTCTTGGCCCCGCGCCTGAGCTAGCCTTCCTCTGAGCCGCAGTCTTCGGCAACAAGGTTGCAGGAAAGCATGCACATTGGGAAGGCCCCGGGACGAGGCCTGTGCTCCTCAGGTTTGAGAGGATATCGCGAGGTATCGCCTGAGTCCGTCGATTACGGACATTGCGTTGTCGATGATCGTTCTAGCTTTCTCGAGCGTATAGTACTCCATGGGTGTCACCCACTTGTCAGCCACCTTGAGGGGGTATCGAGCGTAGACGACCTCCCTCTGAACCTCCCTTCCCTTCTCAAACAATTGCTCACATCCTTCCTCACGCAGCCAATCGGGTCTCATCCTTCTGATGACTACGGCTAAGCCGCTGAGGGCTCTATGATTCTTCGCTTCGTCTCCTCCGAGTCTAATAACAAGCGCATTCGCAGCGCTTTCCATGGCCAAGGAGGCATGAAAGACAGCTGAATCATATTCCGCATCGTTGAGACGCTTCTCGGCTCTGGTGATATTCACCTGAGAGATCTTCAGCAACACCTCTATTCTGCTTTCAGCCAAATCCTTCCCTCCTCGAGGTACTGACGAGTCTTCCTGACCTCTTCCACCCTCTCACGCAAGATCCCGCGTAACGCTGCCCGTTTGCTGGCCAGCACCTCGAAGCCCTCGGCGATTCCGTAGACGATCCCGGCTTCCTGTAACCGGATGTTGGCTAGGAAGTCCCCACTCGACAAGACCAGGGGCTCAACGGTGAGGTGAAATCTCTTCTCAAACTCCGAGATCTTCGAGGCGACTTGCTTTCTTGCCGCCCCCACATCTTGGTCTACTACGATTAGCATGTCCAAATCACTATATTCGTGAGCCTCTTTCCTAGGAACGCTTCCGAACAGGATTATGGCTTGAACTGGACGTAGCCGCGCAAGCTGACGGGCTAGATGTCTGGCCTGAGATAGCATGTATACGCTCAGCTCGTATCCGGAAGCCGTAGGCTGATCTATCAAGCCGTACCACTTCCCATCCTTCTTGAGCACGCCTCCGTTCTCTAGCTCCTTGAGTTTGACCGTCAACCATCTATCGCTCAGCCCTGTTTCGTTTCTTAACTCGCTGTAGCTATGCTTTCCGTGCGTCAGCGTTAAGACGACCATCCCTTCGGGTGTCAGGGACACGAGATCCATTTTCAAGCTTCCCCCTTTGGGAACGCGGTGGAGGCCGAAAAACTTTACTAAGTAAAGCGAAACCCCTCTCGGCTCTCGCGGAGAGGAGCTCCCTCGTCATGGTTGTTTGGGTCGGGGAAGTTGTCCTCACCGTCAGCGCTGCGTGTGGTGACCTAGCGAACGCGGAGCCGCCGCTTGACCTTGTCGGCGGACGAGGTTCGTCGACGCCTCCAGGAGACAGCGGTCGACCTTGGAGCGCCTGGAAGGGATCCCTACTTCGGCTACGGGAGGATAGACGTGTTCGCGGCTCTGCAGACGCCATGCCCCGCTGTGGGAGGAAGAATCCTTGAACCCGACCGGACGCAGTTCTCTCTCTTGCTCGTGATTGAACTCACAGCGGTCACGGTAGCCGTGACTAGCATTGTACTGCTGAGAGATGCTCGCCGGAGTTCCCACCGCAAGACACCACCGAAATACGTGACGCACTCATAGCAGGCTGCATGCTCGGAAACGCCTACCCATGCATACTGACAAGAAATACCCGAGACTTCGAGAGAATCACAGAGATAGAAGCGATCAGCTACTGACCGCACGAAGAGATCGCACAGAGGGCCGTCTTGAAAGGCGTACCCGCCGATTGCGGAACCGATCATCCAGGCTCTCAGCAGTTCGCGCTCGAAGTCCGGGGTTCACGGTGTACTAACATTGGTCGCTTTAGGAGGTCGCGATCGAGGCGACTTTCTCGGCTAGGGCCTTCACTTCAATCTTCAGCCTTGTCACATCTTCTATGAGGGTTACTTTGCTCTCCAAGGCATCGAACCTAGCATTCATCTCGCCGCGGAGCGAGGACATCTGTTTCTCTAGACTGTCGATCCTTCCATTCACGGCCTCAAACTTGCCTGTAACTTCTCCTCGGAAGGCTTTCAGCTCGCCTTCAATGGAGCTGAGCCTAGGCAGTAGAAGCCGTTCAATCCAGCCCGGAATCTTCTCGGCCATTCGCTTCACGTCTCAGGACCAAGACATAGACGCGATATAAAGCTTGGAGCCTTCAGCCCTCGAAGACGGTTGAGTCGTAAGAGACTGAGCTTGCTGAGATCCCTAGGTTGCGGCGTGGAGAATGGCCGTGATGATGTCGGTTATGTAGCGTTCGTGGATGAACGGATTGTTGGCTCTTGCGCATGAACCATCAGCCTTTAAAGCCGAGGAGTTCCATGCACGGTCGCGGCTGGTCTTAGCCGGAATCAGTGGACTATTGCGACTATTCGAAGTCGGTCCGAATTTTGCAGAATGAACCGATCACTTGTCACGAGCGGAAGCTCGTGCAGCCTGGCCGCGGCCACATGAAATGAGTCGAAATAGTGAAGTCTCCTAGATCCTCCGTAACGAGAGTACAGTCTCGTGGCTTCAACAGCGGCCTCGGCGGATGTGGGCAGGACCTCGTGAGGTATTTTCCGAAGATCGCTCAGAAGCTCCACTACTACCTCGATGGGCGTGTTGCTGCTTCTCAGCGCCGTGATTATGTCATCATAGATCTCGGAAGCGACCTGCAACTTCAGTAAGCCGTTGTCTGCTCTGTATACGATCTTCTCGGAACAACCCGACAGCTGGTCCGCGACGAGATACGAAAAGAAGACGTCGACGTCTGCTAAGGCTCTGGAGGGTAGCTGCTCACCGCTTGCCTTCTCCGACAAGTTTCTCTGCCATCTCTTCCAGCTTCACCCAGGGTGCCTTGATGCGATTTCTGTACTTGCCCTTCAAAGCCCTCACATCCTGAATCGGGGCAAGTACGACCCGCCCGGCGACCAACTCTACCTCGAATCTGCGGGCTCCGAGCTTCCTTCTCAGAGAGGCTCGGAGGAGCAGGCGGCCTTTCTCATCAAGCTCTACGACGGTCAAGCTTGTTCCCACTCTCCCACCTGTGGGCCCCCAGCCGAACACCTGTGCTATTCCGTGGCATGCGGCAGACGCCAGTTGGCATACACCCAATTCTGATCTGAGAGAACTAGTCTGCCACCACTTCTTTCAGCGCGTGCTCGGCCGCGAGAACTCGGACTAGACCTTGCGCCTTGATCAACTGGTCGTCATGTGTCACTAGTACTGGTGCGCCAGCGATCAGCGACGACGCGACGAGGATGGCGTCGGGGAGGCGGAGATGGGTTACAGCTCTTATCCTGCCGGCCTCCTCAGCAACCTCCAAGTCGAGGTTCACGATCTTGTAGTTCGGGTTCGTTCTCAGTTGCCTAAGGAACTCGTCCTTCTCTGTCAGCTCGTTGAACTCATGGTACCCAGCACAGAGTTCTGCGACAACCATCGTCGAGACAACGCCTTCAGCCTCTCCGTCATCGACGAGTTCAAGGATCTTCTTCGAGTATTGGTAGTATGGCTCTTCCTTGTTCTTGACGTTGAGGAAGATGTTCGTGTCAACTGAGAATCTCAGGGCCACTCAGCCCTCAGCTTTCTTTGATACTCGAGGCTGCCTATGGGCCAAGGTTTTTGCCTGTCTAGGGTTTCCGAGAGTCTTCGGTCTCCGATCCGGACCAAGAGAACCGAGTCGCCCTCTATCTTGAAGAGGACCTTGTCGCCGGCGGCGAGGTTGAGGCGCTTTCTGGCGTCCACGGGTATGGTGACCTGGCCCTTCTCGCTGACCTTGGAAACTCCTACTTCCATTCTTTACATTCCCTACCTGACTGTAGGGAGACGCCAATATAAGCCTTCAGCTTCCACGGGTTTCGACGAAAGAGCAGATTCCGGATATCCTGCCGCTTTCCTCCGCTCTCTGGCTTTGGAGATCTCGAGGCATCTCCATTGCCGGTCGTCCGGCGTTCCGGCATGGCAAGTGATCTTTGAACTGCTGTTCGTGATGGCCTTGATCTTCTAGGCGAGCCGTAGGATCAAGAATTCATTGAGATTGCCAATCTCCACCTTAGGCTGTAGACCAGCTTCATATAGAAGATTTAACTACTCCCCCTAGTAGTTACGTCGGGGGGTAGTAGTAGTTGCTCTTCGACGAGGCGCCGAAGACTAGTCTTGCGGATTTCTTCGATTTCCGGGATGAGCTGCAGATGTTCAGGGATGCGTTGGCGAAGGGGAGGCGTCACATTGTGGTCACTGGGCTGAGGAGGATGGGCAAGACTTCGCTCCTCCTCACTGCGCTCAACGAGGACCGGATCCCATACGTCTTGGTGGATGGGCGTGCCTTCGCGGCTGCGCCTACAATTTCGAGGGTGGAGTTCATCCAAGCCCTCGAGCAAGCAATCAACCTCTGTGTTGAACGTCAACGAGCTTGGTGGAAGCTACTTCCAGGCGCTCTGAGGCGTGTTCGCGGCGTGGAGGTTGAGCCCGGGATGCCGCCCTCTATACGTCTTGCTTGGGGAGAGAGACCAGCCCAGTCGGCAGATTTGTTGACCCTTATGCAGCTGCTTGGGAAGTTGGGGCTGGAACAGAGGCGTCGTCTCGTCATCGCGTTGGATGAGGCGCAGGAGTTTCGGCGGCTTGCTGGATTCGATCTGGTAAAGCTACTAGCGTACGTTTACGATCACGTCAGGTCTGTGCAGCTTGTCATCACTGGATCGCAGATAGGCTTCCTCCACGAGTTCCTTGGAGTTGAAGACTCGAGGTCACCGCTTTTTGGGAGACACTACACCGAGGTTCGGCTACGCCATCTGACCAAGGCTGAGGCGATATCGTTTCTGGAGCATGCATTCGCTCAAGAGAAGATGGAAGTCGATCCAAGAGACTTGGAGGAGGTCGTATCGCGTCTGAATGGAATCATCGGTTGGTTGACGCAGATAGGCGCCGCCGCGCGGGAGAAGGGTAGGTTGGACCGTGATACGCTAGAGGAGACTATGACCAGAGCGGCCGCGATGGCATCCGATGAGCTGAACAATTTTCTCGCCTACCGGACCGCTGCACGCGAGAGATATCGAGCAATCCTCGGTCACGTGGCAACTCGAGGCCCAGGACGATGGAGTGATCTCAAACGCGCATTGGAAGCTGAGGAGGGACGAAAGCTTTCTCCAACCGTCTTCAACCAGCTCCTAGGAAACCTGGCGAAGGCGAACTTCCTCCGCAAGCGTGGGGACGAACTCTACGAAATCGCCGACCCGGTCCTTGCTTTTGCACTTCACCAGCGGCCGCATGCTTGAGGCCATACTACTACCCTCAGTATTAACCCGCACGGGTAGTAGCGGATCTCGCCTGTCATATGGAACTTGCCTGGGACCGATTAGGGGTAGGACAAGCGAAGAAGGGGACGCGTGGGACATGGGGCGAGCCTTGGCTCTTGAATTTGAAGTTTGGCCAGAGAAGCATCCAGACCGTATCAGGCGGCATGTGATCAACGACTTGAACAACCTCGGGCTCGATCGCATCCTCTTTGCCGTCAGCGACGACGGGAAGAGGTCTACGAATCGACGGCTACGTGTGCGACATAGGAACGCCGAAGGCCCACGCGTGGGAGCTAATCACGCTCGCGATGAGAGTAGTGTTGCTGTCGGAACCACTCGGAGGCAGAACAAGGGATGAAACCACGAGAGCGGTTCATCGTCGCCAGGATAGGGTAACGCCGCATGTTCCCTGAATTGGCTGTGAACCAACTCACCGCAACATCCCTTTCTGTACAGAACAAGAGGGAAACGTTTTGGGCATGCTGTAGCCACGCTGGCTCGGCAACTCGTCAAAGACTCTCTATAGGCGACAAGATCCTTTTTTTCTAAACCAATGAATTCGTAGCGTTTCAGGCTCGGGGGCTACTGTCCATCCTGGCTGTTCATTTTGGCCGACTGTTCGAGAGAGACGTGTTCCCAAACAGATTCACAACGGACGGTGCGCCTGTCCCCACTGGGGCAGAACCCGAGTGAACGTCTCGTAAGAGCTGACAGTTCAGAGTTGACGATTGAGAGCTGGGACTTGACGATTGAAAGTTGCGACTTGACGAGTGACGCTTGACAGTTGACAATTGACAGTCGCGGTCTCGTCCAGGAGGATCAGTAGGTCGTCTCTCTGTAACGTTTGTTCATCAAGCCGGGTCACACTCGACTGATGCGGGCTAGAGGGGCCAATCGAATCGGAAGAGGAGCTTGGCCTGTAGGAGTAAGAGTCGCCCGACTCTGTTCGTCCCGTGCTTGCTTATTCTGATGATCAGCCTATCAAGCTTCGCAATCCCGGTCTACGCCGTCTCCTCATCAGCGCAGAATGCTAAGGCCTCCGGGCTCTCGACTCGTGAAGTATCTGGGCCGAATTCACTGTCTGTCATGCAGGATGCGAATGTCACGGGCGAGGCTCTCGGACTTGGCTGGCTACCTGAAGATGTCCCGGCGGATGCAAGGCTCACTTCTGTCTACGCGGCGGCGCTCCCAACCCACTTCGACTGGAGACAACAGAACGGGCAGAACTGGATGACGTCTGTGAAGAATCAGGGAGGCTGCGGAAGCTGCGTTGCGTTCGGGGCGGTTGGCGCGACCGAGGCGCAGTTCAGAATCGCGGCGAACAATCCTGGCTGGAATCTGGATCTGTCGGAGCAGCACCTGTTCTCGTGTGGGGGCGGACAGTGCGGGTACGGCTGGTATATCAGCTCCGCGCTGAATCGCCTACGCGATTACGGGACACCTGACGAAGCGTGTTTCCCGTACACGGCTAGTGATCGTTCATGTTCGGGCGGATGCGCGGACTGGCAGTCGAGAGCGTTCAAGATCGCCAGCTGGAGCTGGGTCGCCAACAACCCCAGCGCGCTTCAAGCGGCCTTGATGAACGGGCCTCTAGTCGCCGGCTTCACCGTCTACAGCGACTTCTTCGGGTACCACGGCGGAGTGTACCACTGGGACCACGTGTCACAGGCTGTTGGAGGACACGCCATAGTAATAGTCGGATACGACTCGAATGAGCAGTACTGGATAGTGAAGAACAGCTGGGGCGCCAGCTGGGGAGAGAGCGGCTACTTCAGGATCGGCTTCGGAGAAGCAGGTATCGAATACTACGCCGCCTCCATCAGTGCCCCATCCACTGTCACGTC
>Ga0315309_1001780_pt1 | contig 12777 bp, 18 predicted proteins | sample TDP4_MG_FD_203080 | JGI IMG/M metagenome (GOLD analysis project Ga0315309, IMG submission 203080) | Freshwater sediment microbial communities from Lake Towuti, South Sulawesi, Indonesia - TDP4 | ecosystem: Environmental > Aquatic > Freshwater > Lake > Sediment | place: Indonesia: South Sulawesi...
ACAGCTGTGAAGTGCAGCTGCCTCAAATCTACTCGATAAGCCACCGCTATTTATGAAACTGCTACAATAATAGCTACATCTTGCGCAGGACGGACTCGGCCGCGACCATCAAAGGCTCGATGACATCGCAGACGGGAGGTACGTAGCAGTAATCGATCCGCGAGAGCTCCTCGACGATCATGCCCTTTTTGATCGCTAGGGCGAGGAGGTTAACGCGCTCCGCCGCTCCATCGCTCGCCACGATCTGCCCCCCTATCAGCCTGTGCTCCTTAGGCTCGACCAGGAGCTTCACAGTGATGGGCCTTCCCCCAGGGTAATAGCGAGGCTTGTCCAGCGTCCTGACGCGCCCGGCGATCGAGTCGATGCCAGCTCTCTTGGCGGCGTTCGTCGTGAGCCCGGTGGACGCGATCTCCAAGCCGAACATAGTAGTCACAGCTGTGTTGAGGGTGCCCTCGAAAGTTTCCTCGCCCCCCGCTGCATTGATGCCAGCGACCTTGCCCATCTGTATCGCCGCGGTGGATAGCTGGCTGAGCGCTGGGCGCTCGGTTATAATGCAGAAGGTCTCGGCGCAGTCGCCGGCGGCATAAACCCCTTCGGCATCCGTGCGCATGTGTTCATCGACCTTTATCCCACCGGTCTCACCCAACTCTATGCCTGCCTCCTCCGCCAGCTTGACCTCAGGCTTGACGCCGGTCGCGACGATGACTAAATCCGCGGGCAGCTCCCTACCCCCGACCGAGATTGAGCTCACGCGCTTTTTACCTATAATCTCCCTGACACCCTGCCCACAAATCACCTCTACCCCATTCTCCCGCAATCTCTCCGTAACGAGCCCAGCCATGTCCGGGTCGAGCATGTTGGGCAAGACCGAGGGTAGCTCCTCCACCAGCACGACTTCAAGACCACGGCCCCTGAGGGCAGCAGCGGTCTCCAAGCCTATTGAGCCGCCCCCGATCACGGCTCCTCGCTTCGCTCGGCTTAACTCATCGATTATCGCCTTCCCATCCTCAACTGTTTTGACGGCATGAACTCCTTGGAGGGCGATGCCCGGGATCGGGGGCTTGAACGCGTAGCTGCCTGTCGCCAAGATGAGGGCATCGTATTCAACTGTTCTATGTTTTTTTGTCTTCAGCTCTTGGACCTCCACTTTTCTGGCTTTCGCGTCGAGGGCCGTTGCCTCCATCGCCGTGTGAACCTCTACATTGGGCATGGGCGGGGCGGGTTCGATCAGCTTTTGGATGTCAGGAACTTCGCCCCCAATTGCGAATGGGATACCGCATGGGTGATAAATCGCATATGGGCGGCGCTCGATGACGGTGATTTTAGCAGCTGGGTCCGTCATACTTGCTGATGCAGCTGCTGTCATCCCCGCCGACTCAAATCCGACGATGGCGATGTGCTTCATGTTCCCACCTAGCTCTTTAAATTTACATTTCATTTATACTCGGGCACTGATATTAACCCTTGAAAATGCTGAAATCTTGGGTTGATGATTTGAAGGACTTGAGGATTAGACCTGCCGATGAAAATGACGTGCCTACCTTGGTGACCCTCGCTGAAAAGTTAATGCCCAAAATGGCATCCACGAGGAAGCGAATGAGCATGTTGAGGCGGGCTATGAGGAGCCCTGACTACGAATTGTTGGTGGCCGAATTGAACGGGGAGATAGTTGGATTCATCGATCGGTGGGACGTATACGACCTTGCCGAGGGCGCGATACTCAGCAGCGTGGGAAATCTCTACGTCATCCCCCGGCTTAGAAGGAGAGGTGTGGGGGGCGAACTTCTCCGGAAGATTGTGAAAAGTGCAAAGAGGAAAGGCACTCGCGAAATTCACGTGACCACTAGACTCAATAACAAACCTGCCATCGACCTCTATGAAAAGCACGGTTTTGTGAAAAGGAACCTACAGCTTGAAATGGAATTGTAAGGTCAACGCTTGGCGCGCATCAGCATTTCGACGACTGGCAGCTTCCCGCCGGAGAGGAAACTCATCGACGCCTTTCCGCCCGTGCTGATGTGCCCAATTTTACCAGCCATGCCCGCAGCCTGAGCGATGGCAACCAAATGTCCCCCGCTGATTACTGTGAATGCCCTTGAATTAGCCATCGTCCTCAATATTTCCAATGTCCCTCGCGCGAATATCGGGTTCTCAAATATGCCAAATGGTCCACCTGCGACGATGGTCCTCGCTCGCGCCATTATTCTGGAGTACTCCTCTATTGTTCGACTACCGATATCGCATATCGGAAATTCGGTGGGAAGCTGCTTCAAAGTTAGCTCCTTCGGCTTTCCATGGTCATCCACGACTACATCCACGGGCATTCTTATTCTCTTGCCATGCGTAGCCAGCAGTTCCCTTGACCGCTCGATCTCCCGTTTGAAGCCCCCCTCGAGCAACATCTTCAGGTTGGGTTTGCCTATATCCAACCCCGCAGCCGTGAGGAAGGTCTGCCCCACTAAGCCGCCCGTAATCAATTCGTCGGCCATCCCACTGCTAAGTGCGTCTTCGATTATGTTCAGTGCATCATCGACCTTAGCACCGGCGATCGCGAAAACGCAGGGCCGTTTAGGCGGAAGCGCCCTGCTCAGCCCCTTGATCTCGCGCTCCATCAGGCGCCCGGCAAATGTGGGCAGCAGGACCGCGAAACCGACGAGCGAGGGCTGGGAGCGGTGAACAGTGGCGAAAGCGTCGTTCACGTAGACATCCACAAGCCCGGCCAGGCTGCGGACGAGGTTAGTTTTGGCCAGCTCCTCCGCCGGGCGGTTAAGGGCCTCCTCCTCGCAAAAGCGAACATTTTCTAGCAAGAGGACTTCTCCGAGTTTCAGGGATTTTATCGCTTTGCGAGCCGATGGTCCGAAGACATCAGCAACGTACTTGACCTCTAGCCCAAGTGCGCCGCTCAACTTTTTTGCATGTTTTTTAAGCGTTGTGAAGTCCTCGCTCCCGGGACGCCCTTGGTGGGCAAGCACGACGACCTTAGCGCCCTTCTGCAAGAGCTCCTTCAGCGTGGGGGCACACTCGCGAATTCTCGTGTCGTCGAGGATCTTCCCGGTCTTCGGGTCGATGGGCGAATTGATGTCCACTCGCACTAGGACTGTCTTACCTGAGACATCTGCCTCGTCTAGCGTGGGGAATTCCAATTCCGCACCTCATTTTACAATGCCTAAAGCTTGATTCGTCTTCCGTATTGATCGCATCGCATCTCGCTCTAGCTTTGTTGCGGCCCGGATCGCGTCGACGTTCTCGGGTATGACTACCGCCTCGTTGTGCACTTGGTAGACAAGGTAAAGCTCATCTTCCGCCACCGAGGCGATGTCCTGCCAGACCGCGACCTCCCACAGGTCAGCGCGAGGCCTGCCCAAATCCCGCATCAGCTCGATGACGCTGTTCAGCCCCTGAAGCCCGTCCGCCGCCTTGATAAGTAAGATCCTGGGCGCCTCCGCGAGGGTATCGATGACCGCCTCGGTTTTTGCCGGCCTCTTGATCTCGACCATCGCGAAGTGTATGTGGCTCAGGTTGTACGGCCCCTTCGCAGCCATGGTGACTACATTCAACTTAGGCATCACGGTCTGGGCATCTGGCCCCTGGTGGCTCGGCACGTGCGTCTCCGGCACGACGGTGTTGATGATACCGCTTCTGTGGCTCTCCCACGGGTCTGTCGCCCTCCTGAAGAGCACAGCCCTCGCCTTCTTTATGCCGTGCTTTTCGTCGATAGCTCCTAGAACCCGGCATAGCCCAGTCGTGTTACACGAGACCACTCGGATGAAGTCCTTGCCCAGCCCCTCCTCATAGTTGCACTGCGCGACGAAAGAGGCCTCGACGAGCTCGTGTTTCTCGCCCCCCTGGAATATCGCCTTGACTCCCGCCTTTTGGTAGGTCGCCTTGTTCTTTGCGCCTATTCCAGCTGGGGTGCAGTCTACGATGACATCAACCTTCTTCAACAAATCGTCCAGGGCCCCGACGACTTCGATCCCGCCCTTTCGCATCTCGCTCGCGGCGTCCTTCACCGACGCGTAGATCGGGTAGCCCTTCTTCACCGCGACTTGGGTGCGGTAATCAGCTACGACATCCGCTATCCCTACGAGCTTCATATCGCGCTGGAGGGCGACGGCATCCGCAACCCGCTTCCCGATGACTCCATAACCGTTTACCCCAACCTTCACCTTCGCCATCAGTCCACCTCCCAGCTTCTGTGGCGCTCGATGGCTTTTATAACCTTTACATCTCGCTTATGCGAAGGAAATCGGTTCAATCAGAGCTTTGTGCTTGACCTTCTGGTTCCCTTTGGTTATTAATGTGCTAATTCTGCTTTGAAAATAAATTAAATCGATCTCTCTAAAATTTCGGATAGTTCTCTCCTTAGTGTTTTGAGAACACGATAACCCTTCTCCGTGATAAGAAAAGTAGTTTTATAGCGGTAATTAAGCCGATATCCTTCCCCCATTTTTCTTATTAGCCTAAGTTTTTGCATGGCCAAGAGTCTACGGAAAGCCGTTGGCTGTGATATGCCTATAATTTCTCCAAATTCTCCAGATGTTATCCTTACGATCTTTTGTCTATCTGCTATTTTGGCTAGATTAATCAACGAGTACAATAACTCGCCTTCTTTTGTAGAATAGACTGGGGCTATTAATCCATGGGTTGGAATTTCTTTTTCGATAGAACCCTTTTCAGGTTCTATTAATTTTATAACATTGCGCCCCACTGAAAGGAGTCCAATACCCATCGATTTGCATATTTTAAGGTGGTGTTCTCTAACAGCGTAGAATGGCATAGCCATGTACATAGAATTAACATACGGGAGGAACTGCGAACACTGTTCCATCCCAATGAAAAAACCATGATCCCGATTCAAAGTTTTTACTTCGACCCCGATTTTCATATCTTTCTTTTGCGCAAGCACATCTATTTCTTTGTATGTTTTGCCGCTAATGTAAAGATGAGTTTTCACAGCATAACCATGATTCTGCAGCCATTCGGACACTTTCTTTATTAAATCTACTTCTAACATCTAACAAAACACCGAATTTGTTTTGGTTGGAGGAAGTTTATAAGGAAAAAATTTTGCTTTGTCTCATTTTTTAGACGCTTCACGATATTGGAAACATTTAAAAGTCTCTATCGCTCTGGTATTAGGGGTAAATTTGAGTAAAAAAGCACCCATTGAAACATTAATCATCTTGGCCAAAGAGGGGGCATATTCCGGTAGTTTAAAACTCTCGTTAAGCTGGCTTGCGCGCCGCTTGAACGCATCACGCCAGACCGCGGCTCGGCAGCTCATCGAACTCGAAAATCGAGACCTGATAAAGCGTGAGCTGGTACCAAAAGGTCAGAGAGTGCGATTGACTACTGCGGGGTTAGCGACTTTGCGCTCGATACACAGAGAGCTAGATGCGATCCTCGGCGAGAAGCCGCGGGTGCTGGAGCTCGCCGGGCAAGTCGTGTCCGGCGTCGGGGAGGGAAGCTACTACGTTGGACAGGAGGGCTACCGGCAGCAATTCAAGCGGGAGCTAGGTTTCGACCCGTATCCCGGGACGCTCGACCTAAAACTTGACAAGGCCTCCCTTGAACTCAGGGCAACGCTCCTCGAGCTACCGGGCGGACAAATCGAGGGCTTTTCGACTCCAGAGCGCACCTTCGGGCCGGTGAAGTGCTTCCAAGCCGTGCTCCGTGGAACTAAGGTCGCGGTGCTCTTACCCTCCCGAAGCCATTATTCGGATGTCATCGAACTGATAGCTCCGAGGAACCTCCGCAGGAGCCTAAAACTTTCCGACGGTGATGTGGTGAAAGTTGAGGTGATGATTTGAATATCGATCGTGCACTCCAAGCTTTTCGAGCAGGCAACTTCGTGCTCGTCCACGATGCGTCCGATCGCGAAAACGAGGTGGACATGGTGATCGCCGCGGAGGCCGTCGAGCCCAATCACATCGCGACGATGAGGCGGGATGCTGGGGGGCTGATATGCGTGGCGCTCCATCCCCGCATAGCTGACAACCTCGGGCTGCCCTACATGACTGAAATTTATGGTGCCGCCTCATCCCGTTACAATGTGTTGAAGGCAACGAAGCCCGATGACATCCCCTACGATGAGCGCTCGGCCTTCTCGATCTGGGTCAACCACCGTCGAACTTTTACAGGCATCACCGACGTCGATCGCGCGCTCACGATCAGGGAGCTGGGCAAGCTCGGTGCTAGGGCTTTGGACGGGCCCATGGCAGAGGAATTCGGGAGGAACTTCCGGAGCCCAGGCCATGTGCCGATCCTGCGGGCCGCAAATGATTTGGTCCTCGAGCGCCGGGGGCACACCGAACTCGTGGTCGCTCTCGCCGAAATGGCAGGCATCACACCCGTGGTGACCATCTGCGAGATGCTCGATGATGAAACGAACCGCGCGTTGAGCTGGAGGAAGGCGGTCGAATATGCGGGGGAGAGAGGACTGCCATATCTAAAGGCCTCGGAAATCCTGAAAGCCTATGCTAAGGGAGGGCGAGCGAGATGAAGCGCGTCGGCATCCTCGATACAACTTTCGCCCGCTACGACATGGCCAAGGCCGCCATGGGTGAGCTGAAGCAACTCTGCAGCCTGAAGTTCATCCGCCGGACCGTCCCTGGCATCAAGGACTTGCCTGTGGCTGCCAAAAAACTGTTCGACGAGGGCTGCGACCTTGTGATGGCATTCGGCATGCCCGGGGCCGCGCCCATCGACAAGCAGTGCGCCCATGAGGCATCCCTCGGCCTGATCTGGGCCCAGCTGCTCACGAACAAACACGTGATCGAAGTCTTTGTATTCGAGGACGAAGCCACGAGCGAAAAGGAGCTCGCCGATCTGGCCGAAAAACGTGCGAGGGAGCACGCCCGCAATGTATATCGCATGCTTTTCAAGCCTGATGAGTTGACAAAACTGGCCGGCACGGGGCAGCGTGAGGGAGGCCCGGACGCCGGACCCTTGAGGAGGTGAGAAAACGGTTAAGTTGGGAATCGTTTGCAGCGAATTTCACTTCGAGATCACATCGGCAATGCTTGAGTTTGCGAAAAAACATGCAGCATTTCTAGAGTCCCCAGTCGTAGCCGAAGTGTTAGTGCCGGGTGTCTTCGAAATACCGCTTGTAGCAAAAAAAATGCTCGAACGAGGAAACGTCGACGCAGTGGTAACTCTAGGGGCGGTGATAGAGGGTGAAACCAAGCACGATGAGGTGGTGATGCAGCAAACCTCAAGGAAGTTGATCGACCTCTCGCTCGAGTACGGCAAGCCTGTGGCCCTCGGAATCTCAGGTCCAGGGATGACCCGTCTGCAGGCACTGGAGCGGGTCAACGAGTTCGCGCGAAGGGCGGTGGAGGCCGCGGCCAAGACTGCTAAGCGTTTAGAAAAGGTGTGATCGTTGGCAACCAAAGTCGGCCTGCTGGCGCTCGGGTCACATGAAGAGCGCCATGGCGCAGTCCTTCCGCTCGACACGGATGCGAAGATAGCCTTTCACATCGCACTCGAAGCAGCGAAGCGGACCGGCGCAAGGTTCCTGGGCGTGCTCCACTCGTCCTACGAACTGCCGGACATAGATACCGGGCGCCACCAGACGCTCGAGCAGCTCATCGACGAGCTTCGGGCCGTCCTGCTCTCGGCGAAGAGGACGCTGGGCATCAGGGGGGTTGTCTTGGTCAATGCCCACGGGGGGAACGATGTTTTGCGGGAGCACCTGCGGGAACTTGAGGAAGAAGTCGGGCTCCGCTTGACCTTCAACGACAAGATAGTCGAGCTCGAGGGGCCGCATGCGGCGACAGGGGAGGTCAGCATCGGAGCTGCGATAGGCATAGCCGATCCATCGAAGCTCGCCAAGCACGTCGATTTCGAGCGCCATCCGGAGGTCGGGTTCGTCGGGCTCAAGGCTGCGCGCAAGCGCTATGCATGGGCTGAAAAGCATGCGAAGCAGGTGAGGAAGCAGGGCGTCCGCGTCGACGAATCCCTTGGGAAAAAGCTCATCGAGAGAGCGATCCTGAACGTCGTCGATGAGGTAGATAAGCTATCGAAGTCCTAACGTTTGCTGTTCCTATGCGGAGATGTACGGGACGAGGATCATCCTTAAACCTATGATGATGAACACCAACCCCAAGATCTTCCTCAGGGTCGTGACCTTTGCTCGTCTGGACAGGTTTGGCCCGATCTGAGCTCCCACGACAGCTCCAGCGGCTAAGGGGACAGCATACCCGAGCGCGACATTCCCGAGGAACGCGTGGGGTATCAAAGCGGCAGTGTTGGTTAGTGCCATCCCGAACTCGCTCGTGCCCACGGCAATATACGGCGACATCCTGAGCATGAGTACCATCGCTGCCATATCCACCGTGCCGCCCCCTGCTCCAAACATGCCCGCGACGGCGCCGCTGGCGAAGCTCGCGAGTAGGCAGAAGTAAAATGCCTGCATGGGCAAGCCGAGGATACGGCGTTTTATGCCCATCACATCGGTCTTTTCCTCGTTTTTCCTCAGGATAACAAAAATTGATACGATGAGGAGAAAAGCGCCAAATAATCCTGCTAGGAGGTTTGAAGCGATCAGAGTAGTAAGCCATGCCCCCGCTAAAGCACCAGGGACATCGAGGACATCCAGTAGTACTCCAACTCTGTAGTTGATCCTCCGCTGCCTCGCGTACGCTATCGTCGCCGAGAGCGTGGCAAATGTCATCATCATCAAACTCACCCCGACCGCCTGTTGTGCTGAGAGGCCGAAGCCCAGGATCAATATGGGGACGATGAGTAGACCACCGGCGAGCCCCACCATAGTGAAAACCGTGGTCACGAGCAGGCCGAGAATGAAAAGGGCTAGCTCGATCATTTAATTTCCCCTCGTAGAGCCGGGAATGTCAAAGACATCCAAGAGGATACCGACCTTGTAGTTGATCTTCCTCTGCCTCGCATATGCTATCGCCGCCGATATGGTCGTGAATGTCATCGCAATCAGGCTTATCCCGACGGCATTCTGGGCTGGGAGGCCGAACGCGAGGACGAGCATCGGCACGAAGAAGACCCCACCGTCCAACCCCACCATCGAGGAGATCGTGGCGATGAACAATCCGATCGGGATCAACGTCAACTCGGCTATCATGGAATCCCATTAGATTTCTGTCGGCGTTTAAATGCCTTGGTGTTACTTCACAAAAATGGTTTGCATGTGAGATGGGTAGAATCGGGGGTTTGCAGATAGATACGTGGATGCGTTCTGCGGGCGGGTGCCGAGGTCGGTCTTAGCGAGGCACTACACTGATTTCAGTCCAGAGCGATTGAAGCGCATATATGACGGCGCGGGCTTGAAGGTGCTCGAGTAAAACACCGAGAAACTCGGCGCCCCCAAACGCGAGCGAGGCGCCCAATTTTATCAAAGAATCGATAGTTACGTGAATTCCCGCTCGGATTTCGATATAAAAGTTATGCTTAGAATCGTTAACACAAGAATAGGCAATCCGAATACAACTCCGAATTTGGGCACCACAAACATTGAAATGCCCGCTAACGTTAGAATAGCCATGCATATTATTGCTAAGGAAAACGCCTTTCTTTTTAAGGCGAGAATTCCGCCCCCTAACCCAAATATGAGCCCAAGTAACCCGCCCCCGCCAATCGCGAGTTCATCGAAACCGACTGCACAATCCGGGCACCACAATGCATGAAACAAGATAAAGAAACCCAAAAAGGCGGGGATTAAACAAAAACCTACGGCGACCATTGTTAAAATACCCGCTGCGGTTGGATAGCCACTTTTCTTTACCAAGGCTCAACCTCAATTTAACAATAATTTTATTCTTTATAACTCTACTCAGAAAGTTGATCTATAGGGTACTAATCTACGGGACGTTGAGAAAATGAGATGTCCGAAGTGTGGCTCTGAAAATGTCAAACAAGCGACTCTCGCTAAATATGGCTATTGGTTAGATGGAGTTATGTCTCCTGCGCCTTTCTTTGTCTGTAGGAAGTGTGGTTATTCGAATATACCGTCGCCAAGAACTCGGATGTATAGACTGGTGTTATTTGGGATGATTGCTTTTTGGATTGTCGTTATTTTAATCGCTATTCTATTGAGGTGATTCTAAACCTCAGAAGCCTTCAGTCCTAGCTAGGCATTACACCGACTTCAGTCCAGATAGGCTGAAGGAGATATATGATGAGGGAGGAATACACGTCCTTTCCTAGCCCTTTTCCTTTCTTTTTATTTTGTTTCTTTCTTTTCTTTCTTCTCTCTTCCTACAGTCTTTTCCAGTACCCAGAAGATAAACCATATTATTACGCCGTAGATAACTCCGTTGAAGACTCCAATCACCAGATTTGTTGTTGCGATTCCCGCTACCGGCCTTTCTACTTCTTCAACGCCTAGCGAGTCGTAGATCTGTCTTCCCGGTGGCATATCGGGATAAGCTAAGCTTACGACAAAGAATATCGCGAAGGCTATTAGGAATATTATTGCTCCTCTCATGCTATTGCGGTGAGATGGGGATGGGAATAAAGAAGGTATTTTAAACTACCCAGCTAAATCATCAATGTTAGGAGGGAACGTGGGTGGAGGAAAAAGGAGAAGTCCATAGTATCATTTTTGTCATTTGTATTGTTGTCATTATTATTGTCATTATCGGTGCTGTTTTATCTGTTCGTGAGATTTGGGCAGGCATTAAAGGAGAGCCATTTGATACGTATAAAATTGTAATTGGTGTTGTGATGATTGGCATAGGAGGTTTTATTTATAAAAAGGTAATAGTTCCAGCCTCCAGAGAGTGGGGGAAAAGACAACCCAGCTAATCTCCGCCTATTCTCCAGCCCCTTCACTAACTCGACTACCTTACTCCCTTTCTCAGTAAGCGAATAACTAAATTAACTTTAGCCATGGCTTATTTTTTCCAAAGCGAAAATGCCCCTAAAGGAGGCAATAAGGAGATAAAAAGGCAGTTCTGGTCAAAATCCCGGAGCCTCAATTACCTCAGATGACCCAGCTCCCTCCCGACCTCAAGTATCGCCCATGCCCATATCAGGCACTCGAAGCTCTTTATCGGATCCCGCTCTAGGAAATGCGTCGAGTCGCTGCGGTATGCCCTAATGTTCCGGAGCATCTTCGCCCCTTCCTCGCCCACGGGGTGGATGTCGAGCAGGGAGTCGTCCAATCTCTTAGACCACTTCTTTATCTCCGCTAAGAGGTCGGCTTCGATGCCCATTCAGATCCCCTCGGCCTCTGGAGGTATGCCTATGTTCGCAACTATGAGTTCCCCGACTAGGTCCCTCCGCGCGAGCAATCCCACCTTCACCCTGTGGAAGGTGACAGTCGCATCAGCCTTGACAGCTCTGCCGCAAACCTCGCCCGTGAGCGGGTCCAAGCCAGAAGGGACATCGACGGCGAGCTTGAATGCCCTGCCCCTATTTATCGCTTCTATAACGGAAGCGTGGGGGTCTTTGAGTTCTCCCTTGATCCCGGTGCCGAAGATCGCGTCCACCACGATGTCCGCCCTGGAAATGGCCCACCCGAGCCTCTCCATGAAGGAATCGTCGGAAAGCCTGACTATCTCGATGGTCCGATCCATCCTTTTCAGGATCTTCCAGTTCAGCGAGGCTTCCCTGCCCCGGATATCTTTATCAGACCCCACCAGGAAAACCTTGACCAACGCCCCGTATGCCGCCAAGTGCCTAGCTGCGACGAACCCATCTCCACCGTTGTTCCCAGTGCCCGCAACTATTACTGTTTTTTTGCCGGACGCACCCATCTTCGTCGCAATGTGGTCCGCAACTGCCTTGCCCGCATTCTCCATCAGGAGGAGCCTCGGCACCCCCAGCTGCTCCGCGTTTTCCTCGATTTCCCTCATCTCATCTGGCGTGATGGGCAAGCCGGACATCATTCCACGACCTCCTCCGGTGCACCTGCGAAGACCCTGAGCGCCTCAGCCTCGACGAAGTGCAGCTTGCCTGGGACGATCAGCACGTGGGGCGGGGGACCGAAGTCGAACTCGCGGAGCCGTTCAACTCGATCAGCTCGGACCACCGCATCATCCGAGCCAGCGCGGGCAACCACGACCGCCAGCGTACTCGGCGTGAACGCATTTTTGCGCAGTTTTGCCTCGAGGGCGAGCATGATCTCCATTGCCTCATTCGCCGTCATCGAGCGTTTTTGCTCAGCCCTGATGTCGAGGAGCAGCAGCGTGTGTAGACCTCTCCCCATGTTTTCGGCGAGCACCTCATAGGGAGTCTGAGAGGGGTTGTCCGGGAAGGGCACCGTAGCGGAGCGCCCGAACTTGTAGCTCTGCAGCCCGGCCAGCCCAGCAGCAGCGGACGCTATTGAAGCGGCGTGCACGATCCTCGTCCGGATGCCGGCTCGGGCGGCGCGCAGGCGGAGGTCGATGTGAGTGGTCGCCACCATGGGGTCGCCGGGGACGAGGAATGCCACATTGCCCGTCTTGGCGGCCTCTAGGATCTCGTCGGGTTGTTGCTCAACCACCTCTCGATCGACGACTCGGAGTGGTTTACCAATCTCTTGTTCAAGTTTCTTTAGGTTGAACTCGGATACCAAGCTTGTGTACAACTCTACGTAGATGACATCTGCCCTCCGCGCTTCTCGCAGCCCTTGGAGCGATATCCCTTCGCCGTGCAAGCCAAGTCCGATGAATACAAGCATAGTATCGTAAAACACTTAATTTGGGCATGCGATATATCAATTCGGGCCCGTGACTCAGTCTGGTAGGCGCGATTGCGGCCAAAAGTACCCGGCTCTTAGCAGCCCGATGCTGAGGGCAACCGGGCAGTCGAGGGTTCGAATCC
>Ga0315309_1001781_pt1 | contig 12774 bp, 10 predicted proteins | sample TDP4_MG_FD_203080 | JGI IMG/M metagenome (GOLD analysis project Ga0315309, IMG submission 203080) | Freshwater sediment microbial communities from Lake Towuti, South Sulawesi, Indonesia - TDP4 | ecosystem: Environmental > Aquatic > Freshwater > Lake > Sediment | place: Indonesia: South Sulawesi...
CATCTCTTAAGTGTTACTATATGCTCTTATGAATTCTCAATTAAACGACAAAACATAGAAGCAGCATAAGGCTAACGTCGCAGAACGCTTAAGCAGCTACTCACGATTTGCCTTTAATCTGGGCTCTAGACCATGCTAAACCATAAATGAATATCATAGCCAAGAAGAGCCAGAACAACACCACAACTGTCTGTCCAGCGCCGGTTGAAAATTCCTCAAACATTGTAGGCAGGTCTCCTTTCTCTCTTTCGTCAAATATATCTTAAGATGGCAGACATCTAATAAGTAATGTTTCATAGTCAACGATGTTACGAAAAACGGAATATGCGGCAAGTGGAGCACAGCGCTTGGTTATGTTGCTATTCCAAGTGTGGGTTCGGGTTGGCGTTGGGCTGCGTATACTGCTAAGCTTAGTGCCCAGAGTTGGTCGTCGTGTGTGCCTTGTGGATGGGTGAAGGTTAGGTGTCCGGTCTTAGTGTATTCGTATTGTTGCTGGTTGATTTGTTCTATTAGGCATCTGTTGTAGGGTAGTTTCAGCCTGTTTTGTTCCATGGTTAGTTTGAGGTTGGTTAGGAGTGCTTCTTTTGTTTGTGTGGTGAATGTTATGCCTTCGATGTTCTGGAGGTCTTGGTTTCGTAGTTCTTCTTGTATGGGTTCGCCTACGCCTGTTTGGTCTATAAGGAGTTTTTCGAATTGCATGCGCTTGTTCGCGTTTGCGATGTAGCCTATTACGTGGCTGTACGGTGTACTCAAGGGAAATTCGTGTAAGTGGATGAGTTTGAGCAGGTTCCCGTCATGTGAGATGACAGCTATGACGCTGTGATCGTTGAGTTTGCCGAGGTCTATTCCCGCGTAGTATGCTGCGGTTGGCGCGTGTTGTGGGTCTGTGACTTGTTCGAGTGTTGGGTCTACGCAGGCGCGTATGAGGTCTTGTGGGAAGAAGCTGGTGGCGGTTTCGGTGAATTCGGCTAGGTATTCGCTTCGGTATATTTCGTCTGGTAGTAGGCGTTTTTGTTCTTGTAGGAATTCTGTTGTGATGAGTGGGCATTCTGTTGATTTCGCTGTGTGTACGCTGTAGTCTGGGTTTGTGTAGGCTTTGTAGAAGAAGTGGTTTTTGCCCCATGGTGTGCTTAGGAATATGGCTGAGCCGTTTGTGGCGCTTAGCATGGGGAACATGACTTGTGTTATGGTTTGTTCGGGCATGAAGGCGGCTTCGTCGCAGATTATGACATCAGCGGTGTATCCTCGTAGTAGGTTTTCGCTGCACGGCAACGCCACAATTAATGAGCCGTTGTGTAAGTGGATTTCGGTGCGGATTTTCTTTGCTACGCCTTGTTGTAGGATGAAGTTGTTTTGGATTAGTTCTTGGATTCTGTCTAGCATGATTGTGCTTTGTCTTAGGCTGGGTGAGGCTACGAGTGCGGTTGTGTTTGGGTTTGTGTATGCGTTGTGGATGGCTTTGACTGCGACTGTGGTGGTTTTGCCGCATTGCCTGCCCCAGCAGTTCACAATTCGTTTAGACTGATCGGCTAGAAGTTTCTCTTGATATGGAAACGGATGCCAATTCACGAGTAGTTTAGCGAATAGTGCGGGATCTGTTTGGATATTTTGGAGTGGGTCTTCGTGGTTGGTGTTTAGTTTTTGGTTGACTGTCCATAGGGTCCAGAGGAAGCCGATTGGTGTGAAGCCGTTTTGGTGGTTGATGTTTTTCTTGATGCAGAGCAGGTGAACTGGGGCGAGGGTTTGGTTTGGTTGTTGAGTGTTGATGAAGTCTAGGTCGGTTGGGCTGAGTTCTGTGGTTTGGTTGTATTGGTATTTTTGTGGCCATGGTTGGTTGAAGAAGTAGTCTGCATGCGTATTCATGGCTTGTATGATGTTTTTGAGTGTGGTTATGGCGTCTGTGTCTGGTTGTAGTTGGCTTAGTAGGTGAGCTAGTTCGGTGAGGGGTAGCAGCGCGTTTTGGGGTATGGCTTTCATTTGTGTTTTCTCGCTAGAAGTGCGCGGAGTGTGTGCATTTCTTTTCGCCATTCGCTGAGTATGGTTTGGTATTCGATGATGTGTGGTGGAAGCTTCGGTTCAATTACGAGTGAGGTGTCGATGTATTCGGTTCTGTATGTGGTTCTTCTTTCCTTCTGTATGAGTATGGGTCTGGTTGCTAGGCGTTCAAGTATGTCTTCGATGTTTACCATGAGTTGTTCTGTTTTTTCTAGGCTTTTGCGTTTGAGTCTAGAGACGGCTAGGTCGTTGAGGAATCCTCGCAGTGTGTTGTCTAATCGTGTGATGTAGCCGCTTAGGAGGAGGGATTTTTGGGTTACGCCGCTTATGGCTTCGTATGTTTCTACTCTGGATATCTTGATCAGGTACATGGCGGCTCTTTCAGCTAGAATTCGGTCTGCAACTGCATCTAGCTTGTAGTGTTTGGTTAATTCTTTGACTAGTTGTTTGTATGCGTCTTTTTCTATGGTGCAGGTGGAGTTTGGAGTGAATTGTTCGCAGTTTGCGTTCATGGTGCAGCGGTCGCAGAGCATGAAGCCGATGCGCCACAATCCATGTCGTAAAGCTGTCATCTCAATCTTAACCACAGTTGAACCGATGAGGCGAGAAGGAATATCAATGTTATCGGATAGTGTATATTTTTTATATTTCATGCTGAAAGATGCACATTAGAATGAGCACACTAGAACAGAGTGACTGTCAGCGATTTTTCTGGATTAGGAACCAGTAGGTTAGGAGGTCCTTTTCTTTGTTTGTGGCGTCTTTGAATTTTTTGTCTATGATGTTCCAGAAGTTTTCGTTGTGTCTTCGTTCTATTGCGTGCGTAATTTCGTGGTAAGTGATGTACTGGATTAGGTCTTCTGGAAGGTATCGCATGAGGGTGTTGATTGTTAGGTTTCCGTTAGTGCTGTGGCTTGCCCATTTTGTTTTCATTTTCTTGAAGTATGTGTTGTTGATTTTTGTGTTGAGTTCGGTTTGGTAATTCCCGACTAGCGTGTGGATCAAGTTTCTTAGTTGTTGGTCTGTGCGTGTCTGGTTGAGGTTTCTAACTTGGGCTTCGTCTAGGGCTTTTCTTATGATGTGCTCTTTCCTTTGTATCCAGCGTCTGTATTTTTCGAGGGTTTCTTTCTCGTCTTTGTAGTGCTTGGGTAGTATGAGAAGAAGAGTGCCTGTTTTGAATTCGAGTCTTGGGTGTTTTACGTCGCGGTAGTCGAGAGTGTAATGCAGGCCTTCGTTTGTTTTGTTATCCATAGGTTTTCACGCTTTCCATTATTTTTTGGTGCAGCTCGTCGAGTTGCGCGAGGGTTAGCTTCTTTTGTTTGATGTATTTTCTTAGGTATTTGCGGGTTTCGCGTTCTATGGTTTTTCGTGTGGTCTGTTGGGTTTGCCAGCCTTTGAACATTTGAGGCTGCAGTTGTTTGGTGAGTTCTTGGACGTCTTGGATTAGGGTTTTGTCTGTTCCGAGTTTTTGTTCGAGGGTTAGGAGCATGGCGTATTGTAGGTTTGTGAAGTCTAGTTGTTTCTGGCGGGCTTGGAGTTGGTTTATTTCGTTGACTATTTCTGCGGCTTGTTTGTAGATTTTTTCGTAGTTTTTGGTTTTTTCGGTCCAGAGTCTGAGGATGCGTTCGACTCTTTGTGTGAGGGTTTCGTAGACTGGGTTTCGGTGTTTGTCTATGATTACGAAGCGGTTTAGTGTGAAGAGGATGTTGGCGGCTTTTTCTTCTTTGGATTTGATTTTTTCTTGGAGGTTTTTGAGGTAGTTTTCGTCGAATCGGATTGTTGGATATTGTTTTTCTATGTCGCTGATTTGGGTGGTTTTGTAGACGTATTTGAGGGTTTTTGGGAAGTATTTGGCTACGTATTTGTAGTCTTCGTATTGTTCTTGTCTTAGCCAGTGGATATAGTAGTCGTAGACTTGTGTGAGCCAGGAGTATTCGTTGAGTCGTTGCAGTTTGATTTCCCGAGTTCCGAGTAATTCGAAGAGTTTTCTGAGGTGGCGGAAGTTGTCTTTGAATTTTTTGGTGTTTTTTTCGTCTGTGGTTATGACTTCGAAGGCTTTGAGCATTGTTTGGCGGTCTGCTTGGTCTTTGGGGATGCTTTCGAACATGGCTAGGGTTTGGTCTAGGAGTTGGGTGAATTCGGTGCGGAGTTTTTCGTAGTCGAGTAGGACGCCTTGGATGTCTTCTTTGGTGTAGTTTTCGAAGGCTTTGGTGAATTCTTTGAGGATGCCTACGTAGTCGATTATGAGTCCTGCTTCTTTGAGTTCTTTGTATGGGCGGTTTGTGCGGGCTATGGCTTGTAGTAGGCGGTGTTCTTTGAGTGGTTTGTCTAGGTACATTGTTTGGAGAATTGGAACATCGAAGCCTGTGAGGAGCATGTCGGTTACGATGAGGATTTTCGGGTATTCTTCTTCCTTGTATTTGTCGATGATGTCCTTTCGTATGTCTGCGATGTCTTTGCCATGATAACGTGCTGTGAGTTCTCTGAAGTAGTCTTGGATTTCCTGCGGATCATGGGGCGTGAAGGTCATGACGACTTCGCTGTATTCTTTTGGTAGGAGTCTGTCGAGTTCGTGTTTATAGCGTGTGCAGGCGCGTCGGCTTACGGCTACGACTAGGGCTTTGAATTTGCCGTCTATGTTTTCTTTGTAGTGTTCTGTGATGTCTTGGGTTACTTTTTTTATGCGGTCTGGGTTTTCTAGGATTACTTTGATTTGGTTGAGTTTTTGTTTGATTTTGTTTTCTGTTTTTTCTCGGTATTCTTCGGGGATTTCGTCGAATTCAACTTGGATGAAGGTGTCAAGCATGTCTTTTTTGAGGTGGACTTTTTCTTCGAGTCGTGGTTGATAGGCGATTGGTAACGTGAAGCCGTCTTGGATGCTGTCGATTATGAAGTATCTGTCGAGGTATTTTTCTTCGGGTGGGTAGCTGAATTCTCCGTAGGTGTATCTGTCAGGTTTTGAAAGTGGCGTTCCAGTGAATGCGAATGGGCAGGCGTTTTTGAGGATTTGTTTCATTTGGCCTGCTAGTGTTCCGTATTGTGTGCGGTGGGCTTCGTCGATGAATAGTATGACGTTTTTTCTGGTTTGGATGGTTTGTTGGGTTTTGGATAGTCTTTCGAGTTCTTTTTGGAGTTGTTGCAGTTCTTCTGGGCGGAACTTGTGGATGAGTGTGATGAATATGCCGCGTTTTCCTCGGTTTTCGTCGTGTTTTATAATCTGTCTTAGTGCGTGTATGCTGTCTATTGTTTCGGGTTTTGTTATGTCCAGTGCTGTGAATTCTTGGTAGAGTTGTTCTTGGAGTTCTTCGCGGTCTACGATGAAGAATATGGTTGGGTTTTCGAGTAGTGGGTCGCGGTAGAGTTTGTTCGCTGCGAATATCATGGTTAATGTTTTGCCGCTGCCTTGCCAGTGCCAGACTAAGCCTTTATTTTTTGCTTCTTTTCCTTGTATGTGGTTTGTAACACGGTTGTAGATTTGTTCAGCTGCACGAAATTGCATGTAACGGGTTATGACTTTGGTTGTGGTACCGTGTTCTATGCGGAAGAACAGGTAGTTGCGGATTATGTTCAACAGCGTAGAAGGTGTAAGCATTTCGATCGTTGAGTCTAACGGGTCTGGTTTGTCGTGTTCCCGCCATTGGTGGATCTTTACATCTTCTTGTTGCCACGGGGCAGTTGGGAAGTATTTGGCTGTCTGTTCGGCTGCTATTCCTATCTGAATGTATTTGTACGGTTCTGGCACAGCTTGTTCGTATTCTATTGTTTGTTTGTAGGCGGTGTACCAGTTTTCAGTTAAGCTTGTGGGGTTCTTGCATTCTATGTTGACGGTTGGGATGCCGTTGATGTAAAGGATTATGTCGTTGCGGATTTGCTTGTCGCCACTCTGGTGGATTACTTGGCGTGATGTCGTGAAGTCGTTATTCGCTGGGTCGGCGTAGTCGAAGAGTTTGACGTATTTGACTACTCGTTCTTTTTCGAATTTTATTGGGACGCCGTACTTGAGGAAGTTGAGGAGTTGTTTGGAGTGTTCAGCTCCACTTGTTTTCAGTTTTAGCTCGTTCAGAACTTGCTTTATTTCTTCGTCGCCTATTTTGATGTCTGCGTTCAGACGTTTCAAGGCTCTGATCAGCATAGGAGTGAGAAGAGGCTCTTCCAAGTTCTCTCTTTCAAGATTGTCGGCGGGGATAAACTTCCAGCCTTTCTCCTTCAGTTTCTGAACGAAATAATCTTCAACAAGAGACTTCTCACTAAACAATGGCATGATTCAGTTCACCCCATGTTAAGGTCTACGTTGATGTGCTTTTGTACTTCAGTCAAAATTCTTCTGAATTCAAACTCTGGCAATTCACCTATTCCATAGCCATCAACGTAGCTCTCTATTTTCACGAAGTGGGTTATGAAAGGCTTCCCCGAGAAGATTAGGGTGCAGAACGAAACTTTCCACGGATAAAGGACATGCTTCTCTTCGTTCGGCCATATCGGCGTTTGATCATCGTAGTAAGTTTCTTTGACTATGCCGACGGCATGTATTTCTCCAGTTCTGGCTATCTGAAAGAATACGATGTCAAAAGGCTTGATTTTGTTGTAGAGCCTTATGAAAGACCTCCAATTCTGCCTTTGCTTTTCTCCTGCCTCTCTATCCCAGAAGCCCCATAACAACCTCTCCTTAGCCACTTCAATGTTTTCGATAGTTTTTGAGGAGAAAATCCACAGGTTCATTCAATCCACCTTTACCCTGATTTTTCCAGTAAGGAGCAAATCCATCAGACCTTGTTTGACTCTCTCCAATCTTGTCTTTTCCATCCTTTCAAGCTCAAGCTTGCGATTGAGGGTGGAAAAGATTTCCATGATTTTCTGTTGCTCGAGAAGGGGTGGACGAGGGGTTCTTAATCTTAACAAGTATTCACTGTGAACTGCTGCTTGTCCAACATGTCTTATTGCTACAGACTTGAAATACCCCTTTTCCCAGTGAGTGATGAAGTGATAAAGCACCCATTCAGGCAATACGAGATTTTCATTGAATCTTATTCGTGTGAAATGATTGCTGAAAGTACAGGGGAATGGTGCTCCTTTGAAAATAGCGGATTTGCCAACGAGATCTATGCTGTTTGTGTTATTGAAAAGGAAATCATTTGGTTTAAGCAGCCATGTATCAATGTTTTCTGGGATTGGAACTTTGAGGTAGGTGTCCAACAGCAGTCTTCCGTCTGTAGTTAGGTTATTCATGCGAACCTGAACAATGCCTCTCTCATCTCGCTTGCCACTAGCAAAACCGTTCTTGACATCCAAGGTTAGGTCTTTTAGTTGCGCAACTTCCCATTCTTTAGGTATTCTTCCTATTGGTGTTTGTTTGTATTCTTTGTGTCCTATTCCTTTTGTTAAAAGCTCCTGCATCAAACCCTTCTTCAAACGCTCAGTCTTCGCAATAACCTCACCAGCCTTAGCAACAGCCAGATCAGCAGCACTAAGAACTCCGACAAGCCTCAACTGCTCACCAATAGAAGGTAATGCAACGGTGAAATTCCTTACATGTTCCAAGTTTATGTTTGCCTGTTGAGATTGTATAGCGATTGTCCTCACGAAACTCTGAACCTGAGAGCCCATGAGAAAGTATCTAAGATATTCAACCGAAAGTCTGTTCCGTTCCTTTACCCGCACTATGGCAAGGGCTTGATTGGTGTTTGCAGGTAATATATCATCCGTCACAATGGCAACACGTCCCAATGCCCCGGCAATTGAGAACAGGACATCGTTCTCTCGTAGTATTGACCGACTAAAAGCCTCATTGGCTTCTTGACTAATATGCGGAATGTTGTCTGAGACAAAAGCTCCATGTTCGTCTATGCTCTCCACCTTAATGAAATTAACACCTGTGGGAGTGTATCCGAAGCCATAAGTTGTTGGCGTGGTGCCTTTTGTGATATGCTCAGACAGGTCTGAAAGCTTTGCGGTATCCCAGTCTTTCGGAATCTTACCGATAGGAGTTACTTGAAATTCGGTTTCCCTGTAAAACATCGCCCTTTCATCCACCGCTTAGCTTAATCTCGGCAAGATACTGCTCTAACTTCTCAGCAACGGTTTGCCTTTCTCTTTCTAGTTCTTTTAGTTCGGCGTATTCTTTGGCCACGTCTATCTGTTCGCCTTCCTTGACCGCCATAACATAAAGCGTAACGTTCAAATTGTAATCGTTCTGCTGAACCTCAGGCAAACCAACAACACGCGAAAAACCTTTCTCTTCAGTGAAGTTCCTGTAGGCTCGAGCAATCTTCTCTATGTGGTTCTTTCTAAGCGTGTTCAGCTTCCGCACTTCAGGATGCTGTTCAAACTCCTTGGAAGCATTAATGAACAGAACCTTGCCCTTGCGCTCAACAGGCTTGTGCTTATTGAAAATGATTATGGCGCCTGGCGCACCGGTGTTGTAAAACAGCTTTTCAGGTAACAGGATAACGCACTCAACGAGATCATTTTTCTCACTCATAACCGCAGATCGGATAGCTTTCTCTTTGCCACCTCTGAACAGACAGCCATTGTCAATCACAATGCCCACGCGACTGCCATCGTCTCTGGCAGAAGCAATCATATGCTGAATCCAAGCCCAATCCGCCGACTGTTTAGGAACAAAACCGAAACCAAACCGTTCCCGCCAAAACTCACCCTTCTTCAAAACTTCCTCACCGTAACCATCTTGATTCCATGGTGGGTTAGCCACAACCACATCAAACTGCTTCAAGCCTTCGCCTTCCTTAAATTTCGGATAAAGAAAAGTATCCCCAAACTCCAGGTGGCAATCCCGAATATCATGGATGTACATATTCATCTTCGCCAAAGCCAAAATCCCCTGATTCGCCTCCTGCCCAAACAAAAACACCTTACCAGCCTCCTCCCTGCCCAATTTCTCCTCAACATGCTTGTACGCAGAAATCAACATGCCACCAGACCCGGCAGCAGGATCATACACGCTCTCCAAAGGCTTCGGGTCCAAAATTTCAATTAACAACTTGATCACTTCACGAGGCGTGTAAATCTCACCCTCCTTCGCTTTCGTAGGCGCAAAATACTTCAAAATCCACTCATACGCATCCCCAAGTACATCAGCCGAAACATGATTCAACTTCTTCTCACTAAACAACTCCACCAACTGCCTCAGAATCTCCGCATTCTCACGGCTACCAGCAAACTGAACAAAATCCACACTGTCCACAACATCCTTCAACTCAGGATTCCGCTCAGCAATAACCTTCAAACCACGAGACAAACGCTCAGTAAGCCCACCCACATCTCTCCGCAGACTCTCCCAATGAAACTCCTCAGGCAAATTAAACCAATGATACTCATCCCGCAAAGCCTCAGCCCTAGCCTCATCCTCACTCAGGCCATCAGCCAAAGCCTCTTTGTAGGCTTCTTGAAACTCCACATCCCACTTGTCACTAATCCGCTTCAAGAAAAGAAGAATAAGAATAAACTTGTAATCCACCCGCGTCCGAATCAAATCCGCAGCCCGCTTCAACAACGCATCAACATCACCCCGAGACAAACGCTCACCCACACCCTCATCCAAACCCCTCAAACGATACACCTTCACACGAGCATCACGAACATCAGACTCAACCAACAACCAACCAGCCTTACGCAACTCAGACAAAAACACAGGAACCTGCTCCCAAGCATCCCTATTGCGCTCCATCAAAACCTTCGCAGCATCCTCAAACCTAAACTCTCCATCCTTGTAGACATCCCACAAAATCCGATAACGAATCTCAAGCCACTTCGGCAACTCAGAACCCATACAAAGCCCCCTCAATCAATGGAAATAGATAAGCATTTAATCTTTGCGCTTATCTAATAACCACTAATGACATCTGTCCCCGCTTGACATGGAATATTAATCTAGAAGACAGAATAGAAAATCTTTTACGCATCTTATACAATTTACACTGTAGAGATGGTAAGGCGGACAGGGTATGCACCCGCATATCACTGCCCGTCTCCATCATTGCATCTTCTTGACAAAATCCCTTGACTTCTCTATCACACTTTTAATTCTGCTTACTTGCTCACGATTAAGATTCGAGACTGTGCTCTCGACTTCTATGTCGTCCAAGAGACCCAAGTAATCCTTAACGAACTCACCACAGTCATGACACTTCAATCCGTAGTCTTTGCACTCCTGTATGATCTGCTTGTCTTCGTCACTCTGTGCTGGACCAAGAATCACAAGATCATTCTCAGGATAGCGCCCAAACGTGCGATAAAACGATTTCAGGGTTCCCTGAGGTTCCCAGTTGAGTCTAAATGGCTCGTAGACATTCAGATAAGAGTCTTTTACATGGAGAATGTAAGGGAGGGTGTACTGGAAATCGCGAGGCAAATATCCAGCAAAGAGAACCCTTTTCTGAAATGTTGGTGTGCCAACTCTTTCCGAAAACTCCGAATAGAATCCCCTAAGATCTGGAAAACTCATTTTTGGCAATTCAAGAATAGTGTGAGGGTAAATCATTCCAGGAATATTCGACGTAATGAAAGCAATGTTACCTGCCATCGACGTCACAGGATAATATTCATCCCCTTTGGTGACGCCGTATATCGGTGTTCGTCCAAGATTGAACCGCGATGGGGGCAACTGTGTCAACAAGAAGGACCGCCACCAAAACACAAACGGGAAACCGCCATCAACATACGACACAACCTTGTAATCCACAGCTCTAGGATCTGAGAGAACCTTCGACGTATTCGCCAAGTCCTGAATTGCCATTCTGAAACCATATGATTTGATGAAAGCCTCCATCCAATAAGGAGCCCTTTCATACCGCCTCAAGTATTGAATATGATCCTCTAACACTCCCTTTGCGTTATCATACTCAAGACCAGAAAGCAGTATTCCCCTTTGATGAAACAACGTTATCTCTTCAAGCAGAGTGAATTGCCGCAAAACGTCAAGCTGGTGATCCGGAGAGAACGTGTATTGGCTAACTGAGATCGAAGGATCGCTGAGAATCTTTCTAACATAATCAACCTTAATGTCATCAGAGATTCCACGAAGGAATCTCTTGGTAACTCCAACTGAACGGAAATGAAGCAGATTGTACACAAAAGGTCTAAGCGCGTTATTTATCTCGATGCCAACACGAATAAACCTCAGGTATTTTCCGATGAGACCACTTTCATCGAACCCATTTATCTCAATATCCAGAATCGTCACCCTCGAGCTTGGGCATCATTTGTGCATAGAATTGCATTTCCCTATTTCTTGCAGACCTTTCCTAATCTGCTAATAAACACTATATAAGTCATGAGGGTCGCCATCAAACCCCCATTGAATACACTATTGTCTGGCTTGACCTGATTATGCCCCGTCAGGTTTCTCTCAAAGGCGCTACTCAGAAATGGGTGCGAGAACTTACGGGACGTAAGTACTTACGGGGCGTAAGTAATTCCACTATTTCTTCTTTCCAGCTCTCTCCTTCCGCTGCTGCTTCTTCCTGATCACTTCAGTGATGGTTACACGCACGTAGTCGCCTTTCTCAATCCTGAGCAATTCACGCACACGCCTCGGCACAGTAACCTTACCATCAGAAATAACCCGAGCCACAAAAACCTCACTCACACTACACACACTCCACCCAACCAAACCTAAACCCAAATCACAAAAAACAACAAAATATCACAAAAACTAATTAAAACTTGCCCACAACACCACAAAACAAGAAATTATCCGAAAAAACAACCAAATTGACGCGGCATCAGACCATAATAGATGAGACGTTACCGATTGGCTGCCCTTAATCTTCCAGCTTTTTCTAAATTCTGTTTTTCTGTATTACGTTTCCACATTAATGTATACTAAGTCTGCACAAGCCTATACCAACACGACGTGCAATCTCCTTGCAATACAGAGGAAAAATCGTACGTGGAGCTTCATTGGTGCTGGTTTTGAGCGTTCTAGCGATTGGCATCTACGGAATCGCGCTGTCATCGGTGTATGTTGTTAACACTATTCCCAGTGTGGGAACAGTGAAGGGTATTGGAGTCGGAGTCTATTGGAACTCAGAATGCACAAACCGGACTTCATCGATCTATTGGGGACTTCTAGAACCAGGTTCAAACAAAACTGTGACGGTCTACATTAGGAATGAAGGTAACTCTGGTGTCACGCTTTCCAAAGTCACTCAGAACTGGAGTCCGCTAACAGCTTCAGACTATATCACATTGGACTGGAACTACGCTGGTCAAACCCTAAGCGTAGATCAGGTGCTCCAAACGAAGTTAACGCTCGTCGTTTCATCATCCATCTCGGGAATAACAAGTTTCAGCTTCGACACGATCATAACCGCAACAGGTTAACAGCACCATCACACAACTCGTCGTCCAACCCTTTGTTAGTAAGCTCTCTCTCGCTTTTTGTTTATCTGGTAAACACATTGACAGCAAATCATTATAAACTGGGAATGTGACAAACATTCTAGGACCACAATGGATTGCATTGACCAGAGCTCAATCCATGAGGTCGTGTAGGATATACTGATACGCCAAAAGAATCAACCAGCCCAAGCCAGACCCCAAATGATCAGGGTGAAGTGTCTATCGTCAGACTACGATGGAACGATAAGCCCTATAAACGTTTCAAGAGCCGAATCACGGGTTCCACTGGAAACACGCGTGATGCTTAGGCAGATTAGCAGCTTTCTCCCCATATCGATTATCACGATGAAAGACTTGTTTTTTATTATGCCGAGGACTCCTTTTGCTCGGGCATGGTCAGCGATAGGGGGGTTGGAGATG
>Ga0315309_1001782_pt1 | contig 12769 bp, 13 predicted proteins | sample TDP4_MG_FD_203080 | JGI IMG/M metagenome (GOLD analysis project Ga0315309, IMG submission 203080) | Freshwater sediment microbial communities from Lake Towuti, South Sulawesi, Indonesia - TDP4 | ecosystem: Environmental > Aquatic > Freshwater > Lake > Sediment | place: Indonesia: South Sulawesi...
GGCCAAAGGCCACCAGGATAAAGACCAGGATGCCAACCAGTCCTCTCCCTCCCCCCAACCCCCTCCCTCTCCCAGATTTGGGAGAGGGAGGGGGTGCCCAAAGGGCGGGGGTGGGTGAGGGCCTCCGTCTCCACACTTTGAAAACAAAGTAGGCTATAGAGGCATAGAAAACGTGCATGGTTGTCTGGGGATGGCCGGCCAGAATCGAGCACCCAAAAGCCAATCCGGCCAGGGTCACGTAAAACCAGAACCGTGAGCTCAAGGCCGGGAATCTACCGCGCGCCGAGTCCTTGTCCCCCACAGCGATGTCCAGGAGAAGCAAAACGAGCGGCAGCCAGACGGCCACTTGCAAGATGGTCACCTGCTGAACGGGGAAGGAGGTCAAATAGCCGCTATAGGTAAAGGTCAGCGCCGAGACCACGGCGGCGAACCGGCTGCGCGATAGGCGGCGGACGAAGAGATAGGTGAAAAGGCTGGCCAGAGAGAAGTGGAGGATGACCTGAACCTCCAGGGCCCAGAGGGGGAACCCACGTCCGGCCCAAGCCAGCAACAGAACGACCAGCAAATTGAGGGGGTAGAGGGCTCCTGACTGGATATCGGCCAGGGCTGGTTGGCCGGCGTAGATATAAGGGTCCCAAAGAGGCAAGCGTCCCTGGGCCCACTCCCGCGCGGCGAAGAGGTGTAGAGGGTAATATTGCTCGGTGAAATCGCCGGCGGGGATGGTGGCCCGGTCGGTCGGATTGGGGGCCAGCAGCCGCCAGAAGAAAAGGCAGGGCAGTAGAAACAACACGATGAGTACAATGGCCTCAGAGAGCCGGTTGGGATTTTTGGCTGTGGTCACGTAGTGCTTCCTCTCTACAAAGATAGCCTATTTTACCGCCTTTCTTCCCATTTTTCAACACTACACCCGTGGACAATGGCTACAGGGCGGTTTGGACATGTACCCGACCAGTCACGCTCCCGCTACTGTTATAGTTGCAGCCACACTAGGCTGTGGTATAATGGGTGGCAACCGGAAAAGGATCGAGCGAGCTATGGACCTCTTTGAACACAGTCGTAGGGAACAAATCAAGCGCGAGGCCCCCCTGGCGGCGCGGATGCGGCCGCGTACGCTGGAAGAGTTTGTGGGGCAGGAGCACATTGTGGGTGAAGGGCGGCTGCTGCGGCGGGCCATCGAAGCCGATCGCCTCTTCTCATCCATCATCCTCTGGGGGCCTCCCGGCACAGGCAAGACCACCCTGGCCATGATCATCGCCCAACGCACCAGGTCCCACTTTGATACCATCAGCGCCGTCATGGCCGGCGTCAAGGACATCCGCCAACTGGTCCAAGCAGCCAGGGACCGGCGGGGAATGTACGGCCAGCGGACCATCGTTCTGGTGGACGAAATCCACCGTTTCAACAAAGCGCAGCAGGACGCCCTCCTCCCCCACGTCGAGGATGGCACCATTATCTTGATCGGTGCCACCACAGAGAACCCCTATTTTGAGGTGATCGGACCGCTGGTCTCCCGCTCACGGGTCTTTCAGCTCAAGCCGCTGAACGAGGACGAGTTGCGATGGGTCCTGGAGCGGGCCTTGACCGAAGAGGAGCGGGGCTACGGGAAGCGGAAGGTCAAGGTGGACGAAGAAGCCCTGGCCCACCTGGTGCGCATCGCCGGTGGGGACGCCCGCATCGCCCTCAACGCCCTGGAGTTAGCCGTGGAGAGCACGCCACCCGACGAGCAGGGGTTCGTCCACGTTGACCTGAAAGTGGCCGAGGACTCCATCCAGCGCCGGGCCCTGCTCTACGACAAGGACGGCGACGCCCACTACGACACCATCTCTGCTTTCATCAAAAGCCTGCGGGGGAGCGACCCCGACGCGGCCCTCTACTGGCTGGCCAAGATGATCTACGCCGGCGAGGACCCTCGCTTCATCGTGCGGCGCATGATTATCTTTGCCTCGGAGGACGTAGGACTGGCCGACCCCCAGGCCCTGACGGTGGCCACCTCGGCGGCCCAGGCCCTGGAATGGGTCGGCCTGCCCGAGGCCCAGTACAACCTGGCTGAGGCAGCCATCTACCTGGCCACCGCGCCTAAAAGCAACTCGGCTGGAGCCTACTTCAAGGCCCTGGCCGATGTGGAGCAAGAGGGCAAAATCGAGGTGCCGGATCATCTGAAGGACGCCACCCGCGATGGCCGGGCCCTCGGTCATGGCAAAGGGTACAAGTATCCCCACGACTACCCCGGCCACCACGTGCGCCAGCAGTACCTGCCCGACGAGTTGCAAGGGCGACGCTACTACGAGCCGGGGGAACTGGGCTATGAACGAGAGATCGCTAAACGGCTGAAGAGATCTCGGGAGCAGGCGGACTCGGACGAGAATGGGGGCTAAGCGCAATACGATTTAGATATAAGTGTCAGCGTTTCAGCAGGCGAACGATCGCGTTTAAAACGATGGTCAACAAGATACTGAGGACAATGGAAGTGACAATGGGGAAGTAGCAGGAGAATCCTTCGCGCTGGATTGCGATGTCACCAGGCAAGCGGCCCACGTAAGGGATCTTGCCGGCGAAGGTCAGGATCAACCCAATGACAAAGATGAACCCTCCCAGAATCAACAGCATCTTACCTATGCTCTCAAAGGCTTCCATTTTCCTTTCCACTCTCTTCCCTCAATTGGCGCAATAGACTTTCCTTTGCCGAGTCGTTGTACCGCTCCCATTCGCTGTAGATGCAGCCGCAGTATTGCTGACGGTAGAGGTCGTGTTCTCGCGTCAGTCGCCCCCGCTCCGACCAGCCCCGCCTAAAGTTCTCAAAGTAGAACTCGACACCGTGTTGGACCGCCACCTCCTCCCCAATCTGGCAAATCAACTCCTGGTCTTGATGGGGGCTGATAAGCAGAGTGGTGGTGAAGGTTTCGAAGCCTTGCCCGGCAGCCACCTGAGCCGTCTTCTCCAGCCGCATCCGGTAGCAGATGGCACATCGCTGGCGGAATCCCTCGCGCCCCACCACTGCCCGCAGGAACAGGGGCATCTCGTACCGCTCGTGCCAGATCATGGGCAGGCTCACGGCCTCGGCGTACCCGGCCAGGCTCTCTCTGCGTTGCTGGTGTTCCTGCCAGGGGTGGATGTTGGGATTGTACCAGAAGCCGGTGACCGCAAAGCCCTCCTCCCGCAGGCGCTCGACGGTGTAGGTGCTGCACGGCCCGCAGCAGACGTGCAACAGGATGCGCCGGCCTTCGCCAATGGGCTCCTCCTCAGCCGGTTCCGGCTCTGGAGGTAGTTCCACGGCGTAGGGGAGCCGGATGGTGAAAGGCTCCTCGCTGACCAACGCTGCCTTGCCCTGAGCGACAAGCTTCCGCGCCTTCCCGATGGTGGTGGGCGAGAGCTGCTGGCCGTTGGCGTCGAGGACGATAACCGGTGCCATGCGAGGCTCTACTCCTTAATCCTCGACAGCTTCCAACGCTCGATTCCCCGCCCATCGGGCAGCAGCCTGGGCTCACCAATCATCTCCGCTTTCAGGCCGAAACGCTTCCTGAGCAGGGCGAACATCAGGGTGGTCGAGATGTGAGCTGGCACCGCGCCCTCGGCGATGAGGCGCTTGGCCCCGGGCAGGATGACCGGGTTGAGCATCTCGTATTCCAATTCACCCTCACCGGTTTGGCGAACGGCGATGTCGTCCACATACCCCACCTGGTGCAAATAGTCCGCCAGGCGTCGCATCGCACTGAAAGGAGTGTCGTCAGGGGTAAGCCCCAGCACCGGCTCTATCTCGTCGAAGAGTACCTCGCCCGAGCGCCACACCACGTGCCACACCTCGTCGCCCCACCGTTCCCAGATAGCCCGGTAGATGGCGTAGATTTGTAGATCGAAGTAGTGTGGGTCAATCTTGTTCATGTTCTAATCTCCATCTGCTCCAACGCCTCCCTCGCCGCCCGGCGCACGCTCCAGGGCATCCCGGGCTCCTCCGCCAGCAACTGCCTTGCCTTTTCAGGCGTGGTGGGCGATACCTTCCAACCCTCGGCATCCAAGAGGACGACGGGTGCGGCCTTCTTCTAAGCGATGAACTCCCTATACAACACCCAATAACGCTTCCCCGGCCCGCGATGGAAATATATCTCGAACACCTGCCCCGTGTCCGTCTTCACTTGGTAGTAGTCGCGATGCCTTCGCCGCCACCAGGCCCGCTTGAAATCCAGCCGCCGGTACGCCCTCTCTATCTCCACAATCCCGTACTCCCGGCCATGCCAGATAAAAGATGTGGGCGGCCCTGGTTTTTGGGCAAAGCGTACCTCTATCTCCTCGTCAATGAAACGAGAGTTCTCGCCCATCGCGTACCTATCGGCAAAGTGGTGACCGTCGCCGCCGTTCCTCAGAGCCATGTCTCATCTATAGCTCCAGTGATAGGATGCGACCGCTTCAAGGAGGGCGGTCATCGCTTCCAGCCCCAGCGGGGGTACCCGATCTCTCGAACGTCCAATGCTCGTTCACTCTACCAGCCGCTCCAACGCCTCCCTCGCTGTCTGGCCGTTGCGATCATAGCTGGCTCTTGCCTTCCTACAGTTCGGGGTGATGGGTCTGGATCCAGGCTTGCGCCTGAGCGGCGAACTCTCTGGCCTCCCTCAGCAGGTCTTCCGCCTCGGTCATGGAGATATAGCCTACCCCTATGTAGTCAGCTCTGTTCCGCTTGCGGCGGCAATCGTCGAAGTAGTCAGCCAACGAGGTCATACCTGGGCCCATCGCTTCTTTGAGGAACTCGAACGCGGTGGAGTGGTGACCGATGCCGTGAGCCCTGTACCCCTCGCTGTACATCACTGCCGTAGCGGTCTGCAGGGCGGCGTTGTAGGCGGTAGCAAAACGACGGTCGGCTGACAACGCTGCAATGGCCGCATCAGCCAGGTCCCGCTCCACGACCTGGAAAAGGCTGGCAATCTCCTGCCAGTTAGTGCGGTGGCGGCGGATGCGTCCCTCACGCAACAAGCGCTCGTAGGGCATTTTCGTCTCCGATCAAAAAGAGCTTGGGGCCAGCCAGCACGTTGCGCAGGAATCCATTTCCGGTCTGTGCTCTCGTCCGAAACTCCTCTGGGCTGAACAGAGTGTAGTTGATCTCGCGATGCACCAGTTTTTCCGCCTCTTGCAAGGTAGTATGCAGTTCCCGGCTGGACAGGGTCCCCACGACGAGGAGGTCAATGTCGCTGGCAGTGTTTTCCTGGTCGGCGGCATAGGAGCCGTAGATGAAAGCCAGGGTAATGTTCTCCGCTTCTTTCAGCATATCCCCCAGGAGTGCAGTCAAGCCGACGGTTTTCAGAAAGATGCTTTTCAGTTCGGGGAACAGGAAAAAGTCACGATTGACCTGGTAATGCACCTGGTTCCCCCTGGTGAAGCTGGTGAGCAACCCCAGGGTTTGCAGCCTTTCCACCTCGCGCTGGACGGCGCGGATGGGCAGGCCGGTCAGGGCACTGATTTGCCGCTGGTAGAAGCTGGTTTCCGGGTTGAGCAGCAACAGGGCCAACACTTTGACCCGTGCTGTGGATGAGAACAACAACTCCAACATTGCTCGCACTCCTGTGTGACTACAATTTGTAGACGATTATATACGAAATGTAGTCAGATGTCAAGCGCCCTTCTTCTCCAGCCGCTCCAGCGCCTCCCTCGCCGCCCGCGGCGTAATCTCAGACGGTTGCCTGAGTATGTTGCCCCGCGCCGACGGGAACGAGGGTCAGACGCAAAACCGCTTCGACCGCGTCGGCCAGGCGCTGTGCCTCGGGCGCCAGGCGGCTTTCGTGCCCAGCCGGACAGTAGAGTTGGCGCAACTGGCGCAGTTGCGCCCGACCGCCAGCCAGCTCTATGTCCACGTAGCGGGAAAGCAGCACCTGGCCACATACGGAACAATGATTCCGCGGACGTGGTCCGACGGTCGCCGTCACCGGCTCCATCTCATCCAGGTAGTCGGTGGCATCGTGCGTCTCCCAGAATCTGGCTTCCTGGGCTCGTGTCATTTCTAGATACTGGTCATGGTCATCTATTATAGTCGCTAGAGTTCTCGCGGTTCGTAGCGTGAAAGCCAATTTACACGGTCAAAGTCTTTGTCGCTGGAAGCGATACAGGTGAGGCCCATCCTGTGTGCAACAGCCAAGTGGATAGCATCCCGTGGCAACAGACCGAAGGATATCATGTACTCTTGCATCCGTTCAACGTCCGATTCATCAACCTCTACGATAGTGCACAGCCGCCGCACGTTATCCAACACCTCTCTGATCTCCGGAGCCAGAGCTTTCACAACTTCTGGGTGTTGCTTCAGGTAACGCGCATGCCCTTTGGTGACCTTATACTTCTCTTCCAGCTTGACCTTGAGAGCAACGAAGGCAATCTCGTCAATGGTCAATGACGAAGTGAGCAGCTCGAATTCTCCTAGGCTACCGCGCTTGAGAAACTCAAGCGATGAACGCCCAAATCTCACGTCGGCAAGGGCGTCGAACAGAAGGATGTTCGGCTCGACGTAAATCCTATCCCCACTGAACTCATCCAGGTGCTTTGGCATCGAGGTAGTCTCCCAGGTCTTCGTAAGCTTCGAGGCGGAGCTCTTCGGCGCTTTTGTCTGATTTCAAAGCACCCCATAGAGCCTCGGCTGGATTGGCCGAAATCTCAATCCGCTGAGGGCGTACAGAGACAAACACCTCTTCCTCGGGTTTCAGTCCCGCTCGACGCATCAGCTCCACGAAAGTGGGGAAATCAATGATGGTTTTCTCCATCTCGGCCATTGTCAGACCTCCTCTGTGACTTTCACAACGGCATGATACCCTATCTTGAAATGGCTGTCAACCGGCCGCCGTCCTGGCTAGCAGTGGCAATGCGCCGTCCAGTCCATCTCGTCCAGAACCGCTGACCTCGCTGAAGGCCGCTGAAAGCGCTGAAACGTCCATTTCAGCACTTCAGCGATTCCCTCCCCCCAACCGCTTCAACGTCTCCTTCGCCGCCCGGCGCACGCCCTCCGGCGTCCCGGGCTCCTCCACCAGCGCTCGCAGCCCAGTCAGCACTTCTGGCGTGGCCCGCTCTAGCTTCCCCAGCGCCTCTGCTGCCTCCTCCCGCACCCAGGTCAGTATGGCCCGGTCTCGGGCCAGGGCCAGGAGGTCATCGGCCCGCCTCAGCCTCCTCAGGGCCTCCGTTGCCTCCTTCGGCACCTCGACCCCCACCGCCGGGTCCCGTACCAGGGCCAGGAGGTCATTGGCCCGCCCCAGTTCCCTCAGAGCCACCACTGCTCCCACTCGCACTCTGGCCTCCACCGCCAGGTCCCGGGCCATAGCCAACAGGAGCTTCGCCGCCTCATCGGCCTGCCCCAGCCTACCCAGGGCCGCCGCTGCCTGCAGCCGCACCTCAGCCTCCACCGCCCGGTCCCGGGCCAGGGCCAGGAGTCCTGCCGCCGCATATCCGTCTCCCACCAACTGCCCCAGGGCGCTGACGGCATCCATGGCGCTTGCTCTCTGGCGCCACCCCCACCAGCGCCGCGTCCGGGCCAGGTGGAGAAGGGCGTTCACCACCCGCCAGTGGGGAGCATCCGCTACCGTTGCCCCCTCAGCCAGGGCAACAGCGGCCAGGAAGAGGGGGCGCTGCCAGCCTTCGTCGCCTCCATTGACCGCCAGCAGGCGTTCGACTAAGGTTGTGGCCTGGGCTCCCGACAGGTGAGCCAAGGTCACGGGGATCACCCTGGCCCATTGCGGGCGCAACAAGTGCGGAGAGAGACACTGCCACAACCCGTCGGCATCGTCCTGATACGCCTCAGCTAGGGCCCGCGCCGCGCCATATTCCTGGAAGGTCAGGTGGCGGAAGGCCAGCCACTCCTGCCCCGCCAGCCGGTAGACGTCCAGCAGGCCAGCCCCCTCCCAGAAGCGCAGCAGTTCCGCAGCCAGCGCCTCGGCCTGAAGTGTGTCAAACTCCCACCGTTCCCTCAGGTCCCAGGCCAAGAGTGGCTCGATCTCCTCGCGCACGGCCTGCGGCCCCTCGTCGCCGCCGTAGTAGGCCCGGTGCAGGTGCCAGGCGGTGCGGTACAGCCCCCACAACACCACGCGGCGGGCCTCTTCGCCCCGCAGCCTTCCCAGGGACAGTTCCCTCTCCCGTTGGCGTCGGGCCTCCCACACGGTGAACAGCCGCTCCACATACTCCCGGTACAGCTCCTTGCGGCGGGGAGGCAAGTCGCGCTGTGGTTCGTCGCCGGCCAGCACAGCCAGAAAGGTCAGCAGCAAGGGGCTACGGGCCACCTCGCGCAGGCCGGGGCGCTCGTCCAGTTGGCGCTGGAGCCAGCCAGCTCGTTCTGCTACCCACCCCTCCCGCTCCGCTTCTGGCACGCCCCGCGCCTGGGCCAAGGCCTGAAACCAGCGGTCGCTGAAGGCTTGGGCATCCTCGGGCAACAGGGGCAGAACCTGGAAATGCTCCAGTCCGGCCAACTGCTCGTACCCCAGAGGGCGTGAGGTGACCACCAAGTGGTGGCCATAGGCAGCCAGCTTCTCCAGCCCGGCCACCACGCCCTGCCGAGCCAGGTGGGCCTCGTCCAGGCCGTCGCACAGGAAGAGGACCTTTTTGTCTCCGATGGCATCCACCAGCGTCTGCTTCAGCAGTTCCCTCTCTTCACCGGCCTTGTGCTCCGTCAACAGGTCGAGCGCAGCCTCCAGGAAGGAACAGCCGGTTTGGGAGATCAGGGCGTCGGCCCGGCCCAGGGGGACAAGGAGCGGCAGCAGAGCTTCCGGGTCGCTGGCCTGCTCCCAGGCCAGGTGGCGTAGTAAGGTGGATTTGCCAGCCCCAGCCTCGCCCAGGATGGCTAGGCGGTCGTGCCGAGCGATGGCTTCCTCCGGCGGGATGGGCTTCGTCTCCTCCAGGCGACGGGCGGCCTCCTCTTCCTCCTGCCTCCGTTGCTGCCAGAGGCGCTCCGCCAGCTTGCGGGGCAACTCCTTGTCGCTGTCAGGTGGCAGCGCAGCCTTCCGGCGGGCGGTCTCCTCTCTTTCGAGCAGGGTGCGCAGTTTGATGTAGACCCGGTCCAGGGGCAGGGTGACGTCCAGGGGGACGGGGATGCCGGAGAGCGGCAGGTCAGCGTAAAGGCGGCGCAGGTGGGCGCGGTAGCCGGCCAGGTCCACCGGCCGTTCGGGGCGGAAGCTTTCGGCGATGAGGCGGGCCAAGTCGTCCCGCAGGCGGGGAAGCAGGTCGTCCAGGGTCTCGAACTCGTACCAGAAACGTCCCCGCATCCAGTCGCCCACCTTCTTTAGGAAGGCGGCCTGCTCCGGGTCCGGTTGGCCCTTTTGCCGGTAGATGAGCATCGGAATTAAAGCATCGCGAGCCGTCTGCCACTCGAACTCGGTGGCCGAGATGGTCTCCTCCGGTGGGAACTTCCAGCCATAGGAGAGGCCATACAACCCCAGGTAGACGTGGCAGGTGCTGGCCATCCGCTGGCACTCATCGTGGGATGGGCGGTCCGTAGCCCCCCGCTTTTCGGCCCAGACCGGTTCCAGGCCCATCTCTCGGATGGTGGCAGCTACCCGCTCCCGTTCGCTGGGCAGGTCGCGCATGGTGCCGGAGATGAAAATGGTGAGCTTTTCGGCCACGGCGTTTACCCTCCCTGGCCCAGGTACTTCTATCGCCTCGGAGTAGCGGAACTTGTTCCGCGCTGCACCAAACGCGAAACAAGTTTCGCTAGTCCGCATCAAGGAACTCAGAACAACGTCGGCTGCTGCGGCCTCTCCTCTTCGGGATACTCAATCCCCAGATGCTCATAGGCGCGCCGGGTGGCCACCCGGCCCCGGGGGGTACGGTCCAGGAAGCCGAGTTGCAACAGGTAGGGCTCTACCACGTCCATGATGGTGTCTGACTCCTCGGAGAGGGCGGCGGCGATGGTCTCCAGGCCCACCGGCCCGCCGTCAAACTTTTCGATGATGGTCTGCAACACCCGCCGGTCTATGTCATCCAGGCCCGACTCGTCCACTTCCAGCAGGGCCAGGGCCTCGCGGGCTACACTCTGGGTGATGGGCCCCTGGGCCCGTACCTGAGCGTAGTCGCGCACCCGCCGCAGCAGGCGGTTGGCCACGCGAGGAGTGCCCCGCGCCCGCCGCGCGATCTCCACCGCGCCACCCTCGTCAATCTCCACTCCCAGGATGCCGGCCGAGCGGCGGACGACGGCTTCCATGGCTGTCTGGTCGTAGAAGTCCAGGCGGTATATCACCCCAAAGCGGTTGCGCAGCGGCGAGGTCATCAACGCCAGGCGGGTAGTGGCCCCGATGATGGTGAAACGCGGCAACTTTAGGCGGATGCTGCGGGCCGCTGGCCCTTTGCCAATGACGATGTCCAGAGCATAGTCCTCCATGGCTGGATAGAGCGTTTCCTCTACGGCCCGACCCAGACGGTGCACCTCGTCAATGAAGAGGATGTCGCCCTGGCGGAGATTGGTCAGAATGGCGGCCAAATCCCCGGCCCGCTCGATGGCCGGCCCAGCGGTGACCTTGATGCCCACCTCCATCTCATGGGCGATGACGTGGGCCAAGGTGGTCTTGCCCAAGCCAGGGGGACCATACAGAAGGACGTGATCCAATGCCTCCTCCCGCCCCTTGGCTGCAGAGATGAAGATGCGAAGGTTTTCTTTGATCTTTTCCTGGCCAATGTATTCGGTCAGGCTTCTGGGACGCAAGCTGGTATCCAGTGAAACGTCCTCGCTTCTGGGCTTGGGGGAGATCACACGATCAGCCATAGTATTCCTCGATTCTCGGTGGAAAAGACCCCCGAGGTTTCAATGGTATGTGCTTTCTTAAAACTTTCACTTCATGCTCTTGCTTCAACCAGCCTGAACCCTCGGCCAAACCTCGGAGGTCTGAACGGTTATCACGATAGAAGTAGAAAGGCGATGAAGGCCAGCAGCAGTGTCCAGCCCAGGTATCCTTCCCCTTCAGTGACCCGGGCCAATCCGCGTAAAACGGCACCAATGCCCTGACCAGCTTTCCAGAGCCAACGGTGGAGCCAATCCAGGCCCAGCAGGGCACCGAGGCCCTTCCAGAAGGCGGCGGATCGCTCCAGGGTTGCCTTCTGCCCTCGGTAAAGCAGATAGCCGCCCACCAGCGGTAGGAGCAGAACGGCCCAGAGAGCGATGCCGGCCCTACCGATTAACTCAGCCACAGGGGGCAGATCAATGTCAAGGGCAAGGAAGTGGGCTAGAGGGGGATGAATCCCCAGCAAGATCAGGGGGACTGCCAGGATGATCACGCCCGCCAGGTGAGGCACCCATGTGGCCCATTCAGAGGATGCGGTCCTGTTCGCGAGGTCGGACAAAAGGTCAGCCCCAATCCTGAAAAGGGCGGCAAACAGAACAGCATCGGCCACCACGCTCAGGCCCCACAGATAGGGTTGGCCCAGGGCAAAGAGGGAACGATAGAGAGCGATCCGCCCCACGAACCCCATGGTGAAAGGCAACCCCATCAGAGAGGCAATGGCCAGGCCCGTCGGAACCTTCAGCCAAACGCCGTATCTTCCCACTCTCCCTGGCTCTGGCGGCCACAAGTTCAAGAGGCTGAGGCACAAGGCCAAGCTGACGGCCAACCATAGGAGAGCGGATTCCGACTGGCCGACGACAGCGACAGACAACACGGCCAGGGAGACCTGGTTGAGGGCAACCCAGGAGACCGCTCTGTGCCTGTCCTGCTCTGCCCAAGCCGACAGCGCCGTAGCCAACAAGGCCAGGCTGCTGATGACTATCAGTTGGCTCTGATAGGGCAGCCCCTGGGGAGAGAACCCCTGGAGCCTGGCCAGCAGGGAGAGGCCGGTGGCGATGGAGATGGTCTGAAGCAGGTTGTTGGCTGGCAGCTCCATCTCTGCATCGGTCAGCATCCAGAAATGCATCGGGTAGAAACTGGCGCGCACCAGGGCCGCCAACAGGAGGAGAGAGAGGGCAAGGGCCGGACTGAGAGCATAGCCATCGAGAAGGAGAGCCGCAACCACCAGGCTCAGGCCAGTCAGGGAGCTCATCGTCAGAGCTCGTCCCTGCGCGTCGGAAGCGGCCTGATTGCGCCCCTGGCTGACGACGAGAAACAGCAGGCTCAGATCCAGGAAGGCCCAACTGAGGCATAGAGTGATCAGGCTGGCCGAGTAAATGAAGCTCAGCCCGGCAGCCGAGGCGATAAAGATCGCCGGGTAGAGTGAACTTTCGGTGTAGTCATCGGATTCCCTTCGCCACTTTGACAGGGAGAGTACAACGGCCGAGCAAACCAGGCTTATCAGCAGGGCGAAAGGAGCCGCCAGTCCTTCAGTGGTATAAGCCAACTGGCTCTCAAAGAGGGTCAGCGGATGCCAAGGTGAGATGACGACGTGCGAGGCAGGTTGGTAAGCCAAAAGCAGGGTGGAGACGAAAGACCCTCCCGCCATCAGCAGAGCCAGGGCGTCTCGCTCGCGTGACGGCATGAACCTGTCCGCTATTTTGGTGATAGCCGCGCCCAGCATTGAGATGAGCACCGGTGCTAAAGGCGTCAGACCCGATTCAAACATCGTCCCTCCGTGTTCAGACCCTCTGCCCGCCCCATTCCCGGGGACCCCCTCAACCTTCCTTTTGTGGCTATTCTATCACAAAAGAACAGGTGAGGCAAACGCCGAAACACCTCAAATTGAGTGTTCCAAAAGCTGAGTTTTGTGATATAATAAATGGTGTCAGATACATACCGAGCTCTCTCGGAAACAGGGAGCTGGGAGTGGGCGACGGCAGGGGGTCTGGAGGCGGGCGAGGGCTGAGAGGAGGCGTGTGAGCGGTCCAGGAGGGGGTGCGGAG
>Ga0315309_1001783_pt1 | contig 12769 bp, 16 predicted proteins | sample TDP4_MG_FD_203080 | JGI IMG/M metagenome (GOLD analysis project Ga0315309, IMG submission 203080) | Freshwater sediment microbial communities from Lake Towuti, South Sulawesi, Indonesia - TDP4 | ecosystem: Environmental > Aquatic > Freshwater > Lake > Sediment | place: Indonesia: South Sulawesi...
AAGGAGAAAGATAGATCTAACGAAGTTCTTTGATAGTGTTGACCTAGGAACCAACATAGAGGATTGGGATGAGTTCGAGGGGAAGCTCTATGAGGTTCCTTGATGCTAACGTTTTCATCTATGCATACTATAAGCCGAAGCAGACGTTGAGTGAACAGCAAAGGGAGTTTAAGGAGAAGGCGAAGAAGGTAGTCAGGAGGATAAACGAGGGAGAGGAAGTTATAACGAGCGTTATCCACTTATCGGAGATATCGAATATTTTGAAGAGGGCCTTAAGCATCAATGATCTGCATTTGCTTATGATTGGGTTGTATTCTCTCGGTAATGTGAAGGTGATGAGTGTATCAGCTGAGGAATACTTAAGTGCCGTTGAGATGATGAACGAGCACAGTTTAGACCCAAACGATTGTCTTGCTGTTGGAATCATGCAAAGAGAGGGTGTTGATGAGATCTACACATTTGACAAAGGTTTTGATAGAGTCAAATCGATAAAGAGACTACCATGAGTGCACAGGGAAATAGCTAGCAGAATTTTGATCCACTGTTTAGCGCTGGTAGTATGTCGGATTTCGTTTCTTGGTAGAAATCATTTTTCTGGAAGACTACGTGAGTGGCCTAACGTTTACCAGCTTCTGTTGATCTGATGAATACGCTGAAGCCTTCAATTTTCCTGTGTGCGAAATTGTCTGTTGCCGTACCGCCATTGCTTATGGGTAGTATGTTTCTTCCATCAATTAGCACCGCTGGCGTTGAGGCTGTTTTGAGTACTTCGTTTGGTGTGAGGTGGTTCTTGAAGCTTGAGTGGTCTGTCATGATGATTATGAGTTCAGTGTCCTTCGTAGCTTCGCTTATGCTTGGTGCTAGGTGGATACCTTTCTTCTCAAGATTTATGTCTCGGCTTACATAAGGGTCATACGCGTTTATTGTTGAAACTCCTCTTCTCAGCAAGAGATCTATGGCTTCGTAGCTCGGAGAGTTTCTTGTGTCTGATGTATCCCCGCGGAATGTTAACCCTAGGATTGCCACTCTTGATGCTTTCAATCCTTTTCCGCTGACTTCCTTTAGCGTCGAATCTGCTACTTTGATGAGTACTTTCGGTTTATCCTCGTTTATTTTCCTTGCGAGGCTTGTTAGGGGTAGCTTTATGTTTTTTTCGTTCGCGACTTGGAGTACGAAGTGTGGGTAGAAGGGGATGCACCATCCTCCTACGAAACCCGGTAAATGGAGATTGCAGAATGGTTGGGAGTTTGCAACTGCCCGCACTTCGTTAAAGTCTATGTCTATGGTTCCGCAGAACCTTGCAAGTTCATTGGCTAAGGCTATATTGGCATCCCTATAGATCCCCTCGAAGAGTTTTGATGTTTCAGCCACTGCGGGGCTTGTTGTTCTTATTACGCCTTTTTGCACTATGACCTCGTAGAGGGCTGCTGCCGCCTCAGTACTTCTTGGTCCTATTCCTCCGGCTACCTTTGGGTAACGTTTTTCGATATCTTCGAGGGCTCGCCCCTCGTATATTCTTTCAGGGCTGTATGTTAACCCGAAGTCCTCTTCAACCCTCAGTCTGCTAGTCTTTTCAAGTATTGCCTTCGCCACTGTTGCGGTCGTTGTTGGTGGGACGCTTGATTCAATGATTACAAGGTCTCCTTTCTTCAGTCCTCCAGCAATTGTTTGAAGGGCTTGCTTGAGGGCTGAGAGGTCACTATTCTTCGTATTGGTTAGGGTTACAGGGACGGCTATGATCTTGACATCAGATTCCCTAGATGCCTTAACCCCGTCGACGGTCGCCTCTAGTTTTCCTTCGGCTAAGGATTTCTTTATTGTTTCGGGTATGCCTGGTTCATCTTTTATTGGCGACACTCCGTTGTTGATTGATTTGATGACTTCCTCCTTAACGTCGACACCAATAACCTTTCCTCCTGCTCGGAGCCAAACCGCTGAAATTGCCAATCCCACGTGACCAAGACCGTAGACAGCTATCGTGATCTTGCCTTCTCTGAGGCCACTCTTTAGGGATTCAGATGAACTGTGTAGAATGTCCATGATGTGAGAACGCCACCACACGTCTTTTGAACAATCTGGACTAGTTGCTATCATTTATTTTGAGAATCCTAGATGCTTGAGGAACCTTCTACTATAAGAGGTTTTTCGGGATCGGGTCGATGACTTCTAAGCCTTTGATCTTTGTGGAAAGCTCAAACCTTGGAGAGCTGTCCCTTAAGAATTAGGATTTTGTGTACCACCTTGTCTTGAGATCCTTTATTTCTTGGAAGTGAGGATCATCTGAAATCATAGTGCACTCATGAATCTGAGCTGTGGCTGCGATTACGCTGTCAGCCATTGGTATCCTATGCCTGCTCCTCAGCTCTGCGCTCCTTACTGCGGTCTCATAGTCTACGTCGGTGACGTCGAAATCTCTGCGAATAGTCTCGCTCCTCAAGTTTGCGACCTCCTTGCCCTCCCTTTCCATATTGATGCGATGGATCTCATGAATTGTCAATGTTGAAACTATTCTCTCTTTCACTGTCTTCAGATCTTCCTTAAGTCTCCTCAGAAGACTCGCATCATTTGAGTAGAAGTATTCAACGAAGAAACGGGTGTCATACATGCTCTTCCCAGGCATTCTCATCCTTCATCTCTCATCTGATCTAACAGGCTCTTTATCTCTTTTACATTAGCTTTTCTGGCACCCGTCCCCGCCAGGTCGAATATGCTGGGAAGCTTTCTTATTGCGATACTTCCTTTCTCCTCCACAATTTCGACCTTGGAGCCTTCTTCTATGCCGAACTTTTTCCTTAACTCTATGGGTATCGTTACCTGCCCTTTCCTAGTAACTGAAACCTCAGTCATACCTATCACAAATACAACTTTTGATAAGTACTACTTAAACCTTTCATCGTCCCCGGCTGCAGGACAGAATTAAAAAAGGCTGCAGGTTTAGAGAATCAGATGAACTAAGTAGAATAACCATGATGTAAAAACGACCTCACATGTTTTTGAATGAGGTGGATTAGCTACTATTACGTATTTTGAGAGTCCTAGATGCTTGAGGAACCTTCTACTATGAGAGGTTTTCGGGATTGGGTCGATGACTTCTAAGCCTTTGGTCTTTGTGAAACCTCTATCGTGAGTGGCGATTTTCTTCATACCCGTTGCTTCCATTGTTACTAGGATAACACCATCTCAGGCGCTGATTCAGATTCTAGAGTATTTCATGAGTTGTTCGAATGCTTGCTTGGCTAGCTCTATGTCGAAGTTGACAAGTTTCAACGTGTTTGGACCTTGCATCTTATGTGATTTGTCACGGAATTCCTGTACTAATAGATTACGGAGATAGTGGACCTCTTCAACAAGCGTGACAACATTTATACCAATGCCGTAATAACCGGTTTCACTTTAAATAGGCATATGTGTGCATAGTTACGGAACTACGTTTCGAACTAAGGTGTCGGGAACCTTGTGACGGATCAGAACTTGCACCAGCACGCGCAAGCTCAACAAAGCTGAAAGCTTGAAAGGCTTCATAAATGACTAGAGGAACCTCCTCCAAAAGGTAATCAACAGGATTTGGAGCAGAATCACGTGGAGAGAGAAGCCCCGCAGATGGAACTGGAAGGGAATCGGAAGCCGAAGAAACACCACGAGAAGAATACCTTTCATCGCGCGCCGTGTTCAAGCACGACTGGATAACAAGAAGACATAAAACGATTTCCGCTGGTTCTATACTGTTGGAGGGAACGTAATGAGAACTATCGACGAAATCAAAGGGATCGTTGCGGAGGCGAAAAAACGCCTCGTCAACAACTACGAAACCCGAATAAGGAAAGTCATAATCTATGGCTCGTTTGCTAGGGGAGAGGCTACAAAAGACTCGGATATCGACATCTTAGTGGTGGTCGACGATGCCCTCGAGCCTTTCGATGTGAGAGAGAGTCTGAACGACTTTTTGACCCACGTTCTCCTCGAAAAAGGTGAACTCGTCTCCGTCCAAGTGGTTCCCGAGAGCGAGTTTAGAGACTACAACTCGCCCTTTCTGATGAATGTTAGAGCGGAGGGTGTTCCAGTATGAGCGAAGCACGCGCGAAAGAGATAAATGATGCAATTCTAAAGGCAAAAAGATTTCTAAGGGACGCTAAAGTGTTACTCCACGACGGAGGCTTCGACTCGACCGCTGGAAGATGCTACTACGCTATGTTTCTTATGGCTGAAGTCGTGCTGCTCACCAAAGGGCTTAGAGCGAAGTCCCACAAGGGTGTAATAGCCCTGCTCGGGCAACACTTCATTAACAAAAGAATACTTAGTGAGGAGCTAGGCAAGTCGCTGAAAGCAGCTCACGAGTCGAGAGAGGCGGGGGACTACGAAATAAAATTTGCTGTTAGTGAGAAGGAAGCCAAAGAAAGCGTGAAGCGGGCAACTAGATTCGTTGAGGAGACGGAGAAATATCTCGGAAGCAAGAGGGGATCATTAGATGAGGATGCCGATGCTGGGCATAAAGAGCGCGGAAAAGCGTGTTCCAGCGTTTGAAATCAGATCTCCTCTAATGTAGCTAACCACTTATTAAGAAAAGTCATAGTGCGCCTATGTGAAGTCGGGTTTCACAAATTAGAAAGCAGTTATTGATGTAATTGATGTTTGAACCATTCTATTGTTTTTCTTAGCCCTTCTTCGAGATCTACTTTTGGTTCCCATTTTAGTAGCCTCATTGCCTTACTTATGTCCGGTTTCCTCCTTCGGGGATCATCTGGCTGTGGTGGCAGGTGAGTTGTTTTTGACTTGGTCTCTGTGAGTTTCCTGATTGTTTCAGCTAGTTGGTTGATTGTCACTTCGTGGGGATTCCCGATGTTTATGACTTCTCCTTTCAAGTCTCCGATCGAAGCCATTCTTAGTATTCCTGTGACTGTGTCGCTTACGTAGCAGAAGCTTCTGGTCTGATTTCCATCACCATACACGGTGATGGGGTCATTTGTGAGTGCTTGCATGATGAATCTTGGAAGAGCTCTTGCGTAAGCGCCGTCAGCCCTTGTCCGTGGCCCATAGCAATTAAAGATCCTCGCTATCCGAGTGTCTAATCCGAGTTGCTTCGAGTAGGCAATGCATAGCGCTTCTCCGAATCTTTTCCCTTCATCGTAGCATGACCTAACTCCAATGGGGTTCACGTTGCCCCAGTAACTCTCTGGTGTGGGTATGGCTTGTGCGTCTCCGTATACCTCGGATGTTGAGGCGTATATGAATGTAGCTTTGTTTTTCAGGGCATGGTTAAGCATGTTTTTGGTTCCGGTAGAGTTTGCTTCTAGGGTTTCTATGGGATGTTGTTGGTACTCTTCTGGTGATGCTCTGCTTGCGAAATGAAATATGTAATTGTATTTCTCTCTCAGTTGCGCGTCTTCAACGCTGGACTTCTGAAATTTGAAGACTCGTCTGCTCGATGAGAGAAGGTGGCTGATATTCTCCATTCTTCCCGTTGACATGTTGTCGATGCAAGTGACTGTCGCGCCTAATCTGAGGATAGCGTCGCAGAGCCAGCTTCCTAGAAAGCCGGCGCCTCCTGTGATGAGGACTTTTCGTCCTTTAAAGGTGGAGCCTACCTCAGCGACTATTCTGTTAATGTCGTCTTGGATGATGTCAGATGATAGCTGTGAGATCTCCTTTCGTTTAGATGCACTCAAAGGTTCTCACCGCTTGTCTGCTTGCCCCAGTTGTGCTAGCGAAAGTTGAAGCGCCTCTATCAGTGTTGTAGGTGTTCCTATGTCGAGCCTTATTTCATTCTTTGTGAGTTGTGTGCCAACAACTTTGTAGCCGTTGTCCAAGAGTAGTTGTATGGCGTCGGTTAACTGGAGTTCTCCGCCTTTGCCTGGCTTGACTTTCTCGAGTTCTTCGAATATCTTCTCAGTGAATATATACACGGGCATTATCGCGAGTTTGCTTATGGGCTTCTCAGGCTTCTCAACAACTTTCTTGACAATCAATGCACCATCTGGGCTCGTCTCAGTCAAGGCTACTCCGTATTGTCTTGGGTCTTCAACTTCTTGGAAAAGTATTGCTGCATCAGCCTCGTGTTCATTGAATTTTTCGACGAGTCTTTTCAAGTGACCATTCTTCTTTGAGATTATGTAGGTGTCCCCTGCATGGACGAGCGTTACTCCCCGTACGTACGGTTTCGCTCTGAGGACCGCGTCTCCAAATCCTCGTGGTTCTGGTTGATTTACGAAGCTCATGTTTGAAGAGTTCACCTTGTCATAGAAATCTGCGAGTTCTTTGCATGTTTTACCCTTGTCTGAAAGTAGATTGATGAAACTGCTGTCTGGTGTGAAGTGATCCTCAATGGACCTTTTTCCCCTGCCGACCACTATTATGAAGTCTCTCAAACCGAAATCATATAACTGCTCAAATATCGCCTGAAGAATAGGTTTAACTGAGGGCTCATTTAGAGAGTTGCCCGTGAATATTGGGGACATCTCTTTGGGGATTTCCTTCGAGTAAGGTAGCAACCTGGTTCCCAAACCTGCAGCCGTCACTATAGCCCGCATAGTCATACTTGCTTTGACCAAGGCTAGACCACCACTGCCAACCGAAACAAGTATCAGAATCAGTCTGAGGTTTTGCTTGCTTCTTCCCCGAGTCCAATCGCTATGTATTTGACTCCTTTACCAGTGAATTCACTTGGCTTAAATACTCTTCTTCCGTCTATGACCACTGGGTTCTTCATGTTTCTCAGAAAATCATCTGGAGTCAGTTTCTTGAACTCGTCCCATTCGGTTACGATGATGCAGCACTCAGCTTCCTTCAGGCAGTCTGAGGCAGAAGTTGAATAAGTTATTTTTTCTGCAAGGATCTTTTCTACGTTTGATGTTGCGATCGGGTCATAAACCTCAACCTTCGCTCCCTCATCAAGTAGTCTGCCTATGATTTTCAAAGATACTGCTTCACGAATATCGTCTGTGTTGGGCTTGAATGCTAACCCCAATATGGCTATACGTCTGCCTTTCAATCTGCCTAGTGCTTTCCTGGCTATCTCGACTGAGGTGAGAGGCTGCTTCTCGTTAACCTCTAATGTGCTGCTTACTATCAGGGGTTTGTACCCTATGCTTTTCGAAAACGCTATCAGAGCTTTGACATCTTTTGGGAAGCACGAGCCTCCCCAACCCAGGCCAGCATTTAGGAATCTTTCTCCGATTCGTTTGTCTAAACCGATTCCTTTGGCTACATCTTCTACGTCCGCCCCAGGTATCTTTTCGCATAGTCTTGCTATTTCATTAATGAAGCTTACCTTCATGGCCAGGAATGCGTTGTTAGCGTATTTCATAAGTTCTGCGTTCTCAATCGTTGTTCTTATTTGGGGCGGCATATTGTTGACTTGATAGAAATCGTGGTAGAGAGTCTCTAAGATGTCCCCTGACCTCTTGTCGTATTCGCCAATTATGATCTTGTCAGGGTTGAAGGTATCTTCGACAGCTGAGCCTTCACGAAGAAACTCGGGGTTGGAACACAATCCTACATCTACGCCGACCTTCTTTCCTGAGGTGCTCTCTAGTTTTGGTTTAACAATGTTTCTCGTGGTTCCAGGAAGGACGGTGCTTTTGACTGCAACCAGCGGATAGTTGTCTGTACCATGTTCTTTGATGGTTTCGCCAATCTCTTCAGACGCTTTCTCAACGTAGTTCAGGTCGATACTACCATCATTCCTGCTGGGCGTCCCAACGGTCACGAGGTATATGTCAGATCTTGGAATCTCAGTTGTAGCCCTGAATCCTTTTTCAATAGAATCTGCTAGAATTTTATCTAAGCCTGATTCGTGTATTGGAGGGTTCTTACTGTTGATGGCATCTACCTTGTTTTGGTCGATGTCTACACCAATCACGTTTAAGCCTCTACTAGCAAAACATAGGGCTGTTGTTAAACCGACGTAACCTAGGCCGATTACAGTAATCTTTACAGGGCTATTCGTCATAGCTTAAGACCTATCCCTGAAAGCAGGGATCCCTACGTCTTCTGAGGGGTTCCCTTCCTTCAATTTCAATTTGCCCTCGATCAGTTTCCTGAGGGTCAGTAATAGCTCTTCGACTTTGATCCGCGCTTGCTCTATTGTGTCTCTGTCTCTAATAGTCACAGTGTGATCTTCCATAGTTGTATAGTTTACTGTGAGCTCGATGGGAATGCCGATCTCGTCTGCCTTTGCATATGTCTTTCCTGCGGATCCCTTTTCATCGTAGGCAGTATCGAATCCCTGTGCCTCCAGCGTCTTGTAGATTCCGTTGGCTTTTTCAGGTAACTTGTCTCTTCTCATTTATGGGCAGGCTATGAATTCGATGGGGGGCAATTTCGGACGGGAACTTGAATCATGTTCAGTGTCGGTCTCCATCTCTGAAGCGGTGCTCACTCTTCAATTGCAGCTCCTTCATGCTTGCCGAAATATTTATCTCTTTCGAGTGATCTGTATTTCATTCGGTGGTTCTGGCACATGTCCGTGCGTCGAGTGGGATCGAAAGGAGAACTTTTTCTTCCAAAGGAGATTAGGGAGAAGCTTGGACTTAAGCCTAACATGAAGATCATTTACAGAGTTGAGGGGGGAAGATTGTTGGTCGAGCCAGTTCATAGCCTCGAAGATATGTTGAGAGAGCCTCAACAGGTTCAGATAACTTTGAAGGAGTTTCGAGATTTCAGAAGAAAGCTTTCTCAGGAGGCTGAGTCTTGAGGCTGCTGCTGGATACAACTTACTTTCTTCCAGCTATAGGGATCTCCGTTGAAGACTTGTCGAGAGATGCTGTGATCGAATTGATCTCGGGTGGGCATCAAGTTTCGATAAGTGACGTGACTGTCTTTGAACTGTCTGCTAAGGGTGGTAGGCAAGTTGTTGCCGGAAGTCTTGATGCTGAGAGAGTTGTGAAGGGCATAAGGGCCATCGTGCATGACGAGAGGGTGAAGAGGGTTCCAATGCATGACGTATCAGTCTTACTCACTGCCTTCAGGCTTAGAAGAATGTTGAATGATTTCGTCGATTGTATTATTCTCTCCTCAGCTATCAGCCTATGTGACGCCCTGATAACCGAAGATAACGACATTCGGAATCTTGCGAGAACCAGAGAGTTTCAGGAACTCATACTGACGATAAATCCAGAATTCAGAGTTCAATCATTGGTGAATGTGCTTCATTGACCGTACGATCACAAATAGAGAAACGGTTTTCTTGGCAGTTCCGGGGACGCCAATAGGGGAAGGCAGTGGGCGGAAATCGTTCGCTGCGTTCCAAGACGCGTTTGGCTTCTGACAGGCATTGACCAAAACCAGTGCATCCAGAAGCCAGCATCCATGTAGATCATTGTCTTCCCCATACCTCCTCGTGTCTTGAGGAGTTAGCTTTTTGAACAGCGAAACCTTCTTTGACGAATCCTTCGAGGAAGGAGCGACGACTAGAGTCAAGACAGATCATGGTTGTATGGGACAATTGAACGCTGCTAAAATTCTACTTAGGCTTTCAACCCTCATAGACATAGGTAGGTATGCATTGGCGTACCTGTTGCTATGTGGCGCTTGCGCACGCTACTGGACTGTGTATGTTATAATTGCTGAGTTTACGCCCGAGTTTCTGAATGGCGCACGGGCCTGGGAAGACTTATATGTAAGGAAAACGTTATACGTATGAACAGAGCGTCCTACGTATGAGTGATGTTGCGATTCATGTCAAGGCTGTTCATGAAAAGAGGTTGGCTACGTTAGAGGAGTTTGATAAGAAGAGGTACATGGTTGTCGGTGATCTGGCGATAAAAGCTGTTGAGCAGGCGATAGAGGCTTCAGCTGTTGCGTTGGAGGGGAAGCACTTTCACCTTCATCCGAGGAGTGCACATAGTAATAGGCTAAGATGGGTAAAAGATAAGTTTCCATCATTGTCTAAGAGTGTGGATGAGTTATGGGGTGCTTACGGTGCCCTCGGTTACGAGGGTATCGATGGTGGGAGGGCTAAGAAGGTTATTGATGCTATGGAGCGTGTCTTGGATGAGATTGAGAGAGGGGCAAATATTAGATTTAAGTAGTATTGTTGATGTCGTTTCGAGGATTCAGAGTGTGGTGGGGGTTTTTCTTTTTGGGAGCTTTGCTAGGGGGGACTATGATGAGTACTCTGACTATGATTTGATTGTAGTCTTTGAGGATAATGATTCTATGTGGCGGAGCTGGGACGGATTGTTTCAAGCTGTTGGCAGTCTCAAAATGAATTTGCATGTGATTCCTCAGACTCTCAAAGAACTTAAGACTGCTAACCCCGTATTCCTAGACGAGTTGTTTAAGCACGGGAAGGTTCTCTATTCTAGGTTGCCACTTAGAGTTTTCCCCGAGCCTTTAGAATTGGAGTCTTTCTACATTGTCTTTTATGACATGAGCAGGTTAAACTACAGGGACAAAATGAGGGTCTCTTACTTTCTTTACAAGAAGGGTGGTGGGGGAGCCCTTGCTAGGGTGAAGGGAGTAAAGCTGAGCGAAGGTTGTTTCTTGCTTCCAAGCGAAGCGGGCAACGAGGTCATTGACATGCTATCTGCGTTTGGCGTTATCGCGAAAAAGCTGCAAATATACGCGAGTGGAAATGACCTTAAAGATTGGGGTCGTTCGTGAACAAATCGCCGCACTGATGAAATCGTGGGTTGACATTGCACCCTGAGTTTTGGATTTCGACTATAGAACAGTTTGTAACAGATCTATGAAATAGAAGCTCTTTGCGCAAGCTGTACTCGATCATATTTGACGCGTGAGGAAGAGGGGAAGAGAAAGGAGCTACTCTAAGGGGTAGGAGGAGGGTCGGTGGCGAAGCTTGTTAATAGGAAGAGAGCAACCAGTCATGGTCATCAGCCCAGCCCGACTCCTCACTTTGTCTTTGACCAAGCGAGAACAGATGTTGACAGCGAGACTCTCGATTAGCTCACCGTCTCAACGAACAGCTACATTAAGCACCACCTTAAACGCGCTGTCACCTCTCAAGCCAGCTTATACCACGTAACGTACCGGGGGCGGAAGTCAAGGTTCAACTTAGCAAGGTATTGATTCCAGTTCTCTTCATTCAACTTCCACAAACTTATCCGTCTTGAAAACACGCGTCCATGCGATGGAGCATATTCTACGGGGAGTGGAAGTCAAAGTTCAGCTTGGCGACACACTGGTTCCACTCGGCAGGACAGGTGGCAACTCAGACATTGAGATCTTGGCGGAAGCTGTGCAGGCGAGGGCAAGCAGACCCAAACAAGTTGCCGGTCTACGTTGCGAGGGCGATGCGTCTTGAACTCTGGTCCAAGGAGAACTCAGCCGGGCTCTGCAGGTTCCACGGTGACGCCATCCAGATCCGCGTCCGTGCGGGCGAGTATCTCTGGTTACCGCTCCTCGCTACAGAGCACCATGAGCAGGCGTATCTGCGGGACTGGTATGAGGGGAAGTCGAAGGTGGGTGAGATCTCCGTCTCCGCCTTCGGAAACAAGGCAAGAGTCTATGTGCCCTTCAAGCGGGAGGTCGAGCTTAAACCAGCGGAGGGCATCTGCGGTGTAGATGTCAACGAGCGCTCACTGGATCTATGTATTCTGAAGCTAAACCAAGCTCCAAGACACATCAGGCTCGACACATCGAAGCTCGCGGCGATAGCTCACTCGATGGAGCTTAAGCAGAAGTCAATCCAGGAGAAGCTGGACGCGGTGCCTCAGTGTTCCCTGCAGAAGCGGCGCTTGAAGCTAAAATACTCAAGGCGTAGACGGAATCGGACTAGAGAGACTCTGCACGTGGTCTCAAAGCGCGTAACGGAGGTCTTGACAAGGGAGAGAGTTGAGCCGGTCTTCGAGGACCTCACATGGATACGCCGCTCAATGCAGCGAAGTCGGAAATCGCTGAATGGTAAGACGCTGCGACGGGATATCCGGCGTAGGTTGAACCAGTGGCCCTTCCGCAAGCTCCAGTTCTACGTCGAGTACAAGACCTTACGACACGGATGCCAAGTCCACTACCTGCCACGTGAGCAGGTGCGTGGAACCTCAAGCACGTGCCCGACATGTGGTTCACACGTGAAACCGAATGGGCACGCGTTCACCTGCAAGGTGTGCAGGTTCACCGCGGACAGGCACTTCATCGGTGCCTTCAACGAGGCTGTGCGCTGGTGGAGTGCTAGTACTGCTAAGGATGTGGGGAGCAGTGTTCCCCCCGAATGGTGCCAGATGCAGCCCAGCGTGGAGGAGCCTGTAGCTCCAGTGAAACCCCGGATCGAGGCGCAAAGACCTCCGCTGCTACGGTTTGCTACGGAGATCTAGAACGGCTAGGTTTATCTTCACTTTCGTTCCTTCAATTGGTTGAGCCAGGTGATGGGAACTTTTGATCAAGGTTGGTCTTGAGTCGATAGCTGATGGGTTGCGAAGGGCGCTTATCGCTGAACTGCTTCGTTTGCTCAGGGACGACTTGAAGAATGACCTTGTGAGTGTAGTTGTCTTTGGGTCTGTTGCAAGGAACGAAGCTAAAGCAAGCAGTGACACCGATCTCTTGGTTGTCAGTTCAGCTTTCGAGAGGAGCATGACTAGCAGAATGGGGCGACTCGTCGGGGTATTGGAGCGGTTGGAGGATACAGGGTCCTACAGGGAAATGGAGAAACAAGGCGTAAACACATGGATACAGTTTCATCCACTGACTATAGATGAAGCGCAGTTGAATAGGGCGATATATCTTGACATGACCGAGGATGCTGTGATAGTCTTTGATAAAGCCAACTTCATGAAACGGGTTCTTGAAAAACTTGGAGAGAGACTTAGAACGATGG
>Ga0315309_1001785_pt1 | contig 12761 bp, 10 predicted proteins | sample TDP4_MG_FD_203080 | JGI IMG/M metagenome (GOLD analysis project Ga0315309, IMG submission 203080) | Freshwater sediment microbial communities from Lake Towuti, South Sulawesi, Indonesia - TDP4 | ecosystem: Environmental > Aquatic > Freshwater > Lake > Sediment | place: Indonesia: South Sulawesi...
ATGAACTTGTCCTTCAGATCCTTGGGCCAAGCCTCCAGTGGATAGAGATATTCCTCCACAGGATTGTACGGAAGGAGATTGGCGGCCCATTCGGTGAGCTCCACCGTGCCCTTGTCGCCCATAAAGCGCACGATCTCGCCGTTATCCCAGTTGGTGGTGAGATTGGCCGTCAACACGACCTGGAACTTGCCATAGTCGTAGAGCGTGTTGTGGATGTCGGGGACGTCGCGGTCGTCGGTCCAGCGATAGATGCCGCCATAGGCCACGGCGCTGAGCGGGTACTGCACGTTCAGCACATAGTGCACGCGCGAGAGCAGGTGGACGTACTCGTCGCCGGCGATCCCCGTGCCGTAGTCCCACCAGTTGCGGAATTGGAAGAAGCGCTGGGCGTCAAAGGGTCGCTTGGGGGCGTTGCCGAGGAACCGCTCCCAGTCAATCGTCTGGGGCGAAGCGTCGGGCGGCACCGGATAGCGCCAAGCGCCCACGCCGCTCGGACGATAGATGGAGGTCTGCACCATGTACACCGTTCCGATCTGGCCGCCTTCGACCAGCTCCTTGGCCTTCTGTGTGGAAGTCATGCTCAAGCTTTGGCTGCCCACCTGCACCAGCCGGCCGGTCTCGTTGGAGACTCTGGCCATCTCCAAAGCTTCCGGAATCTTGTGCGTCATGGGCTTCTCGCAGTAAATGTCCTTGCCGGCGCGCATGGCTTCCAGCGCGATGGGCGCATGCCAGTGGTCGGAGGTGGCGATGACGACGGCATCGATGTCCTTGCGCCCCAACACCTCGCGGTATTCGCGCGTGGTTGGGGTGTTGGCCTGAATTTCCTGCGCGCGCCGGAAATGGCCGTCGTAAAGGTCGCACACGACGGCAACATTTCCCCCCACGTTCAGGACCGCTTGCATCAGCTCCAGGCCGCGGATTCCCCCGCCGACGATGCCTACGGTGACCTTCTCGTTCGGCGAGGCGCCAATGATCGCCGGGCCCGCGCCCCACACCAGACTTGCGGCCGCCGCGCCGGTCACCGACTGCCCGATGAACTGGCGCCGGGTAATTCCCTTCTCAGGCATGTTTTTCCTCCTTGAACTCAATGTGAATGCAGGGGGGATTCTAACACCAGCTTCCCGCACGCGCGGGGGCTTTTCCGCCGTGACGTCGACGGGAGGTCTCGCGTCAGGCGAGTTGCCACTTGACGGGCAGCATGCCCCCCAGACGGCGCACCTTGCCTTGCCCCTCCAGCCGGTCCAGGTGGCCTTTGACGGGAAACATGGCGAGGTCCCAGGAATCGCGCGGCCAATCGCCCACCGCACTCGCTACGGCATCGATAAGGTCGCGCAGCGTGAGTCCGGCCGACGTGCCGGCAAGCCGCGCGAGCAGCACGCGGTCGAAGAGTTCGACCGTCGCGCGCGATTCGGCGATAAAGGCACGGACCGCTGGGCCGCGCATGCTGGGCCAGTGGCCGGAGTAAAGCACGTCAATCGCCAGCGTCTCGAAGTAGCGGAGGGTCGAGAGATAAGCGTCCACGTCGTAGTAGGTCACGGGAATCGCCATCTCGCCTGTGGCCTTCGGGCAGCCGCGTCCATGGAGCGCATCGCCCATGAAGGCAGCCTTGTTCTTCGGATCGTAGAGCGTCAAGTGGCCGGGCGAGTGACCCGGCACGTGGAGCACTTCCAGATGCCAATCGTCGCGCAGGCGAATCGTCTCGCCGCCCGCGAAGCAAAGGTCCATGGGGCGCGGCTGGCCGCCCTCCGGAGGTGGCGCAGGCCCGAAACCAACTCCGTGCTCGGCCCGGAGGTGGTTGTAACGGAGTTCGTAGAGCGCGCGCGGGTCTTCCACCAGCGCCAGGTCAGCGGCGCCGCAGGCCAGCAACGTGCGCGGGGAGGCGCGCTTGAGCGCATCGTTGCCTCCCTGGTGGTCGAGGTCCGCATGCGTGGTAATGGCCAGGGTAAGCTGCGCGGGTCTGATCTTGAGTTTGTCGAGGTAGGGGAAGATAATCTCCGCCGGCGTGGTGGCGATGCCGGTGTCGAGCAGCACGATGTTGTCGCCCACGAAGAGGTATTGAAAGAGGTTGCGTCCGTCGAACAGCGACTGCATCTGGTAAACGCCTGGATAGAGCTCCATTGCTTCCTCCGCCGGGAAAGGTGCTGCGCCGACTTGTACACCAAGGCCCGCGGCGCGGTCAAATGGCGGGGGAACGCGAGGCGCTTGACAGGAGGGGAGGAATTGTTTAGCGTAAGCGCTTACACCGACGCGCACCGACCGGCCCCACTGCCCGCCAGCCGGAGCGCGCCAAAACCCAGAGATGGGTTGCCCGAGGAGATCCCTCGCGCCTCCTCCCGCGCGGCGGAACGGAACATCCGCTCCCGGCCGCACGGAGCGGGCAATTCTCTGACGAGAATCACTATGCCCAAAGAAAAGTTCGCTCTCGGAATTGATTTCGGCACGGAATCCGGCCGCGTGGTGGCCATTCGCGTCCGCGACGGCGAGGAGATCGCCGCCGCCGTCGTTCCCTACCTGGACGGCGTGCTTGACGAACGTCTGCCCGGCGGGCCGAAGCTCGACCACGACTGGGCGCTGCAGAATCCGCGCGACTACCTCCTCGTGTTGGAGAAAGGTGTGCCGAAGGTTTTGAAAGCGGCCCAGGTCAAGCCGGACGACATCGTCGGCATCGGCACGGACTTCACCGCCTCCAGCCCCATGCCCACCAAGCGCGACGGCACGCCGCTCTGCTTCCTGCCGCAGTTCCGCAAGCAGCCGCACGCCTGGGTTCATATCTGGAAGCATCACGCCGCGCAGCCCGAGGCTAACCGCATCAACGAAGTCGGGCGCGCGCGGAACGAGGAGTTCATCCGCATCTACGGCGGCAAGTACTCCTCCGAGTGGTTCTTCTCCAAGCTCTTGCAGGTGCTCGAGGAGGCGCCGGAAATCTACGACGCCACGGACAAGTTCATCGAAGGCGCCGACTGGATCGTCTGGCAACTGACGGGCCAGGAGCGCCGCAACACCTGCACCGCGGGCTACAAGGCCATGTGGGTGAAAGGCCAGGGCTTCCCCTCGCGCGAGTTCTTCCGCGCCTTGCACCCGCGCATGGAGAACGTGATCGAGGAGAAAGTCGGGAACACCTTCTATGCGCTCGGCGAAAAGGCCGGCGGCCTGACGCCTTTCTGGGCACAGAAAACAGGCCTCCGGGAAGGCACGCCGGTTTCCATCGGCAACGTGGACGCGCACGTCGCCGTGCCCGCCTGCACGGTGACCCAGCCGGGCTCGCTGGTCATGATCATGGGCACGTCCATCTGCCACATGGTGCTGGGGACCGAGAGGCGCATGGTGGAAGGCATGTGCGGCACCGTGGAGGACGGCATCGTGCCCGGGCTGTGGGGTTTCGAAGCGGGGCAGTCCGCCGTCGGCGACATCTTCGCCTGGTTCTTCGAGCACGGCCTACCGGATTACATCCATCGCGAGGCGCGCCGGCTGAAGATCCCCCATCTGGCCGCTCTGGAGAAGCGCGCCGCGGCGCTCAAGCCGGGCGCGTCGGGGCTGTTGGCGTTGGACTGGTGGAACGGCAACCGCTCGATCCTGGTGGACGTGGACTTAACGGGGATGCTCCTGGGCATGACGCTCGCCACACGCGCCGAGGAGATTTATCGCGCGTTGATTGAGGCCACGGCCTTCGGCACGCGGACAATCATCGAAGCCTTTGAGTCGCAGGGCATCCGCGTCGAACACCTGGTAGCCTGCGGCGGGCTGCCGGAGAAGAATCAGCTCCTGATGCAGATCTATGCCGACGTCACGGGCCGCGACATCAAGCTGGCGAAACGGCTGCAAACTTGCTCCGCGCTGGGTTCCGCCATGCACGGCGCGGTGGCGGCCGGGCGGGCGGCGGGTGGTTACGATTCCATCTTCGAGGCCGCCGAGCATATGGCCCACGTGCAAAGGCTGACTTACCGGCCGCGGCCCGAGCACCATGAGGTCTATAATCGCCTCTTCCAGGAGTACCAGACCCTGCACGACTACTTCGGCCGCGGCGCCAACGATGTGATGAAGCGGCTGAAGGCTTTGAAAAGCAGTTCTCAGCCGTCAGTTGTCAGTGGTCAGTAAGAACGGAAGTACGGGATGTCCTGGCTGATGGCTGAATGCTGGTAGCTGACGGCTGATGGCCTTTCACGTATGCGCTCATTTGAACAGTTGCGTCACGAAGTCTGGGAGACGAACCTGGGGATTTTCCGCGCCGGGCTGGTCACCATGCACGCGGGCAATGCCAGCGGCATCGACCGGAGGCACGGCCTGGTGATCATCAAGCCGAGCGGCATGGACTACGACAAGCTACGCCCGGCGGATATGGTGGTGGTGGACCTGGAAGGCCGCAAGCTCAAGGGCAAGTGGAAGCCTTCGGTGGACCTTCCTCACCATCTCTATCTTTACCAGCACCGACCCGAGATCGGCGGCGTCATTCACACCCATTCGAATTACGCCACAGCCTTCGCCCTGCTGGGCCGGCCGATTCCCGTCTACCTGACGGCCATCGCCGACGAGTTCGGCGCGGAGGTGCCCTGCGCGCCTTATGTGGACAACGTCGGCGACCACATCGGCGAGGCCATCTTGCAGCATATGGGCAAGGCGCCGGCGATTCTGCTGGCCCAGCACGGCGTGTTCACCTGGGGGCCGACGCCGCGCGCCGCGCTGAAATCGGCGGTCATGCTCGAGGACATAGCGAAGACCTGCTTCCTGGCTATGCTCCTCGGCGAGCCGCAGCCTCTACCCCCAGACGAAATCCAGAAGTGGTATAACCGCTACCACACGACGTACGGGCAGGAGGAGAACCGTTGACGATTCGCGGCTCGCCGCGCCTGCCATAGCATGGCGCAGACCTTCTTAGGTCTGCGATTGAACTCGCGGCTTCCTAAACGCAGCCCCACGGGGTCTCGGCCAGCCGCGTACGTATCCGAAAGCTTAAGGACACGCCATGAACTTTTCCCTCTCGCTTCCGCTCGCCTTGTTCGTCGCTCCCGAGGCCGCCGCGGCCAGCCGGCGCTTCATCCTGCTCAACCCCGTGGACATGGCCATCATCGTCATCTATTTCGCTACGGTTCTGGGCATCGGCTTCTATCTGAAGCGCTACACCAAGCGCGGCGAAGACTTTTTCCTGGCGGGCCGCGAGATGACGGCCTGGGTGGCCGGGCTCAGTTTTGTTTCCGCCAACCTCGGCGCTTTGGAACTGATGGGCTGGGCAGCCGCGACCTATCAATACGGCATCCTGGCCACGCACTGGTACTGGATCGGCGCCATCCCGGCGATGCTTTTCCTGGGCATCGTGATGATGCCCTTCTACTACATCTCCAAAGCGCACTCCGTCCCCGGCTACCTGCAATTGCGCTACGGGGAGGCAGCGCGCCGTCTGGCCGCCGTCATGTTCGCCTTCATGACCATCTTGATGGCCGGCATCGACATGTACGCCATGGCGCTGGTGATGAAGGTGGTGCTGGGCTGGGACATTCACTTCAGCATCTGGATTTCCGCCATGACGGTGGCGGTCTACGTGGCCCTGGGAGGCTTGTTTTCCGCCATCTTCAACGAAGTGCTGCAATTCTTCCTCATCTGGTTGGGCGCGTTGCTCATTCCCATTCTGGGCCTGATCGAAACCGGCGGCTGGTCCGGCCTGGTGGCTCGGGTTCACCAGAACTTCCCGCAGGGAGATTACACACATCTCTGGGGTCCGATGAGCAGCTTTGCCGGCAACCCCATGGGCATTCACTGGACAGGCATCGTCCTCGGGCTCGGCTGGGTGATTTCCTTCGGTTACTGGACGACGGATTTCCTCGTGGTGCAGCGCGTGATCGCAGCCAAGGATATTCGTGCGGCCAAGCTGGCGCCCATCATCGGCTCCTATTTCAAGATGGCTGTGCCGTTCATCGTTATCCTGCCGGGCCTGCTGGGACTGGCAGTACTGCCGTTCACGCTGGTGCCCGAAAGCGCCGTCGGCCCGGGACAGCACAGCTACAACGAAGTCCTACCGTTGATGCTGGCCCGCTACTGCGGTCCCGGGCTGCTGGGGCTAGGCATCACCGCGCTCATCGCCGGCTTCATGTCGGGCATGGCGGGTAACGTGAGTGCGTTCGCCACGGTCTGGACCTACGATATCTACCGGTCGTTCATTCGCAAGGGCGCTTCCGACGCGCACTACGTCAAGATGGGCCGCTGGTGCGTCATCGTCGGCGTCTTGGTCTCGATCGGCACGGCTTACCTGGTGATGCAGTTCAAGAGCATCATGGACTACGTCCAGGCGCTCTTCAGCTTCTTCATCGCGCCGCTGTTTGGCACGGTGTTGCTGGGCATGCTGTTCAAGCGCATCACGCCGGCGGGCGGCTTCTGGGGCCTGCTGGCAGGAACGGTTTCTTCCATCAGCATGTGGGCGCTGGTCAAGGCGGAGCCGAGCATGCTGGCCTACATTGCGCTCTCCAGCCGCGCCAAGGACATGGCGGAGAATATGTATCGCGCCCTGTGGTCGTGGCTGATTTGCGTCATCGTCACGGTAGTTGTGAGCCTTGTGACTCGGCCGCGGCCCGTGGAAGAGTTGACCGGGCTGGTGTACGGCTGCACCGAGCTGCCCGGCGAGGGACATCTGCCGCTCTGGAAGCGGCCGATCTTCTGGGCGGGCATCTCCGCGGCGGCTTTCCTTGTTTTGCAGATTATATTCTGGTAGCCGACGGGTGGCGCCGACCGCCGCTACAAGAGAATGAGGTCGTATGGCTGAAGATCATCGCATTATTCCGGTCTGGTTTTTCGTGGGTGTGATTCTGCTGATCTACGGCGTGCTGATTTTGGCCACTGGGATCTACGGGCTGTTCCATCCGCCGGCGACGGTGCTGGCCAACCTGCACCCAGCGGCGTGGTGGGGCGCGCTGCTCACTGTCGTGGGCGCAGTGTACGTCCATATCTTCCGACCCCGCAAGTCCTAGCGTCCTGGCGCCTGGCTCTGCCCGCGGCGGAGCGTAGCCCCATCTTCCCGGTTAGTTCTGCTTCCCCAGACATGTCGCGGCCCGCAGCGTGGCGGCGTTCTCCGGCACCGCCCGTTGCGCGCGGGCACGCGCCAGGCTCCAGGTTCGCCAGCTCTTGTCCGGCGACGACCAGCGGCGGAGAAGGTGGTCCGCCACCGCGCAGCGGTCCTGGGGATTCAAGCTGGGAAGCGCGCTTATCAGCTCGGGCACGGCATCGGCACTGAGCGAGAGTGCGTAACGCACATCAAAGCTGCGCCCGGCGGCCGCACGCGCAGCGTTGACGCGCACGACGAGCGCCTCCGGGCTCAGAAAATGGAGCGTGGCAAGCAGCAGGTAGCCCGCCACCATCGCGCCAAAGGTGAAGCGCTCTCGGCGGCCGCGCAGCACGGTCAGCGCGAACCAGACGAAGACAACTGCCAGCCAGCCCAGGAAGGCGGTCGGATAGATGCGCTGCTCGGTCAGACCGTACTCGCTCTGGTAGAGGCGCAGGCGCTGGAGAGCCGAGCCCATGACGACGAAAAGCAGCAGAATCTGCACGCCCGCCAGCCCGCAAAAGACGCGTTCGTCGACGGGATTTTCCTTGCGCAGAAGCCAGTGTGCCAGGAGAAGAAGCGGAAGCACCAGCGCTGCGGCCAGAACCAGCTCGAAGAATCCGCGGCGCGCGTATGCGGAGTACGTCAGCCCCGGCGTTACATCCACCAGCGCCGCCCCGCCGAAGAGATAACGGAGCTGCACGAGGACGAAGAGGAGGAAGAGAAGATCGAGCAATCCCAGAACGATTCCCGTCTCAATGATCCCCAGCGAGAAAACTCGCGGCCGCCAGCTTGTGGCCAGCTCGCGCTCCCTTCCGATGAGCAAGCCGCGCAAGAACCCGGCCACCATCCAGGCGAAGAAGACGGTCAGGAAGGTGTGCGAGAAGAGCGTGGCGAAGTTCACATGGAGTACTCGCCTCGCCAGGCCTTCGAAGACCGCGTCCGCCGCCACGAAAAGGCCGCCGAAAACCACCAAGACGGGGACGGCGAGAAGAACGCCGCGCAACACAGCCAGCGCGCGTCCGGAAACGCGATTGTTCAGAACCTCCTTCCACTGCATCTCGCCGAACAGCAAGGGCAACAGCCCAAACGCTGCGTTCAGTCCTGCGATAACACCTCCCAGGGCGTATTCCATCAGGCTGGCGCGCAGAATCCGGCCTCCCTGCGCACGCAGGACCGCGAGCGACAACGCTACGAGCAGCCCCAGGATGTTCAGCATCTTCAAGGCCGGAGAATCCCGCCACGCAAACGCGACGGAAAACAGGAGCAAGGGTAAGAGCAGCCATCGCCCGGCGCCCGCCAAGGCCGTGTGCCGCGCGCCCAGGAGTACTGCCACCACGAGCGCCGCGATCCACAGCGTGGCGTTGATCCCCCAGGGGACTGCTCGTAGGAGAGCATCGCCCAGAACGCCGAGCAGGAGCGCTGCGGCCAGAATGCGAACTCCCAACTTCGCTTTGTCAGTCACGGTGAACACTCCTCCTGTGCCACAGGATTCTCAGAGCGCTTGCCATCCGCATGGCTATTTTTCCAGATTGGACACGCTCCTCACGCGCTGGCGGCCTGCCGGCGTGGCCGCCCTGACGTGCCGTTTAGCCCCATTTTCTACGGCGCAGAGAAGGAGGCCAGCCGCTACGCAGCCTTCTCGAATGCCGGTGGCTTCTGGGGAACGATCAGAACCAGCTTGGCGATGCCGCGCACCACGCTCAGGGCACAACTGGCGAGCACCCACAGTGTTACATCCGGCAGCAGCGTATACGGTTCTCGCCATCCGACGCCGGACAATACCGCCGCTGGTATGACCAGGTCCACCAGCGTCCGGAACCACCGGATCGGGCGCGACTGGCGCGATACTTTGCTCTCCCACTGCGGAAGGCGGACGATGCTACGTACCTGTAGTCCCAAAGTCAGGGCAGCAAAGGAACCCAGCAGCCAGCCGATCCAACTATAGGAGGGGCTCGGCGGGGCAGGCTCCCCCAGAAGCAAGTTGATCATGCCGCCCTTGACGTTCTGGGACCACGTCAGCAGTGGGATAATGCCACTCTGGTTGCACAGGAAGGCAAAACCTAGACGTTTTTCCGGCAGCAGCAGCGCAAAGGAATGGAAATTGGGCAGGCTGCCGCCATGAAAAACTATTCTGTCATTGTGCGTTGATTTCGTGACCGCCGCGACGGTCGAGGCCAGCCACCCAAATCCGTATTGGCTGTTGATCCCTTCGGGCGGGGTCATCATTTGGCTGACCGTTTGTGCCTGGACCACGCTCTGGTCGGCGTAACGACCCTGGTTGAGCATGGCAATCAAATAGTGCCCCATATCCTCGGCGCTGGAAATGATGTAACCGGAGGACTGCGAGGCAGGCTGAAACTTTTCGGGCCGCGGGAAAGGCAGGCCGAACGCCTGGCTAGAGCCTTGCGCCAAGTCGCGGGCTGGGCCGGAACCAGCCAGCGAATGGGTCATATGCAGCGGCGCAAAGACATGGTCGCGCACATAGTCGCCATAAGGCTGACCGCTGACCTGTTCGATCAGCAAGCCCAGGGTGCGGTAATTCTGGCTGTCATACTGGTATTTGGTGCCCACCGGCGCGGTCAGGCGGGCGCTACGCATGCGGCGTATCTGTTCGTTCAATGTCGGGCTGAGGTTGGAATTGCCGGAGTCGGCGCTTTCGCTCAACCCGCTGGTGTGGTTGAGCAGATGACGCACAGTGATTTGGCGCGAGGCGGCCTCGTCCGCCACCCGGAACCAGGGGAGGTACCGTTGGACCGGAGCGTCCAACTCCACTTTGCCCTGCTCAACCAACTGCATCACTGCCAGGGCGGTAATAGTCTTGCTGGTCGAGCCGAGGTAAAACGGAGTCTGGGGTGTGACCGGCCTGCCGCCTCCCGCCTGCCCGTAGCCCTTCATGAACACGATCCGGTCATCCTGGACGACCACCACAGACAGTCCCGGAACGCGGTTGGCGGCGAGCATATTCTGTAGGAAAGCGTCAATGTCCTGGATATTCACGCCTGTGGGGGCCTGTGCCAGGGCCGCCGGCGTCAGCAGTGTTCCCAGCGAGACCAGCAAGGCCAACATACCGCCAGCTAGAGCAAATCTCGTTCGTACGGTATTCCTTTTCAAGCTGCGATCTCCTTGTCAACTCTTCCGCGGGTCTGCCTCAGTTGCCGACTACAGAAAGAAATTGAAGCCCCAGAGTCCCGTGCAGAGCAGCGCATCCGCCCGAATGCCCACCAGGACTGCAGCCGCAAGGATGTGCCTGCCGAGCTTGGTCTTTTCCGCCTGGTGGGGAGCCTATTCCTCGCCCGGCGGCGCGGTGGTGTAAGGCGTTCTTGCTAAGAAGATGCCGCCGCGGGCACGCGCCCAAAGCGGCGGTCGCGCCGGTAGTACTCTTGGAGCGCGGCCTCCAGATCGGCGGCGTCGAAGTCGGGCCACATCCGGTCGGTAAACACCATCTCGGCGTAAGCGATTTCCCAGAGCAGGAAATCGCTCAAGCGTTGCTCGCCGCCGCTCCGAATCAGGAGATCGACGTCGGGCGCGACGGCACCGCCATTCGTCGCCTCGCCGAGCAACTGCGCGAACTCTTCGCGCGTAGCCGCCTGGCCGGTGGGCAGCCGAGTTGCCGCGCGCAGGATGGCGTCGCGTCCGGAATAATCGAGCGCCAAGCGAAGATGCATCCCGTGCTTGCCGGCCGTGGTGGCCTCCGCCGCCGCGGCGGCCGCGCGCAGCGAAGGGGGGAAGCGGTCGCGGCGTCCGATCACGCTCAGGCGTGTTCCGTCCGCGGCCCATTGCTTTTTCTCACCCTGGAGAAATTCCTCAAAGAGCCGCTGCAGGTGGTTCACTTCTTGCTCCGCGCGGTGCCAGTTGTCGCCGGAGAAGGCGAAGAGCGTGAGCGTACCGACGCCCAGCCGGCGCGCTGCCTCCACCACGCGGCGTACAGCCTGGGCGCCAGCGCGGTGGCCGGCCTCGCGGGGCAGGCCGCGACGGGTTGCCCAGCGCCCGCTCCCGTCCATGATGATAGCCACGTGCAATGGATCTTGTCGCGGAACCGAAAAAGGACTTTGCATCATAAAGCCTCGACTCAAAAAAAGAGAGAGACGGGCTCAGGCGGGATGATTCCGCGCGACGCGAATCACCGTTTCCATGTCGTCCAGGTATCGCTCCAGCGCCCGTCGTCCGGCGGCCGTCAAGCGGTACGCGGTCCTGGGCACGCGGCCCGCGAAGGACTTCGTACAGCCGACGTAGCCGGCTTCCTCGAGCTTGCGGGCATGCACGCTCAGGTTGCCGTCCGTAGTGTTCAGGAATCTCTTCAGGTCGTGGAAGCTCAAGGATTCGTTGACGGCAAGGGCGCTGACGATGCCCAGCCGCACGCGTTCGTGAATCAGCCGGTCGAGTTGGGGCGCGTTCTCCAGGCCGCGGCGGGACGTGGTCCCCGGCCTGCGCCGCCCCGCCGGAGTCTGCCGCTCCAGGTGACGCAATGCTGCATGGACTTTAGCCACCGTACCTCCTCGCGATGAGCAGGCCAAAGACGATGTGGACTCCGCCGAATCCCGCCGCCAGGAAGGCATTCCCCCAGGCGGCGGGCGAGAACAGTGCCGCCGCGCCCAAGGCCATCAGACAAGCGCCCATCAGGGGCACGGCCCGAACGGAGAAGGCGCCTCCCGTCACCACGCCCGCGCCGTAGAGGAGCAGCCAGGTCCCGGGCAGCGCGCTCAGCAAACCCGCGCGATAAAGCCCCACCGTCAGCAATCCCCCGGCCAGCAAAGGCGGCGAGAGGCCGAGCGCGAACTTACGCCCCGGCCCGGAAAGGAGTGGGACGTTCGCAGCGCGCGCCTTGCGGCGCATGGTCCAGCCGCCCAGAGCGAGCGCCACCAGCGCTTCGAGCATCCAGGTCGCCAACCACGCTTCGGCACTCGACAGGCGCGCGGCGACGCCCGCGGCCAGGAGCCCCGTGATCCCCATGAGGACTCCGCCCTTGCCCGGGACTGCCGTAAAGGACGTAGAGCGCTCCAGGGTTTCGCGGATGTAGCGGATGTCTTCCATGGCCTGATGGTCGAGTCCGGGGGCTTTGGGCGCGGGCCGGGGTAGAGGACGACAGGGCAACATGGCTGGAATAGTACCCGATTTCACGGCTCTGTCAAGTACTTTGTGAAGCAAAGAAAGACTCGGCCAGAATTCCCGACAGCCTCGCAGTGTGCCTTGTGGTAATCTCTCCCCCCAAAGGAGAGAACATGAACCGCAGAAATTTCCTCACCACCCTGGCGGCCCTGCCCATCACCCTGCGGGGGCAGGAAGGTCCGCCGGTAGCGGAGCCGGTGGAGAAGATGACTCCCCCGGCGAAGCCCACCATTGCTTTGAACCATCTCGGCTTCCGGCCGCGTACCGGGCAGAAGACGCTGGTGGTGCGCGCGCTGACGTCGCCCCGTCCCAAGGAGTTCACGCTTGAAGACGTCAGTGAGCGGCCGCTTCGCTTCACTCGCCCGCTGGCCGAGGCGCGGTCCGATTTCGGGCCGTGCCTGACGGCGTATTTCACCGATCTCGACCGGCCCGGCATGTACCAGATCACGGTCGGCAGGGAGCACTCGGTGCCGTTCTTCGTCGACGAGGAGGTGTGGCGGCGCACGCTGCCGAAAGCGGCGGGTTACTACCGTTACCAGCGCTGCGGCGTGGAGGTGCCCGGAGTTCATCCGGCCTGCCATCTGGACGACGCGCGTCGCCGCGATAACGGCCAACAAGTGGATGAGGT
>Ga0315309_1001786_pt1 | contig 12760 bp, 8 predicted proteins | sample TDP4_MG_FD_203080 | JGI IMG/M metagenome (GOLD analysis project Ga0315309, IMG submission 203080) | Freshwater sediment microbial communities from Lake Towuti, South Sulawesi, Indonesia - TDP4 | ecosystem: Environmental > Aquatic > Freshwater > Lake > Sediment | place: Indonesia: South Sulawesi...
GCCTTCCCACCGAAGGAAACAGAGAGGTTTTTGGGTCCATATCGCATTGTTTAGAAACTCACCTAATGGGTGCGTTTCTGGACAACTCCCCTTATAGCATAGTTTGGCAGAATTTGCTTGAGAAATGACCATTTTTTGATATACTCTCTTTATATTCACGCAGGATTTAGGTTAAAGTAATATTTTTCATCGGGCTCATACGTCTATCTTAGGGGGCGTAATTGACTTTTTCACAATTACTGGCTCTTACAATTGACTCCACGGGCTACGCGGAGGCCACTTCGTCAAAGATCAACTAACAATAGCTCACATTCAGAGGGTCCCATGTGGGATTCTAAGAGTGAAAGGATTGAGCCGAAAGATCTGGTAGAAATATTTCCTGCCAAATCCAAAGCTAAAGTGTATCCGATTAAGATGAAGCCGAAAACACAAGTAAAAAAGAATGCAATCGAGGTCGGTGATCAGCGACTTTATACCCTTGAGGTCTTCATCTTCAACGGCCCCATGACCAAGAAGTTCATCAAGCAGAACCCTGTGGTCTCCCGGACCATTCAGATCCGGGGCGATCAGACACTTGAAAATCTCCATCGTGTCATCTTCCATGCTTTTAACCGCGAAGAAGAGCACATGTATGAGTTCCGAATTGGTGGGGAAAGACCAAATGATCCACAGGCAAAGCGGTATGTGCTCCCAGGAGAAATGGATGAGGGGTTTTCAAAGAACAAACCCGCTGGGGTCGTCACCCGTGCTACCATTGATTCCTTGGGTTTGAAGGTCGGCCAGGCCTTTGGCTACTGGTTTGATTTCGGAGATGACTGGTGGCATCAAATCAATGTCGTGGCAATTGAGGATAAAATCACTCATGGGAAGTACCCCAGGGTGATAAAGCGAGTCGGGGAAAGCCCGCCGCAATATATGGGTTGGGATGAGGAAAGAGAGTGACGAAATTGTTAGATTGTCTCCTGTAATAGTTCGCAATAATATAACAATAGCAGTAAAATATCTAAACAAAATAAAGACCACTCACTTCGATTAGACCTTTCATGGAATTTGTTTGATATTTGCTAACAATTGCCATAAAATATCTATTAAGTGGATGGAAGAGCAATGGAAAAGAACCACAGATACTCTTCAGCAGGGATTGAACTGGTTAGGAAACTGGCCGAAGAAGATGACCGCATCTTTACGAGTAAGAGGGCTCTGGAACTGGCTCCATCTGTAGGGCTATCTGAGAGCTATCTCCGACAGGCATTACACCACCTTTCCAGGGCCGGCTGGATTGTGAGGCTGCGCAAGGGACTCTATTCTCTCTCTTCATCTGTCCCCGGGGTCTCACCCCTGCATGAATTCGAGATCGCGATGGCACTGGTCAATCCTGCTGCCATCAGCCATTGGTCAGCACTCAATTATCATGGCCTCACCGAGCAGACTCCCCGATGGGTATTCGTGACAACAACTACCAGGTCAGTGCCCCGTCATCGCCAAAAGAACAGGACTATGGATGGTTATTCAGTCAATAATATGATGTACAAGTTCATCCAGGTAGAACCAAAGCGTTTCTTCGGCATAGAGGAGGTGTGGGTGAACGAGGCGAAGATCAAGATCACCGACCCTGAGAGGACTCTTCTTGATGGTCTCATTGCGCCGGAGTATTGTGGCGATTTTGCAGAGGCCCTGCATGCCTTTGAAGTGCGTATGCCAAAGCTCAATGTGGAACGGATCATTGAATACGCCCTAAAGATTGACGCAGCCACAGCAAAGCGGCTCGGATGGGTCCTTGAGCATCAGGGAGTTGATCCGGCACGTCTTGAACGCCTTCGTTCAATTCCGATCAAGGGGTATCGGGTACTTGATCCTACCGGCCCACGCCAGGGGCAATGCGACAGGCAGTGGATGATCCAGGTGAATCTGCCTGGAAAGGTGGGAATATGAAACCGTTACGCACAAGGCTTCAAGAGGCGCGCAAGCGTCTTGGACTTCCCTGGGAAGTTCTTGAGCGGGATTATCTTCTCTCGTGGGTCCTGGCAGGCATTTCTCGTGTAGATTCTTTTAGAGACACACTCGTGTGCAAAGGCGGCACTGCGCTCAAGAAATTCTACTTTGGTGAGTATCGCTTCTCTGAAGACCTGGATTTTACCGCAGCAGGCCCGGCTCCTACAGGCATTGCAATGGAGGCATCTGTGAAGGAGGCGTGTTCCAATGCCATGGAACTCCTGAAGTCCTACGCCCCTATGGAGGTTATCTGTGAACGCCATACCGAGCGTGACCCGCATCCTGGACACCAGGAATCCTTTGATATCCGGGCTCGCTTCCCCTGGCACCGCAAACCACAAACGAATGTCATGGTCGAGATTGCCGTGGATGAAAAGTTGCTCATGCCATATGCTCAGAGCCCTCTGATTCACAACTACGGGGAGCCTCTTGATGCCCAGGTGCTGGTATATTCTCTGGAAGAGATTGTGGCCGAAAAACTCCGATCCATCCTGCAACATGAGAAGATTTTTAAACGGCGAGGATGGATTCGGTCCCGAGCCAGGGATTATTACGACCTCTGGCGGATTCTTTCTTCTTATCGGGGGCACATGAGCGTCTCGGACTTCCATGCGTTCCTGCGTAAGAAGTGTACGATACGGGAGGTTACATTCTCAGGGCCAGAAGATTTTTTCCCGGAAGCGATGCTTTCATTCGTGGAGAAGACATGGAAACAATGGCTCAGTCCACTAGTTCCCAATCTTCCGGCTTATAAGGCGGTCGTTGACGAACTCCGTCCCCAGATAGCCAGCCTTCTCAGCCAGGAAAGATGATGTCGTTTAATCTTTTGATTTTTTGACTATAATAACTTAAATAAAAGAAGCGAGATAAAATGAACCTTAAAACCATACTTTCCCAGAAAGAAGGTCCCATGTGGGACTTTAAGAGTGCACGGATAGAGCCCAAGGACTTGGCAAGGATACTCATCGCCTTTGCCAACACTGATGGCGGAACTGTTGTCGTCGGTGTTGAAAATGATCATAGCATTTCAGGGATACAAAGATATTCAGACAAGGTTAATTCCCTTCTCCAGACATCAATCAACTTCATTGAACCTCCAATCAAGATTAAGCCCACCTACATAGATTGTAAAAATAAAGAAGGCAAAAAAGACAGGATTCTTATCCTTGAGGTAAGCCCCAGTGGGAAGGTTCACAACAACACAAGTAAAGAGGCATTCATACGAGTTGGGGATCAAACAAGGAGAATTGGTGTTGAACAGATTTTAGAGCTCGCCTATGACCGAGGGCAAGCAAACTTTGAATTTCAAGTAGCAGAGAATTCTTCCATTAGAGATGTTGACACAACCCTTTTCGATAAGTATCGAAAGAAACTCGGGCTAAAAGGTAGGATGGAAGATATCCTCCTTGCCCGTGAACTTGCCATAAAAGACAAAGGTAAGGTTCGCCTCACTCTGGCTGGTGCACTTCTATTTTCAAAGAAGCCTACACGATGGCTACCAAAGGCATCTATTCGTTTCCTGAAATATAAGGGGATCGAGGAGAAATATGGCAGAGAGATGAATGTTATAAAGGACCATCTGATTGCAGACCTATCAATCCCCAGATTACTGGATAAAACCTTTGAGATCATTTCAGAACATCTGAAGGAATATACGAAACCAGGGCTGGATGGCAAATTCAAGATCATTCCTGAATACCCTGAGTTTGCTTGGCAGGAGGCGATTGTCAATGCAGCTGCCCACCGCTCATACAGCGTTACGGGGTCTAATATCTTTGTAAAAATGTTTGACGACAGATTTATCGTAAACAGCCCTGGAGGGTTGCCAGGGAACCTCAAGAAAGAAGACATGCTAAAAGCACAGTTTTCCCGGAATCCACGAATTGCGAGAGTGCTTGCAGAGCTGGAATATATTCGTGAGATGGGCGAGGGGTTAGACCGGATGTTCAGGGAGATGAAGGAGTCTGCTCTCCCGGAGCCTGAGATTACCGTCGAGTCGAACGGTGTCACCCTTATTCTGAAGAACGCTGATTATGGAAAGATAAAGGTAGAAGAGGAAAAACCTCTGCCCGAAGGAGTTGAATTGAATGTTCGGCAGAAGAAAGCGCTGGAATATATCAAGCAAAAGGGAGATATCACGAACAGGGAGTATCGAGCACTGAATAAAATCGGGTTAACAGTAGCCAAGGAAGATTTGAATGATATGGTCTCAAAAGGCGTTCTTAAGCGCATTGGGTCTGGCAGAAGTATCTCCTACCAATTTCAAAATTAAGTTTTGGGGCGACCGATTAGGCGTCCGATTAAGCGGCCGATTAGCGGCCGATTAGTGCCCGATTAATGGACGGAGTGCTCTTTCGGTGGGGAGAGCAGGAATAGCCATCTCCTTATACGAACCGATTGACTTTTGGAGCCTTTTGGGCAGGTTCAGGAGGTTCATTATCTGGGTGACACGGGGTCGGGAGATGCCGAACTTTCGTGCCAGGTCAGCCTTGTTATGGGCATCTCCGTTCTCCAGCATTCCTTGGAAAAGATGAGCCTGGGTAAGGAACCTAACGATCCTTGGCGGAGGTTCAGGAGGAGGTGGCATGAATGTGAATAGAATCTTGCCTTTTTCAAGGAGCCGTTTGTAAACCTCAAATTCGTCCCAGAGGCAGAATTTGTCAACTGAAAAATCTTCTTGAATTTCAAATGGTTTTACGATATGAAAATTTTGATGAGAGTCCGATTTGGGGAGCCAATCCAATGTCACAGCGAACCGCAACCCATTTGGGGATATCAAGGCGTAGATGCTGCTACTAACAAGAGATTAAGGGAATTTTTTATGGTTCGAAAATAAGTTAAAATGTGGTATAAAAATGGGGGTAGGTCAGCCACAATGAAAGACGCTCGGGAAACAGAGGAGTCTCCGCGCCAGGCCTCCCAGTATGCACGCAGCCTGCTCGAGGCAAGCCTGGTCCCCCTGGTTGCAATCGGCCGGGATGGGAAGATCACCGATGTCAACGAGGCCACTATCAAGGTGACAGGGGTTCTCCGGGAGAAGCTTATCGGGAGCGATTTCTCGGACTACTTCACCGAGCCTGAGAAGGCCCGGGAGGGGTACCAGAAGGTGTTTGCCACTGGCCAGGTGATTGACTACCCACTCACCATCCGCCACAAAGACGGCAGGTTGACAGATGTGCTCTACAACGCCTCGGTCTATAAGGATGAACGGGGCAATGTCCTGGGTGTCTTTGCGGCAGCACGGGATGTCACCGAGATAAAGGAGATAAAGCAGGCAGAAGAGTCGTTACAACGCTTGGCTGCCATTACGGAGTCTACGGACGATGCAATTATAGGTAAGACCCTGAAAGGCGTTATCACCTTCTGGAATCCTGCAGCCGAAAAGATTTACGGTTACAGGGCCGACGAGGTTGTCGGAAGGCCGATCTATCTGCTGGTCCCGTTCGACAGGCTTGGTGAATACAACCAAATAATGGAGAGCATAAGAAGGGGCGAGCGTGTCCAGCATATAGAGACCTATCGGCGGCGTAAAGACGGCACGAGATTTCCAGTGTCCTTGACAATCTCGCCAATACTCGATGCAGAAGGCAAGATATTGGGGGCTTCTTCGATTGCACGCGATATCACCGAGCGCAAGAAGGCCGAGGAGGAAAAGGCACAGGCTAAGGCCTACATAGAAAGTAGCTTGTCGAGTTCCCCTATCGGGGTGTTATTGCTGGATAAACAGGTGAGATTCACCTATGTGAACCCCACATTTCTGGGGTGGCTCGGCCGCAAAGCAGAAGATTTCATCGGGAAAACCGTCCGAGAAATATCGCCTCCATTTATGACCTCTGAGACAACCGGGATTATTGCAGAGAGGGCAGCGAGGCGCGTGGAGACAGGCGAGCCCATAACCAATGCAGATGTTGAGTTCATAGGCAGAGATGGGAAGCCGATATCCATATCATACTCGGCGGCGGGGATAAAAGATGAGAAGGGGAATATTCTGGGGGAGGTAGTTTTTCTCATGGACATCACCGCACGCAAAAAGGCCGATGAAGCTTTACAGAAATCGGAAGGTATGTATAAAAGTTTGATAGAAAATATGAGCGATATCGTTTTTGCCATTGATCTGGTCGGCAGGGTCACTTTTTCAAGCCGAAGTGTAGAGAAAATTCTCGGTTATAAAAGTGAAGAAGTGATCAATAAGAACATCATTGATTTTGTTCCGCCGGAAGATAGGCAGCGGGCCATAGAAACCATACCGAAAGGCATGATGGGGGAAAAGATCACACAATATCAAACGCAGGCAATAAAGAAGTCGGGAGACAGGGTATTCCTTGAGCTTGCCTTTACAAGGATTTTTAAAGATGGAGCAGTAGTCGGTGCCCAGGCCATAGCCAAAGACATCACCGAGAGCAAACGGGTGGATGAAGCCCTGCTGGCCAGCCAACAAAGATTCAAGGAGCTGACAGACAGCATAGCCGATGTGTTTTTCGCCATGGATGAGAACCTGAGATATACATATTGGAACAAGGCTTCAGAGAAACTTACAGCGATTTCATCGGAAGAGGCCATTGGGAGAACTCTTTATGAGGTTTTTCCAGATGTGCGCGGCAGTAAAGCCGAGGAGCTGTATTTGGAGGTGCTGAGAACAAGGAAATTCAAGACAGAGATTAACCGTTATAACCTTCACGGCAAGGAGCATATCTTTGAACTCACCGCCTACCCCTCAGGCAATGGCCTGGCAGTTTTAGCCAGGGATATTACCGAGCGAGAGCGGACCAAGGAGCAATTGCGTGAGAAGGAGGAGCAGTTCGACCAGGCGCAGAAGATGGAGGCCATAGGCAGGCTTGCAGGGGGCGTGGCGCACGACTTCAACAATATTCTGGCCACCATAATCGTGTATTCCGACCTTTTACTCCATGATCTGAAGGAGGGCGATCCGCTGCGAGGGGACATTGAGGAGATGCGCAGGGCTGCGGACAAGGGCGTCTCCCTAACGCGGCAGCTTCTTGCTGTCAGCCGCAGGCAGGTGCTGGAGCCGAAGGTTCTGAACCTCAACAACATTGTATATGGCATGGAGCCAATGCTCCAGAGGTTGATCGGCGAGGATATAGAGCTGGTCACAGCCCTCTCCCCTGATCTGTGCAATATCAGGGCCGACTCCGGCCAGATTGAGCAGGTCATCATGAACTTGGTCGTCAACTCCAGGGACGCCATGCCGGGAGGAGGCAGGCTCATGATCGAGACTTCAAATGTCTCTCTCAACGACTCTTATGCAGGCGAGCATATGTCTGTCACGCCAGGCGCATATGTGATGCTTGCTGTTGCAGACACCGGCTGCGGGATGGATGAGGATACTAAGTCTAAGGTGTTTGAGCCCTTCTTCACTACTAAGGAACGGGGTAAGGGCACGGGGCTTGGCCTCTCCACTGTCTATGGAATCATAAAACAAAGCGGCGGCAATATCTCTGTCCAGAGTGAGTTGGGGAAGGGCACTACCTTCAGGATATACCTGCCCCGGGTTGATGAAGCCGTTGAGAAGGTTTCTCCTGTCAGGGCGGCTGCCGAATTACCCCGAGGCTCGGAAACCGTCCTTGTGGTGGAGGACGATGATCCTCTTAGAAGGTTGATTTTGAGGATACTTAAGAGCAACGGCTACAATGTATTGGAGGCGCGTCACGGCAACGATGCAATTCAGATATGCGAAGGATATAAAGAGACAATTGACCTGCTTCTCACCGATGTGATAATGCCACAGATGAGCGGTTACGAGCTTGTCAAGCGTCTGGCTTCTATGCGCGCTGAGCTTAAGGTTCTTTACATGAGTGGATACACAGACGATACAATTGGCCACATGGGCATCCTTAAGCAGGACATTTCCTTTATCCAGAAGCCCTTTACCTCGGATTCCCTGTTGAACAAGGTGCGTGAGGTTTTGGGTTCGTCAAAATAGGTGATTATTATGCAAAAGGACTGATCGTGTGAGTTTTTTCTTGAAATCGCCCTCTTTTTCCCTGGCGTAATCCTCGTCATTGTAACATCCCTCCAGATGGGCGGCCTCATGGACCCAAAGGGCTGCTGCATCTATGGGATCCATTTCATGAAATACGAGATGGGCAGTCCTCTTGAATTCACATTTTGCCTCCCCAAGGCATTTTTGTGGAAGAAGAGAGCACTTAAAGGGTTGTCTGTAAAGAGAGACAATGTCAATATTGTTCCTTACATAATTGCCATAGCCTGCTTGACCCAAATATCCGAGCGTTTTGGCGAGCTCTGTTTCACGGGAGCGCCCATCGGAGTCAACTAAAAATTTAGCTACCCTTTCCTTGGGAACGGGCTCCTCAAAGCTCCTGGCCAGGTCTTCCACCATCTCTTCCCCGGCCTCCTTTCCCTCCTTTGAAAGACACCAAACGATAATAGATTGAGCCTCGACGCTCCTGATCTGGATACTGACTTTATTGATACCTTCAGGAACAATAGCGTCAGGGGCATAATCCTCCACGCCCATCTCTTCCATCCCCTGTCGGAGGCTTGATGAAAGCTCCTCAATATTGGAAAAGCTTTTCAGCCATCCGCAGGTAGTCACCGGGCGAAGAGGCTGGGAGGTATCCTTACTGTCCTTCCCACACCACGGGCACCCTCCTATGGCGGGGCGGGTGGAGAGTAGCACTATCGGGAAAATTACAATTATGAAAGCCTTTCTTTTTACCATATCCATTCCTCTGATCATCTATCTTGCCAAAGGCGTGCCAAGGGCCATGTGTTGAAAAAAATTGTTATTTCAATTAGTTGCAAAATACTATAGGGGGTTGCTCTAACCCATTTATGCGCTTCCCTGGGTAAAAGATGACCCCAAAGGCGATTTGCTTCCAGATGCTCCCACTCTTTGGTCGGTGTGGATGGAATGTTGAAAGACGCTCGCAGGTGCCCATTTAATTGGTTGAAGCAGTGCCATTATCAATGGCATTTGAAGGGAAAGAATGTTGTTTCTCAAAAGTGGCCGTGGTCACAAACATTCGCGGGCTCAGAGAGGGAGGAGTTCTTTTCCGTTGCCTTAATGGGTCATTGCGAGCGTAGTGATGTCGTCCCGCCCGCCTTTCAGCCGGAGGCTGATGCGCCTTTGGCGCAAGGCGGACTCCTCGCAATGACGATAAAAATTGTAGTCCATCTGATGGGTTGACTTTAACCCATCTGTATTTGGGTTTCACCCAAAAATTTCCTGCAAATTCATCCTATTGGAGCATCAATATACTTGGCACATATTTGGCATAAACAATTTTCAAAGAGGTCGGAAAATGGACGAAGTCGAAGAAAAGAAAAACAATACGACAAAGGAAGCACCGGGGGCCCATTTGCAGAACACACCTGCTTCCCAGGTTGGAGCAAATGTCCTCAGCTCAATGAAGAAGACCCCAGTCGTCATCTATACCTCCTCGCTCAACGGGCCCAGTAATAAGGCGTGCATCAGCCCGCAGATCGAAGAGCTGTTGGGATTATCCCCTTCCGAATGGTTAGCCGATCCCTGCCTCTGGCTCAAGCAAATACACCCGGATGACCGCATTCGGGTGCTTGAAGAATTAGCCAGGTGCGAGGTCACAGCCAAATACTTTATCTCCGAATACCGCATGCTGACCAAGGATGGCCGCTCAGTATGGGTCCGCAATGAGGCCCAGATAGTGCGGGATGAATCCTGCAAACCCTTCATCCAGGGTATCCTCATTGACATCTCCCAGCAAAAACAGGTTGAGGAGGAACTGCAGCAAAGGGAAAGATATTTCCGTGCCCTTATTGAGAATTCTTTGGATATTATCACAATTTTTTCCCCTGATGGGACCATTCTGTATGAAAGCCCTTCCATTGAACGGATACTCGGATATAAACCGGAGGAGCTCATTGGAAAGAATGTCTTCGATCTCGTCCATCCTGACGACCTTCCTCGAGCGGTTGATGTCATCAGCCGTGGAATAAAGGTTGCTGGTGCCGTTGACGCCCTCGAATTTCGTTTCCGGCACAAAGACGGTTCATGGCGCTATTTTAATGGGGTTGGGAAGAATCTCATTGATGACCCGGACATAAAGGGGATCATTGTCAGCTCCCGGGATATCACGGAACATAAAAGAGCAGAAGAGGCCCTGGAGGCAAGCGAACAGCGGTATCGCACCCTGATCGAGACCTCTCCCGAGTGCATCTTTCTCTCTGATATGAACGGAATCATTGTCATGGCAAACCAGCAGGCCGTTAGGTTGCATGGATATAACACCAAGGACGAAATGGTTGGAAAAAGCGTCCTGGACTTTGTTACACCGGAAGAACATGAGTTGGCTGTGGAGAAACTGAGGGAATTAGCCGTCACAGGCTCCTTCAGGAGTAAAGAGTTCACAATTGTGAGAGAAGACGGCACCACTTTTTCTGGAGAGGTAAGCGCTTCATGCATATTCGATCAGAACGGTAAGCCTGTCGGTATCATCGGGGTGGAGAAGGATATATCAGAGCGCAAGCGGGCAGAGGAGGTTCTAAAGGCAAGCGAGAACAAGTACAAAACTTTAGTTGAAAATATTCCACAAAAAGTATTTCTCAAGGACAAAAATTCGCTTTATATTTCCTGCAATAAGAATTATGCCAACGATTTAAAAATCAGTCCTGATGAAATCACGGGGAAGACAGATTTTGATTTTTATCCGCGGGAATTGGCGGAGAAATATCGAGCGGATGATAAAAGAATAATGGAGTCGTGGAATACCGAAGAATTGGAGGAAATGTATGTCCATGACGGGCAGAAATTTGTCGTGCATACTGTCAAGACACCTGTCAGGGATAAAGAGAACAATGTCATTGGCGTGTTGGGCATCTTTTGGGACATCACAGAACGGAAGCACCTTGAAGAAATGCTCCTTCAGTCTCAGAAGATGGAGACCGTGGGAAAGCTGGCCGGAGGGATAGCCCATGACCTCAATAATATCCTGACGGTCATTACAAGCTATGCCGGCTTTGTGAAGGATGCGCTGCAGCCCAACGACCCCATCCGGGAAGACATCGGAGAGATCCTCAATGCTTCCACACGCGCCACCCTCCTTATTCGTCAGCTCCTCGCCTTTTCACGCCGTCAGGTCATCAAACCCCAGGTAGTGAACCTTAACGACCTCATCATTAATATGGACAAAATGCTCCGCCGCCTGATCGGTGAGGACATCCACCTGGTGACCCTCCCCTCGCCGGATCTTGGATTCGTTAAGGCGGACACTGGACAGATCGAGCAGGTGATTGCCAACCTCGCTGTGAATGCCAGGGACGCTATGCCTCACGGCGGCACGCTGACAATTGAGACTGCCAATGTCCTCCTTGACGAAGGATATGTGAGCCGCCACCCGGGTGCAGCCCCAGGCATGCATGTAATGCTGGCTATCAGTGACTCCGGCATGGGCATGTCAGATGATGTCAAAAAGCACCTCTTTGAGCCCTTCTTTACCACCAAAGAGGTTGGAAAGGGGAGCGGACTGGGGCTGGCAACCGTCTACGGCATCATCAAGCAGCATAAAGGCACCATCTGGGTCTATAGCGAGCAGGACAAGGGAACAACCTTCAAGATCTATCTGCCAATGACTGAAGAAGCTGCTGAAGCAGAGCCAAAAGACAGTCAATTTTCACATTTGCCGAGGGGAAACGAGACGCTACTCGTGGCAGAAGACGAAATGTCCGTCCGCAGTGCAGCAGTGCGAATTCTGCGGGGGCTGGGCTATACCATCCTTGAGGCTGGCGATGGAGAGGAGGCCCTTAGGCTTGTCCAAAATAATCCCTCTAAGATCCATCTCCTTCTGACAGATGTCGTCATGCCAATGACGAACGGGAAAGAGCTCGCTGATCGCCTCAGGGCTATGCGACCAGGCCTTAAAATTTTATTTATGTCAGGCTATACGGACAACACTATCATGGGCAACGGCGCCATTACTGAGGGAACGGATTTTATACAGAAGCCCTTCAGTGAAGTTAGCTTGGCACAAAAAATCCGAGAGCTGCTGGATACTGTCCCCTCTGTTTAATCCCCCGAGTCAATCCCATTTTTAGTTGATCTTCCGAAGCAGCTCCCGAGTGATGAAGTCTCCTCGTGCCTATAAACGCCTCTAACGCTGTGATCCCCATTTTCATCCTCTCTGATCCCCAAATCTCTTTCTATAAGGCTCACCATTGAACGATCTCTCCCTGGATCAAGGGTAAGGTATCCCCCCTTTTTTCACCTCTCACGCGGCCTCCTGCTCTTGCGCTCCGGAGCCCTGAATGTTCCTCAGCAAAGCAACCCGCAGAGTTTTCAGGTGCGTGCAGCCCTTGATCTTCCGCAGCTTCGGCTCGATGTCCAGCAGAGCCGCTGCCAGCCAGCGCTGCTTCTGCTCACTATGCCTCCACCGATCCACCTTGTCCGTCCTCTGCCCCACCAACGAGAACACATTCTCCAGACAATTGGTGGTCTTCAGACTGATCCCTAATTCTTTGAACAGCCCCAACCGATGCAGGGTGAGAGTCTCCTCAAATCCTTCCTCCAGGCTTGTCACCGCCGACTGGTTGATCAGGCTCAGCTCTTTCTTCACCCCGAGCAGCCCGGCCTTCGCCTCCCCATAGGTGGGCTTCTCGTAGGCCCTCTGAAGCTTCCGGCGCATCTCTGCCTGCTGGCTCTTCGGCAGATACTTCAGCACATTCTCCCGCTTGTGCCACTGACAGCGTTGCACCAGGGCGTATTTTCCAAACACCTTCTCCACGGCCTTCCGGATCCCCTTGCTCCCATCAATCA
>Ga0315309_1001787_pt1 | contig 12757 bp, 15 predicted proteins | sample TDP4_MG_FD_203080 | JGI IMG/M metagenome (GOLD analysis project Ga0315309, IMG submission 203080) | Freshwater sediment microbial communities from Lake Towuti, South Sulawesi, Indonesia - TDP4 | ecosystem: Environmental > Aquatic > Freshwater > Lake > Sediment | place: Indonesia: South Sulawesi...
AACAAGCATGTATTTGACAAAGGAAGAAGAACGCATCTACGACGGCGAGTTTGGATGGGCAAACCAAACATGCATGAAGATACTTGTCCGCTTGGGCGAGTTATTCAACGCGACAAGGCTCATTCCTGTAAGTTCAGCACATGTTTCAGGAGTCTCATACAAAACCTTGGGCGACGCTCCAACGGATTTCTTGAAGGCGCTTGCGAACAATGGTGCAAAGGTAAAAGCCAAGGCGACGCTAAATCCCCAAAGCTTTGACAGAGAATACCTTTGCGGAAAGCTACCATCAGACATACGCCAAAAGCAGTCAAACATTCTGGAATACTTCGAGAAAATGGGCTTCACACAGTCTTTAACGTGCACGCCATACTATCTGGAAAAGCCAAAACAGGGCTCGCACCTAGCTTGGGCTGAGTCTTCAGCCGTGGTTTACGCCAATTCTGTTGTTGGAGCATGGACAAACCGCGAAGGAGGACCAAGCGCCCTCGCAGCAGCCATAATCGGGAAAACACCCGACTACGGAATGCACAAGGCTGAAAACAGACAACCAAAAGTTTTGGTAACATTGAAGACGCAATTAAAAAACGAAATAGAGTTTGGTGCTTTGGGGATTTTCTTAGGCAGAGTTTTGGAGGACAAAATCCCAATAATTCAAGGCTTACCAGATACTCCCAATGACAAATTAAAACAATTGGGGGCTGCCCTTGCGTCGACTGGTATGGTCAACATGTTCTATTATAAGAACAAGCGCTTTAAAGTTAACGAAATCGAAAAAATAAACGTTGAAATTAAAGGCATAAAGCGGACAATCGAAAACCTAGCTACAACCTCAAGGCAAAAGCCAGACCTAGTTTTTGTTGGGTGCCCTCACTGCTCACTAAACGAAATCAAACACGTTGCAAGTTTAATAGGCAACAGAAAGGTTAAAAATGGAACGGAACTTTGGGTTTGCACCTCACGGCATATCAGTTCAATGGCGAGAAAATACGCCAAAAAAATAGAGCGCAGCGGAGGTCACTTACTTACAGACACATGTGCAGTGGTCACATGGACTGACAGGCTCGGGATAAGAACAATAGTGACAAACTCTGCGAAAACAGCCCACTACGCGCCAACAATGAACAACGCTGAAATTATACTCGCACCAGTAAAAGAGTGTCTAGAAATGGCCCTTAAGGGATAAGGTTTATTCGAACGAAGAGGTATTTTGCATGGTGCTCCGGAAAAAGGGGCTCCGGTAGAAGAGCTAAGCCGAGGTTCTGCCGAGTATAGTCCGGTCAAGTATTCCGGCCTTTCGAGCCGGAGACGCGGGTCCGAATCCCGCCCGGAGCATTCCCAATTTAGAGCTTATTTTGGGAGTATTTTTGTTGAATTGGAACACAAATTCACTGGCGGAAACATCACTTGATCTGAGCTTGAATATTGTTAAGTTTATTGGTAGACACGTTTGCGATGACCCATAACTAACAAGAATACTCTGTTTTCCTTAATCTGATAAAGAACTCGGTAGTCTCCTATTCTTAAGGAGTAAACGCCTTTCCATTCACCGCGTAAAGGCTTTCCTACATAAGGGTTAGTCTTTAATATGTTAATTTCTCGAAGTATCAGCGCTTGAACTTTTCTATCTAAAGCTTTAATTTTCTTTAAGAAACGAGGCGTAAACCGAATTTCAAATTTCGTCTTCAAGGTTCAACTCTCTTATAAGCTCATCCAGCGGCCTAGCCTTGCCCTCTTCAACCTCTCTCAAAGCAATCTTCAAATCTTTAACAAGCTTCTTATCCTGCATGAACTCAAGGGTTTCCAATAACTCATCCATTAAATTGGCAGCTTTCGTTAGCAATTCTTTCTCTTCCGCTGTTAAGAGAGTCATTTACCGTTCACAACCTTTCCAGAATATAAAATCTCCACAGACGTTTTAACTCTTACTCTCAGAATAAGACTAACAGACGTATAGCAAAATCCAAAATCTCTTCATTCAAAAATTTATTGAAAAATTGACGTAGGTCGGCCACTCAGAATTTAATGTAAATATGTCTATTATTGTTAGAGTAAGACACCCTACAATGCATATAAGGCAAACAAACATTTTTGAGGCTGCGGTAACTCCGATCATATGGATGCTGGAAAGAATCAGTATCAGCTGACATAGCAATAATTTTTACTAGTAAATTCATGTACCGATCTCGCCCGGAGCACTCTAACCTACTTTTACTGTTTGCAAAAATTCATATACAAGCTGTTTCTATTCGATTGTCTCCAATGACTTAGGGCGATACCTATGACGGAGAAGTTGTTTTCAAGTTATAAGAAACTGTTGGAAAAATCCAAGGATCTTATCATCCTCCAGTCTGCGGAATCTGTTGTCCATTGGGATATGGAAACGATGATGCCGCCGAAGGCTATAGAGCTACGAAGTCAACAGCTAGCCTTGCTAAGCCGAATAGTGCACAAGATGAGCACCGACTCGGAAATGGGAACTTTATTGCGAGAAGTTATGCGTCATCCAGAATATGACAAACTGGATGAGGTTCAGAAAAGAAATGTGTACTTAATAAAGAAACAATACGATGAACAAACAAAGCTTCCAGAAGAGCTGGTCGCCGAAATCGCAAAACAAGAGGCTATAACGGTAGATGTCTGGAAGAAAGCCAAAGTAGCTAAGAACTTCTCCACGTTCAAGCCCGAGCTCGAGAAACTTGTAGAGTTGAAAAAGAAGGCGGCGGAAATCTTAATGAAAGTAAAGGAGACCGCGACGCCATACGACGCGTTAATAGACATCTACGAACCAAAAATGACGACAAAAGCAATCACCAAAGTTTTTGACGAAGTAAGAGAAGGCTTAGTTTCAATCCTGAACAAATGCGAAGCCTCCCAAAAACAACCAGACACAAGCGTTCTCAACCGCAAAGTCCCAATAGACACACAACGGAATATTTCTAAAGCCCTTGCCGAATTTGTCGGATATGATGTAGAGTCAAAAGAGGCCGGGGGCAGAATTGACGAAACTGAGCATCCCTTCACAACAGGGTATTACGATGACGTACGAGTGACAACACACTATTACGAAGGCAGCTTCGATTCAGCTATATTCTCTACACTGCATGAAATTGGACACGCCATCTACTTTCAGAACCTAAATAAAGAGTGGATTTACCTGCCTGTCGGCAGTGACTGTTCAACGGGCTTCCATGAATCACAATCCCGCTTCGTGGAAAACATAGTTGGGCGTTCTCACGAATTCTGGGTATACTTTCTGCCAAAAATGAAGGAAATCACAGGCAACATTCTCCTAGACGTGGAACTGGACAAGTTTGTCCACGCCGTCAATCAGGTCAAGCCCTCCAAGATTCGCGTTGAAGCAGACGAGGTCACCTATGGACTCCACATCATCATAAGATTCGACGTTGAACGCGACTTATTCGCCGACAAAATAACAGTAAAGGAACTCCCAGAAATATGGAACCAGAGCTACAAAGACTATCTCGGCTTGACTATCGAAAACGACTCTGAAGGCGTGATGCAAGACACCCACTGTGCCAGCGGATTGTATGGCTATTTCCCGAGCTACGCATTAGGCAACATCTACAGCGGACAAATACTCGCTAGTATACAGAAAGACCTACCAAACTGGAGAAAACAAATCGCAAAAGGAAACTTCGGTGAAGTAAAAAATTGGCTAGTAAAAAACGTTCACAGCCAAGGGAATCTTTACGACCCAGCAGATCTCATCAAAAAAATCACAAAACAAGAGCTGAACGTCAAACCATACCTGAATTATCTAAAAGAGAAATACTCAAGACTTTACGACTTCTAACTAACCTCCTTTTTCATCAAACTTTCATATACTTTCAAAACTATTTCCGCAAAAAAACTGCCAACCAATAGATAAATTCCTGTCCAACCAATCAGACCATTAAAGTAGTTCGCACCGTACAAAAATAGGATTACGCCCACTATAGCTACACACAGACACGCAATATCTTTCCACGACATGCAAACAAACCCACAGATTGTTTTAAGCCCTTTAGACTACCAAAGTATATAGACTTACCGCTGCAAACCCGAAAATATCGCTTAAATCGAAAAACGAGACTGTACATGTCAACGGATCGTTTCAATAAGCCATTCTTTTGGAACTGCAGAAAATCCGTCTAAGCAGGAGAATTTGTCCGACAATTTTGTTTTAATAAAAAATTTTTTGCGCATTTCACCCTTATCTTCCGACACTTTTATATACAACATTTCACTAAAAATGTTTCAATGGTGAGATAGGATGTCGGAACATAATGCTAAGAAGCCGCTAACGAAGGAAGAGCTTGTTAAAACATTGACGGACGCCGCTAAGAAGGAGGTCGAAACCCGCGGTTTTTTGAGAAGAAAACCGGCAAAACCTACAATTTCTGGAACAGCTAAAATACTAAACATACATAGAGACACGCTCTACACATGGCTTAAGGAATTTAATGTCGATTTTGATGAGGTTTCTGAAGGAATAACATCAACTTTGGTGTCGGAGGGTGTCGAAATCTCTCCCAAATACGCTTACTTGATAGGCGAGGCACTTGTGGGAGAAGGCGATGAGGTTGCTCACATTGACCTTTTGATAGGCGACAAGGATGGGCGTGTCGGAGAGGCATTTGCGGCAGGGCTATCCAACCTTTCCATGGGACACACGCCTCTGTTGGCGGTTATACGACCGAATCTTCCGCCTAAGCCACATACTCTGCTTGTACCAAAAGTCACTGTAAAGAACGCTGAAGACGCAAACAAGATTTTTGGACCTGCGCAGGCAGCGGTGGCGAAGGCTGTTGCCGACGCCGTAGAGGAGGGAATTATCCCTAAAGAGAAGGTGGATGACTGGGTCATCGTGTGCAGCGTTTTTGTACACCCACAGGCAACTGACTTCCGTAGAATATATCATTATAATTATGGGGCAACAAAACTGGCTTTGAAAAGAGCCTTGTCAAGGTATCCGACGCTGGAGAAAGTTTTCTTTGACAAGGACAGGGCTAGACATCCCATAATGGGATTCAAAGTGCCGCGCCTCTGGAGACCACCTTATGTACAAATTTCGCTTGACATCCCAGAATTGGAGAGGACAAAGAAAATCATACCCCAGATTCCCAGAAGCGATAGAATAATACTGGAGGCGGGAACGCCCCTCATCAAAAGGTATGGAGCAAGAGTGATAAGTGACCTAAGAGAGGTTGCCCGAGACATATTCTTCATCGCCGACTTGAAAACTTTAGATGTCGGAAAGGTCGAAGTGGATGTAGCCTATGAAGAAACCGCGGACGCCGTGGTTGCCGCTGGGCTGGCGCCAGCGGAAACTCTTAACGCTTTCATCCATGAGGCAAAAAGACTGGGAATATACGCTGTAGTGGACATGCTGAATGTGGAAGACCCTGTCAAAAAGCTCGAGCCACTCAGAGAATTTCCAGACGTGGTTATTTTGCACAGGGGAATAGATGAGGAGAGTGGAAGAACAATTGGACTGGAGCTCATCCAAAAAATGCGGCAAGCCTTTAAGGGAAAGCGATTTTTAATCGCGGTAGCCGGCGGAATTGTACCAGAAACAGCAAAAGAGGCTTTGGAAAAAGGGGCCGACATAATTATTGTCGGAAGGTACGTGACGCAATCGAAAGACATTGAACGCGCGGTAAGAGACTTTCTTGAGTTAACGCCTGCCATGCGGGAAGACGTGGACTTATTCAGAGTTCACGTAGAATAGGGTACTCTCCATTCTTCCCTACCTTTTTATCAACATTTTTCATCACACGAAAATTTGAAGGCGACGTAGGATACGAAGAAATAGCTAAGTTTTCATAAATCCTTAATAGAGAGATGCTTAACTTTCATAACACCACTGGAGAACTCTCCCTATGGCAAAGTTCAAAATAATCCTGTCAGACCCAGAAACAGGAACTTCAAAAACGGTTGAGTTAGAGGAAGCGCGTGCCATCCCGTTAATAGGTAGGAAAATAGGTGAAGTGATAGACGGGTCAGTAGTGGATTTGCCCGGGCGGAAGGCTCAAATAACAGGAGGTTCTGACAAGGATGGATTCCCGATGAGGCCAAACGTTCATGGTGGTGTCCGTCGGCAAGTGATATTAAGTGGAGGAGTAGGCTTTAACCCCAGAGATGATGGGGAGAGAAGGCGCAAGACTGTTCGTGGAAACGTAGTAACAGACGAGATTGTGCAGATAAACATGAGGATTGTGGAGAAGCCAAAGCAGCCTAAAGAGCGTAGAAAAGTAAGGGGAAAGAAGAAAAGAGAAGTCCGTGAAGAAGAGGTTGAGTCAGAAGCCCCAAAAACAGATAGCGCTTGAAAAAAGACTTAACATTTATTAATTTGCATCGTTTAATCCTTCAATAATTTGTAAATCCCTACGGGAATTAAATAAATGAGCAGCGGAAAAAGCACAGCTTTACTAAGGCAACCAGAAGTGAACATAGGCACTATAGGACATGTCGATCATGGCAAAACAACATTAGTGCAAGCTTTAACTGGCGTATGGGCTTCTAGGCACAGTGAAGAACTGAAAAGGGGCATAACAATAAAATTAGGCTACGCAGACATGCCAATTTATAAATGTCCTAAATGTGAAACTCCGAAAAGCTACTCTACAGAACCAGCTTGCCCGAATTGCGGTTCAAAAGCAACTTTTGTCCGAGCAGTTAGCTTTGTGGATGCCCCTGGCCATGAAGCGCTAATGGCGACAATGCTTTCAGGAGCTGCAATAATGGACGGAGCGATACTTGTAATAGCGGCTGATGAGCCGTGCCCCCAACCGCAAACAAGAGAACATTTGGCAGCCGCCGAAATTATCGGCATAAAAAACATCGTTATTGCGCAGAACAAGATCGACATTGTTGACGAAAAAAGGGCGATAGAAAGTTATGCGGAGATTAGAAACTTTGTGAAAGGAACAGTCGCGGAAGACGCGCCAATAATTCCGGTTTCCGCACAACATCGGATTAACATAGATGTTCTCATCCAAGCGTTGGAAGAGTTCATACCAACTCCCAACAGGGATGTAACAAAACCCCCGCTAATGTACGTGATTCGCTCATTTGACGTTAACAAGCCAGGCACTCCAATCGAGAAATTGGAGGGAGGAGTGATTGGAGGCACAATACAGCAAGGTAAATTTGCTGTCGGAGAGGAAATAGAAATCCGCCCAGGAATAACCACAGAGAAAGAGGGAAAAAGCGTCCACAATCCCCTATTCAGCGAGATCGTCAGCTTACATGCGGGGGGCAGAAGCGTAAACGAGGCCCATTGCGGCGGGTTGGTGGGCGTGGGAACACTTTTGGACCCATCATTCTCAAAGGCGGACGGTTTAACAGGGAACATCGCCGGAAAAACAGGAATGCTCCCACCAACACTTTTAGAGTTAACCTTAGAAACCCACATTCTTGAACGCGCGGTTGGAACAAAGGAGCTCATAAAAGTTGAAGAAGTTAACGTTGGTGAAACCTTACTTTTGCATGTGGGCGCCGCTATAACGGTGGGAAAAGTCGCCTCGATAAAAAAAGGCGCTGTTACAGCTAAGCTCACTAGACCTGTATGTGCACAAGCTAGTTCAAGGGTCGCGATAAGTAGGAAAATAGCTGGCAGATGGAGATTTATAGGATATGGAATGATACAGTAACATGACAGCAGAACCCAAAAACGCAAAGAAAACATTAAAAATAATTTTAGACTCAAATGCGCTGTTCGTTCCGCTTCAATTCAAAATCGACATTTTTGAAGAGTTAAAAACTCTATTGAAAAAGAAGTTTGAGCCAGTCCTGCTTTCACACGTTCTGCGAGAACTTGAAAAACTGGCAGAGGAAGGTTCGCCTAAGACACAGAAGAAAGCGCTTTACGCCTTGCAGCTGGCTGGGAAGTGCAGGTTAGTTGACGTGAACAAAGGGTCCGTGATTTCTCCGGACGATGCCATTATTAAAGTGGCCGTGGAATGGAATTGTCCCGTGTTTACAAACGATAGGCAGCTTAGAAGGAGGCTAAGAGATATAAATGTGCCAGTTATTTATGTGAGGCAAAAGTCACGCTTAGAAATCGAAGGGAGGCCACAAACTCCTGTTTAAACTTATAACCCTGCAGGATACTATTCGCATTCCACCCGAAACCTTCGGTAATCCCTTAGAGGCGGTGGGACACCAACAGGTTAAAGCGAAATACGAAGGGGTTGTAGATGAAGAGTTAGGCTATGTTATAGCCGTAACCGATGTAAAAGTCAGCCCCATCGGGAAGATAATTCCTGGAGACGGAGCTGCCTACCACAAAGTAACCTTTTCCTTGCTGACGTTTTACCCCAAGATTCAGGAAATAGTAGAAGGAGAGGTCGTAGAGATCGCCGATTTCGGAGCCTTCGTGCGAATAGGGCCCATCGACGCCTTGCTTCACGTTTCACAACTTATGGACGACTTCATTTCTTATGACGAAAAGCAAGGTGTATTACTGGGGAAAGAAACGAAAAGGAAACTCACGAGTGGAGACCAGGTTCGTGTTAGAATAACGGCTGTTTCACTCGGCAGAGCTGGCAGCTCTGGGAAAATAGGCGTAACAGCCAGACAGCCTTTCCTTGGCAAGTTGGAGTGGATTGAACATGAAGTGCAAAAAATAAGGGAAGCAGCAGCAGCGAAAAAGCCCACAGAGAAATTAGAAGCAAGGCAAAAATAAAAGTGTGATCGGATGAGCGAAAAAGTCTGTCCAACATGCCGCCTCATAACCAAAGAAAACGTGTGCCCAAAATGTAAAACATCATCCTTAAGCGACGACTTCAGCGGGTTAGTAATAGTCTTTAATCCAGAAGATTCGGCGATCGCCAAAGCCATGAAAATCAAAGAGAAAGGACGCTACGCCCTAAAGGTTAGATAAATTGACTATAGCCTACAGTCTTACGCCAGAGCTACGTGTGAAACTTAAAAAGCCTCTCGGCACACTAATTCGAGGCTCCTTCCTAGACACGATGAAGATATTTAAGGACATGACAGAGAAGGAAAAGCCAGCGATTGTAATCTCTGTCGGAGATACGGTTTCAAAAAATCTTGTGGAAAACAGCGTGCTTCCTCGGGTCTTGATAGTGGACAACAGAGTCATGAGGAGAAGCATACAGCCAATTCCACTCGCAGCCGAGGAAACTATCCGTGTTAAAAATTCTCCGGGAACAATAACAGAGGAGGCAGTTACAGCAATTCAAAAGGCATTAAAAAACAATCGTCACGTCAAAATAGTGGTGGACGGAGAAGAAGATTTACTGACGCTTATTGCTGTGTTGTATGCACCTGAAAACTCCTTTGTCGTGTACGGTCAGCCCCATGAAGGAGTTGTTGTGGTCAAGGCAACACCTGAGAAAAAGGCAGAGATTGCTGAAATCCTGAAAGCCATGGAAAATGTTCGAAAAGCTAAATAACAAGATGACAGTATCAAGTCAGCACCACAAACGAGGAAAAGACATGGAAGTCAAGATAGTCTCAGAGAAGGAAAATCCGCTGCTGAAACGCAGAGAAGTCTATTTCCATATCCAACACAGTCAAACTGGTAACACACCATCAAGGCTGGAGGTCAGAAACGCCGCCGCTACCGCACTAAAAACAGATGTCAATTTGGTATTTATCAAAAAGTTAGAAACCAGAACAGGAACGCAGACAGCCGTGGGGGTGGCAAACGTTTACGAATCCATTGAGCAGGCTAAACTTGTCGAACCCGAATATATTATTAATAGGAATGCGCCACCCGAGAAACCTAAAGAGGAAGGGAAGGAATAGAACGTGTCTAAAACCTCAGAAGAGACACCAAAAGTAGAGGAGGAAAAAATAGCAAAGCCTGAAAAGAGAAGGAAGCCGGAAAAAGGTGTCTTCTCGTTATATAAGATAGAAAACGATAAGATTGTAAAGCAGCGACCAACCTGCGAGCGTTGTGGGCCAGGATACTTTATGGCTGACCACGGGGATAGATACACTTGTGGACACTGTGGATTCACGCGGTATAAACCCTCTGAGAAATGAACACCTTTAAATTACGCGCTGCTCTGATATTTTTGATGGTTTAAATGATCAGGGTAAATGTTTCAATCTCTGATATTTCTGCCAAGCGTTTTCACAATTTAATGAAACCCATGCCTCAGATTCAGATAAACACAAACCTTAATCTAGTAGGGATGGAGAAGAAACAGGAAGGCTCATTGGAGGTTCCATTTATTTTGACAATCAATTACAACCCTTCCATAGCACAGATAAGCATGGAAGGAAGAGCGTACGTGGTGGGTGATATGAGTGAGATTGAAAAGGTTTACAAAGAATATGAAGAAAAGAAACCGCCACCACCAGTCATAGTGCAGTCGATATCCAATGTTGCCTTCATAGAATCTGTCGTAATATCAAGGACATTAAATATTCCGCCACCAATCCCTTTGCCGCAGATACCTCCAGGTAAGCCGTCGGATAAAAAGCCTTCAAAAATGGAGTATAGCGCATAAAATTTCTGGAAAAGCTACTTCAGCGGAACATACATTGAAGAGCGAGAGGCGCCGATTCCAGGAGTTCCGTGCTTTACAGGTCTATTTGTGATTGCAAACTCGCCTACGTAATGCCCAATCATTTCGGGCTTTATTTCCACGGAAACAAACTCTTTGCCGTTGTGAACAAGGAGTTTGATGCCAACCATCTCGGGTAGAACAATCATATCGCGCACGTGCGTCTTTACTATCGTATCGCTTCCTTTTCTCAGAGTCTCTTTTGCTTTTCTTATCTTTTCGAGCAGTATCCTCTGTTCTGAGGTGAGACCTCGATGGAGACTTCTCCTCTGCCTTGATGGAAGTATGTTGATGAACTCGTCCATTGACAAGTTCTGGAGTTGATTAAGAGTGTATCCACGATACGCAAACTCTTTCGGCATCTTTCCTCACCCTATTGGTAACTCTAAATGTTATAAACCTTCTGCACTGAGTTTATTCGAATGTCTTTTTCTTTTTCTGCCCAGCACCCCTAGCCGCGATTAATCCAACCTTCTGCCCAGGTGGAGCGCCATGCGAAGTTGTAGTAACCTTTCGCGCACTTCTTTTGCTGCTGCCATAGGGATGCGCAGCTGCGACCATTGCTCTTCCACGGGTTCTCGGGTATTTATGTCCCTTTGCCTTCATCCAATGGAATTTCGGACCGGATTTTAAGAAGGGTTTCTCTGTTCTACCAGCTCCCGAAACTACACCAATTGTCGCCCTGCAGTAATCATCCACATATTTTTTCTCTCCCGAAGGAAGTCTAATTATGGTTCCTTGGGCTGTGTGGGTAACAACCATTGCGTAGGCGCCTGAGGACTTTGCGATCTTGCCACCATCCCCAGGCCGGAGTTCTATGTTGCATATCATGGTGCCCTCGGGGATTTTTCCTATTGGAAGTATGTTGCCTACCTCAACGGGGGCTTTTCCCCCCATCTGGATTTGTTGACCCAAATAAGCACCTTCTGGGACCACGGTGTAGCATGTTTCTCCGTTTTCGAATCTTACTAAGGCTAAGGGAGTCCCACGTCCGGGGTCGTGAACTAAATCTTCAATGACGCCTCCTATTGCAGTTACAAAGTATTCTTTTGTTGTCGTTGTTAGTAGGTATTGGGCGGGGGCTACTCTTTTTTGGGTTGAAGCCCTAAATGTGGGTCCGCCGTGTCCGCGTCTTTGGACACGAATTCTTTTTCCCATTACTCATCCCTCTGCATTATTTTACAGTATTCCAAGTTTGATGGCAACATCTGTTGCTTTGTAATCTGGATGCAGTTTGACAAGGGCTTTCTTTTCTCCATGTGGTGTGATTTGGATGTTGACTTTCTCAACTTTGACTTCGTAGAGCTCTTCAACGGCTTTTTTTACATCACTCTTGCCTGCTTTCAAATTAACCATGAAGACCAGTTTGTTCTCTTTTTCAACCATTAAGCTCGCGGATTCTGTCATCAACGGATAAAGTATAACTTCGTAAGCATCCATCAAGCTTTTCCTCCACCATAAAGCGTGTTGAGCTTTTCGATTGCGCTACTTGTCCATATAGTCAGTCTTCCAGGATGCGCGCCCGGAGCAAGCATTTCGGCATTTAAATTGTTGACGGTAACAACATCCACGCCCGGTATGTTGCTTGCGGCTTCCATTATCCCCTTGTTTTCAGCCACCACAATTAGGGGACCTACAGCCTGCTTTGTTTTTCTCCCCCTGCTTTTTCCTTTTCCGGCCCGGAGTTTCCTGCTTTCTTTTACTCGGTAAATGTCTGCAAAGACTCCTATGTGTATTAAGGTTTCTTCAACTTCTTTCGCTTTCTTTAGTTCTTCCATATCATCTGTAACTATTAGCGGGATTTCTGGAACATCCTCAATCGAGTGGCCTCGCGAGGCTACAGCTTCTTTGGACGCTGTGGCGGCTACCGCCGAGATTAAGGCTAGTCGCCTTTCCTTTTTTGGGATGCGCCTAACAATCTTCTTATCAGAAGTCGGTGGGTGTGCTAATCTTCCACCGACTGTGCCAGGAGCGAAGGCTCCTCTTCCCGCCGGCCCCTTTATCCTCGGGATTCTGGCTATACCTAAGTCCACGCCTCTGGATTCCGCCGTTGTTCTTTTCCCAGCCATGGGGTCTCTGCCTTGCAACTGAAACCTACCGGATTGTATTGCTAGAACGGCTCGTTTTATAACGTCTGGTCTTAATGGTGTCCCGAAAATTGGCGGAAGTTTTATTTTTCTGACAAGCCTCCCTTGTAGGCTGAAGATCTTTGC
>Ga0315309_1001788_pt1 | contig 12755 bp, 8 predicted proteins | sample TDP4_MG_FD_203080 | JGI IMG/M metagenome (GOLD analysis project Ga0315309, IMG submission 203080) | Freshwater sediment microbial communities from Lake Towuti, South Sulawesi, Indonesia - TDP4 | ecosystem: Environmental > Aquatic > Freshwater > Lake > Sediment | place: Indonesia: South Sulawesi...
TGGGAATATCACATCACACCATCTTGTGCAAATCTGAAAGTTTTGGAAGCCCTTCTCTGGCTCCCATCTTCACAATGCAACGGGAGGCAACGAAGTTTCCGAGCCTTCCGCATTCGTATAGGTCTTTATTTTTGATTAGTCCGTATAGGAATCCGGCGCAGAAAGCGTCGCCAGCGCCTGTAGTATCTATGACTTTCACCTTGTAGGGTTCCACCAAATGGGCTTCTTTGCCGTTTGTAACGTAGCATCCCATTTTGCCCAGTTTAACAGCGACTACGCTTATGCCCATGTTCAATAGAACTTCTGAGCCTTCTCTGTAACTTTTTCCAGTGAGTAGTTTCATTTCCTTCTCATTTAAGAAAGCGACAAATGTTCTCTCTATTAGGGGCTTTAGGGCTTTCAGTCCCTTTCGTGCATAGAGGTCTCCCGGGTCAAGGCTCACCTTAATGTCAGAGAGGGCTTCCACAAGTCTTTTCTGAGCTTCAAAGGGTTTCTCTCCAACGAAAGCCGTTAGATGCAGAAATTGGGCGGAACCAGCGTACCCCAGATTAATCTCCCTAAATTCTATGGTATCGTTGACTCCCGGATCCACGTAAAGGGCTCTATCACCTTCTTTGTCAACAAAGCCTATGACAATGCCGCTTCTGCCTTCCCTCGAAATCATTACTCCGCCCATGTCAACGCCTTCCTTTTCGAAGCTTTCTAGGAGAAGCTTGCCTTCGCGGTCGTTGGAGACCTTTCCTATGTAACCAGTTTTTAAACCCAGTCTCGCCAAGCCAACAGCAGTGTTTGCTGCTGAGCCTCCAGGAGACTCTTTGAAGCCTGTGATGAAGCTTTCTTCTTCCTCCTTAGCTATGCGGTTCACAAAGTAGAGTTTGTCCATGTTCAGAGCGCCGAAGCAGATGATGTCCAGACTCATGGCAACAACTCTCGCAGGTATATCTTGTACTTCCCTAATTTCCCTTCGTAGTTTCCGGCAGAAATTTTTGACACTCCTTTCACGGTTATAGCGGCAAGAATGCCAACTCTCATCGCTTCCTTAACAGCGTTTAGGGATAAGCCGTTGATCACAATCTCTGGGATGTAATTGACGCCGTTTGGAACCTTCGATTGACCTCCCAGCCTCTTCTTGAGAGTTGGGCAGTAGGGATGATTAGTGGTGGGTCCTATCCAAGGAAACTTGGTTTCTGGTTTTGAGCCTGCTGAGCAGATGTCGAAGGGCGTGACGACGCCTTCTATTCGGCTTATGGCTTTGAGGGCTTTTCTTCCCGCCTCCATCACAGCCTCCTTGGTTTTGCACATGTACCAGAAGTTTCCTCCCATCACTCCCCGCTCATAACCAAAATAACGCTCTATTCGGAAGTCTGGCACCATTATGGGAACCGTGATGACATCGCGTCCGTAGCGTTTCTCCTCCCACTCAAATCCGTCTCCGCAGTGTCCTATCCGCTCAATAGCGTCGATCTTTCCTTCTGGGTTAGGAAGAGCGTCGAAGACTGCTGTGAAAGGTTTGACCAGTATGTTTTGACGTATTGAGTAGGACATTTCAATTTCAAATCTCTTAACCGAATCTTTAGGAGGCTTCTTTTCATCGATGCTTCCCCAAAACTGTACTATGGCGCCCTTGCGTCCATCCGGAGTCTCGTCTTTGTCCAACCATTTTTCAACCCCTCCTTCGATTCTCCCAATTACCACCGCTGGGTTGGCTGTGGCGTCCTCAGCGGCTCTCCTCAGCGTTTCCTCGTCGTCGGCGGTTATTAGAATCCGTGAGCACAAGCCTTCAAAGGCTTCTGCGTAGGTGTCTTCAACCTCGACGACCATGATGTCACCTCAATTATTAGGTTTATCCTAGCCTCCCTATAGCCTCTCCTCGAACTGTTTTTCTGAAAGCACTGCTTTCTTTCATCAGCCTTTCCTTGTTGTTTGAAGTTATCATCTCGACCTGAGGAAGAGCCTTGGGATACAACTCGATTATTTGTTTTTCTAATGCTGGATCGACGCCGTGTCGTTTTAGGGCTGAATGGCTCCATTCTTCAACTAGCTTAAGGACATGAGTTTTTCCAAACCTGCCGAAGGCATCCGCAAGGATTGAGGTCACGATGGTGTTGCTGGAAAGAACGGCGACTTCAGCTTCCCTTACAGCGTACTGGTTGCCGTTAAAAGAAACCGTTAGTCCCTCTTTCTCTCTTACCAACCGAAATGGTTCAACGTCTGTGATGCTGTCCCCCACATACATCGCATTGCTAAGATTACTCCCGATTTTTTCTACAATATCATTAACAGCGTGTGCTTTCTCGAATCCGCCAACAGGGTTAACCTCCTCCAGCATCCTGCCAGATTCCGTCTCAGCGATTTCTTTCCAAAGTATCTCGTCTAATCTTCTGATGGTCTTCTGGTCTCTTACTGAAAAGTCGTTGAGGGAGACAGCGCCTTCAGGAATCTCTATCATAGGCATGGCGGCTATTTCTTCTCTGATTTGCCTTAACCGCTCAATTTCTTCCTTTCCAACTCTATACCTATCTATATCCAGCCTGGTACAGTAAACGTTCCCCCGCGGGAAATCTACAACACTGCACAACGCGTGTATGTACTGTTCATAGCTGGTGCTCACAATGAAGGAAGGCATCAAGTTGCCAACAAAACGAAGCGTGTCTCTGGCTCCGGGAACCAACAGAATATGCTCGGCAGAGAATTTCCTTATTTTTTCGTTGGCTGCTCCATACGCTTTTAGAAAGGGCAATATCAGTCGGAGGGTGTCTCCAGCCTTGTATCTCGGTCTCTTAACAATGTCCGCTTGGACGTCATCGTACTTGCTCACTAGAGCGAAGAAATAATCGCCGTCTGGGACGAAATGTTCTGTGAGCTCGTATGCGTTGTCGTTTTTTGAGATTGGACCTTCGCAGTCAGAGATGAAGAGCTTCTCTTGCAGAGACCTCCGCGTTTTCACCGCTGTTTCCTCAATCTCTTCATGTGTTCCACGCTTTTTGCTATATGCTCTCTCGAAGCAATGTCGGTTCTGAACCAGAGGGATCCTCCTTTAATGGCTTTGAGGCCCTCTAGCGAGATTTCTCTGGCTTTCTCTATGTCCTCTCCGATGCCGACTGTGCAAACAGTTCTGGAGCCGAGGGCGTAGGTTTGTCCATCTTCTCTCAGTTCCATTGAACCCGGATAAATTCTGAGCCTATCCCCATATTTCTTGGCTAATCTTTTGGCTTCATTTAGATCCACTGGCTTTTCAGCTTCAGTTGAATTTACGCGCTGAGGAAAGACGTTCTTAAACCCGCCGTAGTTTGAGGGTGCCTTGTAGGTTACGACCGTTGCCCTTTTTTCGAATTCTACGCGCGTCAGTTTTCCGTCGAGTATTCTGAAGCAGATATCTACAAGATCGTCCTTCAATATGGGCAAGAGATTTTGTATCTCTGGATCGCCTGGCCTGCTGTTGTTTTCCAGAATCTTTGGTCCTCCCGCCGTGTGGATAAACGCATCGTAGAAGGGGATGCCGCGCAATTCTGGGTTGCTGCCTCTCCCTTTCAACTTTTTGAAAATTTTGTTTACGATCTGAACTTCTCTTTCTTTGTCAGCCGATGTCATGAAAGGTAGCCAATCTTCCACATCTTTGTAGGAGCCCATTCCGCCTGTGTTGGGTCCCTTGTCCCCGTCAAACGCCCTTTTGTAGTCGCGTGTCTCTGGCAACGGCACCAAGTGTTTTCCATCGCAGAACGCTTGGAAGCTGGATTCTTCGCCCTCAATTTTTTCTTCCACTATCACTGGACCATACTCGTAGTTGGACAGAAAGTGCTCGAACAGCTCTTCTCTAGTGTTGAAGTGATCACCCCACACGCCTACGCCTTTTCCCGCGGCGGGGCGGTCAGGCTTTACGGCGACTTGATTGTTAAGCTCGTTTAGCCACATGTTGAGGTCTCTCTTCACTTCGTTTACAGTGCCGTAATCCTTGGGGTCAAACACCCTAAAATTCGGATTTACTTCCGGCACAACTTCCTGAAACAGGCGCCGCTGTGCAACCTTGCTTCCTTCTATGGCGTATTCTCTGGTTGGACAGATAATGGGTACGCCTGTTTCCTTCTCAACTACATCCCTGACGCCGTCAATTATTGGTTTTTCAGGACCAACTATTCCGAAATCAATTCTTTTCTCATGCTTCTTGACAAACTTGCAGATCTTTTTCACATCGAGATCAGGAATAACAGCGTGTTCTTTCGCCTTTTCCACGTTGAAGGGGTTTCTTTGCTTGTCTGCGACGTAGATTTCGGTGGAGTATTTTTGGCTGCGACTGAAAGCGTCCACCATGGCGGCCTCTCTCGAACCGTAAGAGACAACCAGAACCCCCACTCTGTCCATCTTCAGCCACCGTCTAAACTGGTGCCTAACCAACTGCTTCGTATATTCTTCCGGTTTCTTTAAACCCCTTCTCAAATTTTTCTTTCATCTCGTCTGCCATCTTTTGAGCCAGTGGGGTAGGATATTTTCCTGTGACACAGCCCAGACAAAGTTCCTCCCTCTTCAAGCCTGTGGCCCTAACAAAATCATCGAGGGACTGATAGTTCACGGTGTCTGCACCTATTATCTTGGCAATTTCCTCGGGACCATATCTGGCCCCTATCAGCTCGCCGTAGGTTGCCATGTCGATTCCGTAGAAGCAAGGACTTATTATTCTTGGAAACGTGATGAACATGTGAACCTTCTTCGCCCCGTGCTTCCGCAGTTTTTCAACAATCACTTTGGTGGTGTCTCCTCTAACAATACTGTCCTCAACCACGGCGATGCTCTTCCCACGGATTTTGCGGTCAAGGATGTTGACTTTCCTATCTATAGTGGAGTATCGTTCTCTCTGCAACAGAATGAAGGCTCGTTCGGTCACGTATCTGTGTCTCCTCGAAGCCCGCTCCCACCTCACACCAGTCTCTTCGTGAAGACCATACGCAGCGTCATCGCCCGTTTCCGGTATTGACATGACCATGTCCACCTTTTTTGCGATATCAGACTCCCTTCCCAAGTTTCTTCCAAAGTCTTCCCTCACCTCATAGACGTGCTTTTTTTCCAGCGTCGAGTCTGGTCTTGAGAAGTATGCGAACTCAAAGCCGCAGAGTGCTTTTTTCTCGCCTCTGATGAGTTGCTCTCTCGTAAATCCGTCTTTTGACGCGGTCACGAGTTCTCCAGGTCTTACCTCAAAACCGTGTTCAAAGCCGTTGATGTCTAAGCCGACAGTTTCCGAAGATATTGCATGTATTTTGTGGTCTTCGCTGTGTCCACAACAGAGCGGCCTTATGCCGTGGGGGTCTTTAAATGCGAAGAGTTCCCCGTTTTTGGTTACCCCTGCTATGGAGAAAGCGCCCTCTATTTCTCTCATACAGGCTCTAACCGAAGAGACTAGACCACCATTCTTCATTCCCATAAAGAGTTTTCTACAGATAAGATCTGCATCACATTCGCAGAAGAAATCTGGAAACTTCTTCTTCAACTCTCTTCTTAGTTGGGAATTGTTAACAATGTTGCCGTTGAACGATATCGCAACTCCTATCTTTTCTGACTGAATTAATAACGGTTGGGCACCCCTCACCAAAGATTGTTCGTCTGTTTTACCAGAGGTCGTATATCGGATGTTCCCTATCCCAACGTGCCCCGGCAACCTGTCAAGCCATCCCTGAATTTCTTCTCTCCCTATTTTTGGAACCAGATCTAAACCCCTATGCACATGGAACTCTCCGTCGAATGTGAGAAAGCCGTGTGACTGATGACCACGGTGATTCTGGGACCTCAGCCCCCAGTAGATGTAGGGAAAAACCTTTCTGCCCTCGAAATCCTGCACTCCGAAAACGCCGCACGCCTCTTTCAATTCTTTTAACATAAATTTACCGATATGACCCCGATTATTTATGGTTTTTTGACAAAAACTTGCACACTTACCTCCGAGAAGCGCTGAAGGCTCTCTTTCATCGATCTTACCAATAAATTAATTAAACATGATCCTCATCAACTTGAAAAAGGTGATTGAAATGGAAGGAGACAGAATTTCTTACCACGAATCTGTTCGTAGAGTTTATGAGAAGATCAAAAGAGACAACATGAACAACGTTTGGGACCGATATGAGGCTCAAGGTTTTGCAGGAGACCCTGACAAGAGATGTCCCTTCTGTATGGGAGGGGTCAGATGTGACCTATGCTCCAATGGACCGTGCCGCGCGGACGCATTGAAAGACAAGAGAGGAGTATGTGGTATTACTGCTGATGGCATGGCTATGCGAATGATGGTGCTCAGAAACGTCATGGGCGCGTCCACCTACCATTACCACACAGACCAGACTGTCAAGACCCTTCGGGCGACAGCAAAGGGTCAAACACCGTTCAAGATAAAAGAACCCAGTAAATTGAAGAATTTCGCTCAGCGCCTTGGAATAAATACCTCGGGATCAGAAAAAGAAATTGCCATCCGCCTATGCGATTTTGTGGAAGCCGATTTTAACAGAAAGCACTATGAACCAAGTCAAATTGTAGAGGCGTTGGCTCCACAGGAACGTAAAGAAGTTTGGAGAAAGCTGGGTATTTTCCCGGGTGGGATTTACGGTGAGATGATGCTGATCACGAGTTCGTGTCTTACTAATGTCGATGGATACTACGTTAGTTTGGCTTTAAAGGCTATGCGCCTTGGTTTGGCGATGGCTTATCAGAGCCAGCTTGTTAACGAGTATTGTCAGGATATTCTCTATGGGATACCAAGACCCCATAGGATGCGGGTAGACTTGGGCGTGTTGGATCCTGAGTACGTTAATGTGTTGCCGAACGGTCACGAACCTTTCCTCGGGTTTGCCATGGTTCAACTGGCTCGAAAACCTGAATGGCAGAAGAAAGCAAAGGCCGTAGGCGCAAAAGGGTTGCGGGTCATTGCAAGCATTGAAACGGGTCAGGAGATGATTCAGAGATGGGAGATGGATGACACATTTTACGGTTTCACTGGGAACTGGATTATGCAAGAGGCGATTCTGGCCAGTGGTTGTGTAGATCTTTTCGCAGCCGATATGAACTGTTCTATGCCAATCGATCCGTTGTACGCTCAAAAATATGAGTTCAGGCTGGTGCCAGTAAGTGAACTTGTGGCATTTGAAGGCGTCACGGATCGAGTTAACTATGAACCTGAAAAGGCTGAAGAGCAAGCTGCGCAGCTCTTGCAGATGGCGATTGACAACTTTAAAAAACGCAGAGCCTCTGTGGAGCCGGTTACCAAATTACCCATGAAAGAAGCCTTGGTTGGTTTCTCCACCGAAAGCATTCTTGAAGCCCTTGGCGGTACTCTTGATCCCCTCTTGGAAGCCATAAAAGATGGGACCTTGCGAGGGGTTGCGGGTCTTGTTTCATGCACAACCTTGAGGGATCACGGTCAAGATGTGCACAGCGTACGAGTAGCTAAAGAGCTGATTAAACGAGATGTTTTGGTTCTTTCGATGGGGTGTGGTAATGGGGCGATGCAGGTTGCAGGTCTTTGCAGTCCTGAGGCTAAGAAATTGGCGGGTCCTGGTCTGAAGGGTCTTTGTGAAAAGCTTGGTGTTCCTCCTGTTCTTAGCTATGGCACTTGCACTGACACGGGGCGTCTCGCTGACCTGTTGGCTGCGGTTTCAAATGCTTTGGGAGTGCCTATTCCAGATCTTCCTGTCGTTGCTGTAGCTCCTGAGTATATGGAGCAGAAGGCTACGATTGATGCGGTGTTTGCGTTGGCTTTGGGGCTTTATACCTATGTCAATCCTGTGCCAACCGTTACGGGAGCGCCAAATGTGGTCAAACTCTTAACACAAGACTGCAAGGATGTAACTGGTGGCTTGATGAATGTGGAAAAAGACCCGGTCAAAGCAGTAGATGAAATCCTAGCCCATATAGAGGAGAAAAGGAAAAAAATTGGCATCTGAAGAATTCTCACGCGCGCAAGGTAATAATTGGTAGCCTGGGATACGTGACTTATCTCGTTTAAATTTCTCACCTAGGACTAATGAAGACGTCAGGTCTGACTAGAGGAAAATATCGATGCGACGGCACAACTTTCAGCTCATTCTGAAAAATATCCACAAAATGGGCTTTAAAAAAGATTTTGGAAGCATTTTATCCTTATTTCTAAAAGGTTTCTATTCTATCTTTCAGTACAAGTTCTTTATCCATCTGAATTGTCATTTGAGTCATTGATGCCCACCAATGTAATATTTCTTGGATTTCTCTGGATCATCTTTCACTTTAATCTTTTCCAACTTTGAAACGTAGTTCCTTGATAAATGATGAGCATTGGCACCTTTAATGATAGTGTTCATATATTGCCATGATGGCAAGAAAGCTCCTTCTTTTTTACGGACTTCGTAAGTAATCGCGCACTGGGTAGTTCTTTTACCTAACACTACATTTACGATTTTTCGTCTATAGACATTAGGTACGCCTTCCTTTTCTTCAATCTTGTCTAAGTCATCCTGCGTAACTTGACACAAAATGCCCTCAACTTTTTCATTTTCACATGGAATAATGTCTGCGACTCCTCCTTTTCTCTTAGGGCTGTAGTGGGTAAAGCACAACTTATGATCAAGTAAGGTTGCCTTAACAGGAGAAACCAATTCAATCGGAGAATATCCTTTTTCCTTACACCATTGTTCCAAGTCATCCTTATTCATGTTTGAACCATATGCAAAATACCATACCAATTTTTCTTTTCTTGGTTCTCGTATCTTCGATACAGCCAAAGGCAGTAACATCCTTTTTATCTGTTTATACTAGATATCATATTCAACTGAGAACTTCTTTATTTAGGTAGAGGCGTGCCCTGAAAACGAAATATTTAATGTTAGCTTCTTGATAAAATATTAGAGACGCTATCTCGGAGATTGAGAAATGGCTATTTCTAAAATTCAATCGTTTCTTTCGCTTCCATCAGAAGAATTTATAGATATGTTTAAGCCTATTCAGTATGGAGACATTAAGGGAATCTTAATTCTATCTAACAAACGGGTGATATTTGCAAAGGAAAAAGGTTTGGCTTTCAAATCATATAACACAATTTTCTCTGTTGAGTTAACGACTCTGGCAGATATGCAAGTTTTAGCGCAAGCAGAAGCAAAGAGCGTTAAACTAGGCGAGTATGTGGTCGCTAGCCAAGACATTGGAGGGTTAATCCAGTTCTATAATGAGCGAATATTTGCCCAAGTGCAGACCTCAAAGGGCTTGGTAAAATATAAAGAGCAGTGGATGAAACCCGAAGAAAAATTCGAACAAGAACAAAAAGACAAAGGATTTGTAAAATACAAGGATGAATGGATGACGCCGGAGGAGAAGTTTAAGCGAGAACAAGTTGACAAAGGGTTAGTGGAATATAAGGGTCGATGGATGAAACCACGAAAGAAGTTTGAACAAGAGATGCAAGACAAGGGATTTGTAAAATACAAAGGAAAGTGGATGACTCCCGAAGAGAAGTTTGAACAAGAACAGAAAGACAAGTGTCTTTTGAAGTTTATGGGACGATGGGGCACCCCAGAACAAGTAGAAAAGTGGAAAAAACTGTACGCTGGGCTAACAAGCGATTTTATGGACCGTTCTCCTCACGAATTTGAAGATTTCATAGCGGAGTTATTTATGAGAATGGGTTATTCAACTGAGAGAACTCCATTAACAAGCGACTACGGAGCTGATGTTATTGCAAAGAAGGGCGAGGAAGCCATCGCTGTTCAGGTTAAGAGAAACAAACCTGGAAATGATGTAGGAGTGAAAGACGTAAATCAAGTCCTTGGCAGTATGTATCGGTACAACGCAAACAAAGCCATCGTAATCACAACATCAGACTTCACATTAGCTGCCAGAAAGCTAGCAAAAACTGCACCAGTTGATCTTTGGAATCGCACAAAATTATATGAAATGATTGAACGCCACTTTTTTGGAGAGTCTAAAGAGAAAAGTATAATGGAAGAAGTATCCTCAAAAAAACGTGAAATTGTTGGGTGGTTAAGAAAAGCACGTGCCCTTTATGACCTACAAAAGTATCACGAAGCAATAGAAGCATGCGAATGGGTCTTAGAATTAACAAAAGACTTTGGGGGGCTTGAGGAAGCAGTTGCAGCAGCATGGACTTACAAAGGAAGTTGTCTGTATGGATTAACCAAGTTTGAAGAAGCGATAGAATGTTTTGATAAAGCCTTAGAAATAAATCCGACTTTTCAGGCTGCACAAAAAGCTAAGACGATCGTCCAAGAAGAAATAGACAAACAGCATGTTGAATTGCACGAAAAAGAGGGGGAAAGTGAAGCACCTATCGCCCAGACAATATTAACTGGAAACTTGAATTTGACCGCTAAAGGGAATTATTCTAATATGACTATTCTCCATGTCGCTGAAAACAATGAATTCACGTGTCCTATAACTTGTATGTATTATGACAAACAAGACCGCCCATTCGGGTGCCCTAAATGGAATCTTATGACTCAAAAACTTATGAAGGACAGACTGGTTTGCACAACGGTTTTAGTTAGAGTGAAGAACGTGTCCTCACAGTTGTTAGTATTAGAAGATAGACATTTCCTAGCATTTGATTCTTTTGGAAATCAACACAATGGGGACAGTTTATGCTTTGAGCTCCATCCTAAAAAATACGGTCATTTAGTTAATTGGTACAAGTTGTATAGTAATGCTCAAGTCACATGTTTACTCTGCTTCCCTCAGCTTCCAGCTGACTGTAAGATAACTAGAATTGTGGGTGAAACATGGATAGCTGAACATGGTATCCACCGACATGTAGAAACTCAAGACATCAAAATTGCAAAATAATTATTATTGATGGTAGCCCGGGGGAGATTCGAACTCCCGTCGGCGGGTCCAAAGCCCGCTACTCAAGGGAAAACCTGTTCACCAGGCTAATCCTTGCTTGTCCACTACACTCGGCGGAGTCTTTCTCCTCCACCGGGCTAAGCAGTTCCCGGGCTACCCAACCCTCTAGAAAGCCATCTCTCAATATTAACCTTTAAGTCAAACGTGCTATGCAAGGTTGAGTTCTTTCAACTTCTCCTTTGTCGGACGACCTTCCTTGTCCCATCCTCTCAGTCTATAATATTCCTCAAGCATCTTGTTGAAATCCTCAGGCTTCACAACATGACCGTCAGCCTTACCTCCCTTCAGCGGTTCTTTTGCTATTCTGTGGGGTAGGGTATCATCCTTTCTCGTAAATCCCTCTCTAACATTAAACATTCTGGTTAGGTTCCAAACCCTCTCTCCAATAACCTTCATGTCGTCTACGCTCAACTTCCAACCTGTCGCAGCAGAGGCAAGTCTAGCTATGTTCTCATATTTTATAGCATAGAAGTCACACACAACAAGACTCCACTTCGCACAGTACAGATCTTGATCATTTATCACCAATTGCGCCTTTCCCTCAGTGGTGAATGGATCTCCACCCCCGAACACCTCAACGTTCGCGGGCCAAGCTCTCATGTGACACGCGCCCCTGTCTGAAGTGGCATAGGCCAACGCCATACCTACTGAACCTCTTGGTTCGTATCCCGGATATTCCAGTCCCTTAACTTGAACTGCAAAACGGTCAGCTCCCTTTCCTATCTTCTCCGCAGCTCTTCTTACTCCTTCAGCCAAAATGTCTCCTATAGCTTTTCTATGGGCGATTAATTTTGGCATTTCGACGTAAGCTTTTGCGTTGCCGAAGGTCAGTTCAAGTCCATTTGTATCCTTCTTGGTGATTATTCCCTTCTCGTAGCATTCCATAGCAAAAGCTACAGCGTCTCCAGTGGAGATCGTGTCTAAACCAAGCTTGTCGCATAGTATGTTGAATCTGGATATAGCTGCCAAATCATTTATGTAACAGTTTGAACCCGCCAAAGCTAGAGTCTCATACTCTGGACCCTCAACCACCGTGCCAGCGAATGGGCCCTCCTTGACTTGAGTTAAATTGCCACAGCCAAGGGGACAACCGTAACATGCTCTTCTTCGAACACGAATTCTCTTCACAGCATCCGAATCTATATCAGTCGCATGCTCAAACACGCCCATCTGAAAGTTCCTAGTGGGCAATATTCCTCCTTCTTGAGTCATTGGAAGGAAACATGGCGTACCATCAGTCTTTGCCCACAAGTTGGCCTCAGTCAACACATCATTCTTCGTGATCTCCTTGCAGACTTCAATGAATTCTTCGACATTGGGAACGCTCACTCCACCGTGTCCCCGAACAGCTATCGCCTTCAGGTTTTTGGAGCCCATGACGGCACCTGCTCCCCCTCTGCCAGCTTGTCTGTAGAGATCGACAGTGATGCAAGCTGTCCTCGCAAGATTCTCACCAGCAGGGCCAATGGAGGCCACCTTAACTTCCTTGTCGTCAAGCTCTTCTCTAATTCGTTTCTCAGTCGCGTGGGTGTCTAAGCCACGAAGACCTTCTGCGTCTCTGACCTCAGCTTTGCCGTCGCTGATCCAGAGGTACACGGGCTTCTTAGCCTTCCCTTTTATTATCGAACCGTCGAAACCAGCGAACTTTAATTCTGCGCCGAAATAGCCGCCCATGTAGCTGTCTAGATAAGTGCCTGTTAGAGGCGACTTCGTGAAAATGGCATATTTAGGAGCGCATGGTGCTGTGGTGCCTGTTAAGGGGCCTGTCATCAAGACTAAGACGTTGTCGGGTGAAAGAGGGTCTGCTCCTGGTTTCGCTTCCTCGTACAAGTATTTTGCGCCCAAGCCTTTGCCGCCAATGAACAATCTCGCCCATTTCAAGTTCAGGTTTTCTG